>JAEEGH010011496.1_pt1 | contig 20061 bp, 12 predicted proteins | sample 9134181 | NCBI WGS metagenome assembly JAEEGH01 (sample SAMN16246544, study PRJNA631951) | gut metagenome | biome: gut microbiome; feature: rumen; material: DP-attached | host: Bos | place: Iran: Karaj | collected 2018-10 | reverse complement strand
CTTGTTTGAAAGTGAGGTCTTGATCATCTTCGTCACGGTATGCATCCCAACCAAACTCTTTGACCTCGAACTCCATTACATCGTTTTCATGAATAAATTCAATGTTAGTGGTTTCCTTTAGATCAAAGCTATCTTCTACACAGATGATATCTACTGTATTAGGATCATTAATATCAATGAGATATTCTTTGGGATTTGACTGTAGGTTGCTCCAGTCAGCATCGCCAACATATACCGTTAGCTTTTGTCCGCTCATGACAGGAAATTTTGCTTCAACTTTATGTGCAGGAGGTAAGTTGTTCTCGTCAAGTGGATAATCAAAAAGGTTTAGCTTGCCTTTCACATCTTTGATAGGTTCATCAAAGAGATAAGCATTTTCTAATTTCCAATGAATCTGTCCTTCTCCAGCCCAGACAGAATCACTCTCCGTAGTAAAGCCGACAATATCGACATAGCCGATGATGGCCGACAATGGCATATCTTCAAACTCTGGTACAATACCGAACTTTCTAAGATTGCTGATGATAGAGATTTCTTCTGGCAGAAGATATTTCAAGTCATAATCCTTTGGAATTTTCTTGCTGCTGGCATGTATTAAAATCCTTCCTGGCACCTCTTTTGGTTGCCATGTCCTGTTCTCTATGTCCTTGACCCCACTACATATAAGCGAAGCCCAAGGCTGTTGTACTGATAATGTCTTCATATTAATATCAAAAATCGTAAGTTGCACTAATTGTTACTTTATCTAAAATATCAAGAGGCTGGTTGAAGAACACATTCAATTCACCCGTCTTCTTTGGTCGGTCTTCTTTAGTCTGATAAAAACCAGTACTACTCTCTCGCAACCTTCCTTTATTGTCATAAGCAGTATATTCAAGAGCAAGATGGTTCGTGTGAATTTTTCCACGAACTTCAAACAATATACGGAATCCAGTATAGAAATTAAACTGGGTGATTTGAAAGTTTGAGAATGTGAGACCTGCTTTTTGTTCTAAGTCGTGATTCCAGTCGATTTTTGACCAAATATATTGCTCGAATTCATCGTCAGTCATATTCTCGCATTTCTTGTGTTTCTTTTGTTTGGTAGCCTTTGTAGGAACAGGTGGTGCAGTTGACGCACTCGCCTTATGAGTCTTAACAGCTTCCTTTTCTTCCTCTTCTAGCTTTGGAACTTTTTTCGTCCAACCTAATCCGTATGACAGACTGGCAAACACATAGTTCACATAGTTAGGTTGAAGGCCTGTTGTCGCAATGAATTTCTCTGCCAACTTATCGCAGGAGTCATCCCATTTCTGGCAAAGTAACAACTTGTCTACATATCCCTCAGAAATAATGCTTTTTAGAATGAATTTGGACGGAACCACTTCTTTAAAAGCATTATAGTCAGTTAATATATTTACCACTCGACTTTCAAGAAGTAGAGACTTACTAAACGTACTTACAACAAGTCGAATTGCTTCTGCTAAATTGGATACTTTATTTTCCATATACTACCTCAATGCATTTAGAAGTTTATTAAGCCTCATTTCATCTTGAATCAAAACAGCACGAGGAGTACTGCCTTTTGCAGGGCCTACTATACCTGCCTTTTCCAATTGGTCCATTAAACGACCTGCGCGATTGTAGCCAATAGCAAACTTACGTTGAATTAGTGCTGTACTTCCTGATTGATTAAATACAATTAGCCTGGCTGCATCATCAAATAGTGGATCCAAATGTCTCATGTCAACATCATTATCTATATCTACGAATGTAGATAAATCGGGATCTGGTAGTTCGAACTCATAGGAATAACCTTCCTGACCTTCAATATGCCTATTGATTCTATCTATTTCTTCCATGTCAGTAAAGGCACATCTAGCCTTTATTAGTTCTGCACCGTTATAAAACAGCATTTCTCCTGGAAGTCTCAGTTTTTCTGCGCCAGATAGCCCAAGAATATTCCTGGAATCACTTGATGAAGTTACCCTGAATGAAATACGTGTAGTTATATTGGACTTTATATCATTGGAAATGACAGTACCTACAGGACGCTGTACGGAAATAATAAGATGAATACCTACCGCACGTGATAACCTTACCAGTCTGTCTAAATGTTCCTCGATGACATTACCAGTACATCTTATTATCTCATCGTATTCATCAATAAAGACTACAATATAGGGCATGTACCGATGTCCTTTTGCAGGTGACAAGTTACGATAGCAGAACTTTTTGTTATAATCTCTAATATTTCGCGTTCCTGCTTCTTTAAGCAAATTGTAGCGAGTATCCATTTCATTACATAACGAACGCAACAAAACTGGAACTTTCGACATGTCTGACAGAATCGGATCTTGGTCAAAAGGCGCAGCCAAGAAGTAATTCTTCAGCGGACTATATAATGAAAATTCTATCTTCTTTGGGTCAATAAACACCATTTTTAATTCTGCAGGATGTTTCTTGAATAGCAGAGAAGTTACAATCGTGTTAAAGAACACCGAAACACCCATACCACTTGCACCTGACAATAAAATATGTGGAGCAGAGGTTAAGTCAAACATCAAAATGGATCCATTCTCTTTCTTGCCAATTGCACAAGGAAGATCGAATGATGTGTTACAAAAAGCTTCTGTATCAAAGATTGATCTTAATGAGACTACACTTATATCAGCATCATTGTTCAACAAAAGGAGGCCAGGATAAATATAATTAGGAAGGTCTTTCTTAGGGTCGTATGGCTCTGATATAGTAGGATTTATAGGAATAGCGTCAGTTTTGGTTTTTTCAGGTTCAGGTTCCAAGTCAATACGAACAGTTTGGGTGGCAGGGTCATTAAATGTATTATTCTCATCTTTCTTAACCTCATTGGATTCTGCATATATTGGTAGCACATCCACTTTGTTCAATCCATACCCGACGCAACTGACAATATAGGCAACAATACTTTCTTTTGCACCGAAATCCTTAATATATTGGGCGCAAAGGCTACGTGACTCTAATTCCCAATTGGTAAGGCTTATCATCTTACCAATATATCCTTCGTCCTGCATATTCCGAAAAACATTCTTCAATGCAGGAATATCCTTCAATAGATTGTAGTCATTCAACATGTTAATGAAAGCTCTCTCACAAAGAAAGTTACTGCCTCTTTCTTCTGCTATCATCTTGACAGCTTCAGGCAGAGATTTAGGGATTACAATTTCTTTCTCCCCTGTGACAAGCTCTTGCTTTTCTTCCAACCTTTCTGAGCCAGAAGTGTTATCATCAGAGATGTTCTTCTTTGAACTGAACCAATTGAATAAACCCATGTTATATGCTATTATTGTTGTTGATATAGTTTATTATTATTCTCACCTCCCTATCCATCATCGGTACTGGGACGATGCTATAAGAAGTAAAGTCTGGATGTAGGACAACAAGATTCATCCTTTTTATCTTGATGCCATAGTTCTTCTCCAGCATATATCTATAGAGATTCTGTTGAATGCAGTAATGTGAGTAAGAGGTATCAGGAAGATGTTCCAAACCATTGATGCCATTCGACCACTGATTAGCTTCCTTCGGATTTACCTTGTTGCTTCTTTTCCAATCATAGATTTCGTATGTGCCGTCAGGACATGAGCAGATCAAGTCTATCGTTCCAGCCATACGGGCATCTTTATCATAAACACACCATTCTGTCCTGAAGGGCTGATAGGTAGTAGCTTTATCGAAAGCCTTGAAATATGACCATTCCCTCGAAATATCTATACGCTTGTTCAACTGTATATACTTTCCTATGTATTCCACATCGCATTTGAAGGTCAGTGGCTCAATCTTGTCGTTCAGATAGTTCTCTATTTGTTTGTGGAGAAATGTTCCTGCTTGGCTTGCAAATGCCCCTTTAGCATCCCATTCTTCCCGAAGTTTAGCGGCTTCAGTGAGGTCACCATGACTCTTCCTAAGACTTGCCTGTTCAGCATTGAAGGGGTTAAAGAACATAGCTATAACTGAACTGACTGGTTTCATCTCACCCACACCTATCACGGTATAGGTATGACTATCTTCTTCAAAAGAAATAAGCTTATCTTGTGGGAATGTTATATCAGAGCCATTGATATTCTTCTTGATGACTTTCTCTACTGGCGAGGGGTTCGTCGAAACCTGTCTTTTAGCTGGGTTTGCCCTACCTGTAGCGAAATATTTCTCGATACAATCCATAAAAGGAGTCATTCTTGTCTGGAATCCAAAAGCATTACGATAAGTAAAGCTAACACACAATCGTCTCTTGGCACGGGAAAGAGCCACATAGAACTTACGTGCATCTTCCTTTCGGTCAATTTCGGCCTGTTTCACTTCTTCATCTGTATAGCGATAAGGTGCTCCAAGTATCTTATTGACGATATAGTACGGATATGTGCCGTCATTGGCTTCCAAGATGACAACATTATCGAATTCCAGTCCTTTACCTTTATAGACAGTCATAATGAAGATCCTATCGTGGATTAGGTCTTCTGAATTCACCAAATCGCCCTCGCTGATACTGGCTGTCATATCATTGATGTGACGGCTAATCTGGTCATAAATGGTTTCTTCATTCTCATAGTCCACCCATTCCGACTGGACGAACTGGAGGAACACATTGAACTTTTCGCCTAAGTCCTGTATCATTTGCATAGAAACCATATCGTCGTAGAGACTCTTCAGTTCGTCGGCAATAGTTCTTCCTATTGATTGCACTGGCTGGAAAAGATGGTCTCGCAGATTCTCGAACAATGGTAGCAATGGCATCATCTTAGCAATAACATTCTTCACTTTGATTTGTGAAACGAAAGCCTGTTGCTGTGGAATGATGGCCTGTGATTTCTGGAAACAGTAGTCAACCAATGCTTTTGTTGCTGCAATATCCTCATCGGCAAGGTGTGAGTTCTTTCCTTCCAGTTTTAACTCTTTTAGGAGAAATACGAGTTTATACATGCGAAGGTTAGGCTCTACGCATTTAATGAGGCGTAGCGAATCATAGATGTCGAATGTGACTTGTTCCTGCAGCGTTCTCTCCACATTCTTTTGCAGGATCTGATAATCGTAGTTCACGTTGTGTCCGAGCAGCGGACAGTCGCCGATATAATCGACAAACTTACGTAAGCCCTCTTCCCTGTCAATATGAGGATTGTTGGCATAGGCATCAATCAAAGGATTGTCAATGTCACCGAGTTTCTCAGGAATCTTTTTGTCTGTGTGCAGGAGTATATTGAAGTCGGTGCCAGGAACTCGCTGACCTTTGTTTACCTTGAATGCTGCAATCTGTACAATATCATCTTCCAGCACATTAAGTCCCGTTGTCTCTGTATCAAAGAACACGAACTCTTTAGTCATGTATGCCTCATTGAAGCGGGCTACGTATGACTTGTCTGTCAAAAGATCTGATGGAGTCATCATCAGTGTCTTTAATTTAGCAAGGAAACCTCTGGCACTGGCTCCTGTCCTGATGGCACCGATGCCATGCAATAGTCTGGCCCAAGCAAGATTGTTGAACTCATTGGCATTGACACAGAAGAACGAGGAAAGCGTTTTGTATGATTTCGACTTGAACATGTCAGTGCCGGAAATCTTGAAATGGGTGATGCCCTCACTATTCAGCTTTTCACTTATTCTGTCGGCAGTGTCATTAGTAGGGACAAGGATTGCTACGCGTTCATCATCAAAATTTAGATAGTATTCTATCATCCTTGTAACTCGTTCCTCTTGATCTTCTGTAGAATTATTGCCCGTCAAAATCAGGTCAAGTCTCTCATGCTCAATATCGCGAGTGGAATGGGGTAACAATGAAGGGTCAACATCCAGCTCTTTTTCTGCGTATTCATTAAATATATCAAGCAAATATTTTGGTGAACGGTAGTTTGTTCCCAAGGTCATGATATGGCCTAAACAGCGTTTCTTCAAAAGTTCCAGTTGACCTAACTTGGCACCAAGAAACGAAAAAATAGCCTGCTGCTCATCTCCAAGATACATCACAGTAAACTCTTTCGATTTATCAAGAAGTTCGTCAATGATGGCAGTCTGCAAAGCATTCAAGTCTTGAACCTCATCAACTTGAATCCAGTGATAGCGTTTGTATTCATGAGCAGTATCATTCCTCAAACCCTCGTATGCCAAAATAAGGATGTCGGAGAAACTGATGATATTGCGCTCCTTCTTATATTGGTGATATAACAGCGCATATTTCACCATTGCATTCAACGAGTCTATCTTGTTGGGGTCAAAGTTCGCCTTCTTGGCTACCTGATAATAACGATTGTATTCATCAGGTAGGAAGATGGCCGATGTAGGATGGCCAAGTTCACGCTGAGTAATATAGGCATCGATATTGTCAATAAGCGAGACCTTCATCTTATCGGCACTCCCTTTCTTATTCAAGAACAGAGTTGGGTCAAAACTTAATAAGATATCAGCAAGGTCATCTTCATCAATGATTGACGAATTCTCCGGCACGATGGCATTGTTATAAAGAAAGTTCGAGCAATATCTATGCACATTCCCGACAAAGATGTTGCAGGCTTCCTCACCCAATTTTTGCTTTACCCTGTCTCTCATGCCTCTCGATGCACGATTAGTGAAGGTGAGACAAAGCATGTCATCAAAAGCCACACCTTGCTGCTTCGCTCTAACGATGCGTTCTGAAAGGATGTCAGTCTTTCCACATCCTGGAGGTGCAAGAACGAGGTAATATCCACCGCTTGCATTGATTGCATTCAACTGTTCCTGATCGTATATCTTCGTCATCACCTATAGATTAGTTGCAGCCAGTCTTAGTCCGACGAGCTTATTCTTAAACATTGGGTTCATGCTAAAACGTTTACTAACTCGGCAGTTCATAGCCTTGTCATCCCAGCTACCGCCCCTATATACTTTCCCTTTACCCGATGACGGACCTTTGGGATTAACTCTTACTCCGTTATTCGCATACGAATTGAAATACCAGTCACTACACCATTCTGAGATATTGCCACACATATCATACAGTTCCAATTCGTTGGGCAATTTGGTTTTTACGTCATGACTCTGCGACAAGCTGTTTTCTTTGAACCAGAGATACTCATCCTTTTTATCATCACTTGTTCCTGCATACTTCAGATGCTGTGAACGGTATCCACCACGGGCTGCATACTCCCATTCGGCTTCTGTAGGAAATCTGAACTTCTTTCCTGTAAGTTGATTGATCTTCTGAATGAATTCCTCACAATCTTCCCAAGATACTCTTTCCACAGGCAAATTATCACCAATAAAATGGCTTGGGTTATCCTCCATCACAGTTTTCCATAATGCCTGTGTAACTGGTGTGTCGGCCAGATAGAAACTGCTGACAGTTACCTGTATCGATGGCTTCTCATCAAAGGCTGCATACATACCCTGTTCTGGTGTAGCTCCGATGTCAAACGTTCCACCCGTGACATTGACCATTGCAAAAGACTGTTCACCAACTGTAATATAGAGTTTGTCGATGGAGTCAACTTCATCATCTTCAGCGATTTCATTTGGCAATTCGCCCTGCCATCCCAAACCGTAGCTGACACAATCAAGAACATACATGACATGCTTTTTCTGATAACCTTCCTGCGTGAGTTGCATAGAGATATTGTTCATCTTCAGCATCCTTTCTGATTCTGTCAGTGAGTCAAACTCTATTATCTGCTTTCCATATCCCATCTGAAGGAGGGTTTGCATGACACGTCTTGTAGCCCTAATGTCAAAGGCATGGAAATCAGAGAGGAAATTCAAGAGTCTTTCCTCGGCTATCAAACCTCTACCGTACTGATTGAGAATGGTATGTATTGCCTTGTATAGTTCCATATTGTATGTTACATTGTGTCAATTTGTTCTTTTAACTTATTAAGATTATATTTATATAAACCACCGTACTCTTTACTTTTGTCTATTCTGTCATATAGTTTCATAGCCACGCTTTTACCTAGAGGTACTGCTCCATACGCAATCAAGGACGCAGCATTAAAACAGGCAAAGTCAGAATTGTATTTAATGAAGATATTATATGCCTTTTCAAATTCTTTTTTGCTTGCAAGTTGTGCGGCATAAGCAATTTGTCCTATTTCAGATTCGCAATAGCCTACCCATTTCGCATCATCACGGTCAAAACAATAACCTCCCATACTATCACGGTCAGAACTTTGCTTACCCCTATAATAAAGGTCAGGATAAGATTTGTTTATTGGGAAGTATGTCCAATATGTAAGACCGCAGTAATAATCTAGGAAACTATTTAATTGATCCATAGTAATATAGGACGGTTCACATGAAGGAATGTTGTATGAGTTCTGAAAGAAACGATATTGCCTGCCATCATTCCTACCTAATGTTGGAGGCATAGCAATGTTTTTCTTCCATATCACCTCGATTCTTCCGAAATTCTCCTCAGTATTTCCTGTGGGTTTTAAAGCAGTAGATTCTAATCCCAATTGAAGAACATCCTTGATTTTGACGATTATATGTATTCCAGTGCCACTTATGCTGTTAACTACCCATTGATAATCAATAGGTAAACCTAATACTGATAAATACTTTTTTATACAGTCTTGTAATCCAAATTGTGTATTAGAATGATCACGAGTACAAAATATGTAGTCTATATCTAATGCTACAATATCGTTGTAACCAGTAAAACAACCAATCCCAGTTGATTTACTTCTGTCTATTGCTTCAATATTTGTTTGATTATGTACTATTTCCTTATTCTTTTCGCATTCTAATGTTGGATGTTTGAATGAATCTATTGGCCTTCCATTCGAATATTGTGTATAATCATAGAATCCAGTGTTTTCATACCAGCTAGTGTATCTATCACGGACAGAACCTTGTATGTCATAGGTGTTAAATCCCATATAAAAATACATTAATGCATAGCATTTATATTTGCTATCATTATTATTTAAAACAGTCTTGTTTATAACATTTGATTTGATATAATCTATCCAACCTATTCCATATCCTAACGAATCAAACAAATAATCTGCAATATCTTCTTTCATCCCATAGCTTTCGCAGAAGTCATGCTTAAACTGGCTTAATGTCACATCTCCAGGCTTGTTTGAAGCTTTGGCATTAAGAATCTTCACACCATATGTATCTAAAATAAGACCTAACGTGTTACGTAATGCAGGAACCTCATATTTGAATGCTGAAATATCGCTCAATATATTCAAAAGTCGGCGACCACCAATAACGTTTTCGCCGTATGTTTTAATTATATTTTTAATGATTATATGTATTATCATGATCACATGTTTGCTATTTGGGATAATAGATTCATAATGAACCAAGGATCAAAACCTTGCATTGTCATGCGTTTCTGATTGGCTCCATCCTTGTGAACCTCTATGCCATCGGAGTATGGGGTGATACCAACAATCTTGTTGAACGGCACTTTCACGCTCTTCATCTGCGAATAGAATATCAGGTTCTTGTTAGTCACATAAAGTGAACCACTACCCTGAAATTCCATAGAACTATGTTCTACAGGGTGCCCCTTCATACCACCAGTGCGGTAATAGACACCCTTCATTACCCGGAAACTCATGCCGCTACTACGGCCGACCCATTCCTTGGTTATTTTCTCCTGATAGAGGCTAACACCGTTGTAGGTCCAGAGAATTGTCTCACTTTTGCCAAGAATAATTGGAGCGACCATATTAGTTCTTGGAATGACACCTCGTTGAACACTCTTCAAGATAGATACCTGGCCTAATTTGCTGATTTCGCTATTCTGATATTGTGCAGGCAGATTATTGACAGGCAATGCAAGATAGTTGACGTATTCATCTATCTTTTGCTGCTCATCATCAGTCAAAAATCCGTCCTTAAGAAAATTTGTGGCCGCCTTATTTAACACATATAGGTAGGCATCCTCGATATTCCTTTGGGTCATAGGGAATTTACCCAATACCTTCTCACATCGATGGTGAGCTGTCTGGAGAGACAACTGATCAGTAAAATACTCTACCATAAAGCCCTTCATAAGTTTCTTGGTGAATTCATCAACGGCACCATCCTTGTTAATCTTACTATATGAAACACTAACAGCCGCCAGAAACTCGTCCATCAATTTCATCGACGAAGGCGAAAATGGACGATGAATACTTGCAGTATACTGCCTGATTTGCTGGTCAGACACGCTACAAACATCTTCCTCTGACAAGAAGGCATCGTTTGCCAGTCTGACTTTTCCTCGTTGAACATCTACAGCAGTAGCCCTGCCAGTAAAGTAAGAACTGACGATAGCCTCGAAATCCTTTACTCCCTGTTCGTGCTTGTCCTCACACTCCTTATGGGCTTTTGAGAACCATCCCGCATCCTTTCCGCAATACTTACAAGTACTCATTTCGTTTTCAGTTATTCATATAATTATAGATTCACTCAGAAGTCAACTCAAATGAAGAGTCGGTCTCAAATGGAGAGGTGTCTGCATCAAGATTCTTTAGGCGATTACGATACTTGGTTATCTCACCTTTTAGCACAGCCATACGCCTTTTGATTCTTACTGCCTGATCAGCAACGCGAGTCAAATCTTTCTTGGCGTACTCCAGTTCTATCTGGTCTTTCTTTTCTAACTTTTCGGGATTCCCTAAGTCTTCTATCTTTTTCGTTAGCTGAAGGACCTTCTCGCCGACCTGGGCAAATTGTTCATCAAGCATCTTGCCTTGATAGTCAGTCAGGGCGAAAAACATGGCTGATAATGCGGTATCATCATATACACATGCAACTGACATGTCATCTTTACTACCGCGCTTACTAATAATGGGTAGAGATTTCTTCAGTTCATCAAGAGCTTTTTCATTTCCTTTACGGATAATGATTTTGAACAGTTGGGTATAGAAGTTATACAGGTTGTCACCATCACCATAGGAATCGTCCATGCCGTCGGAACCGAGGAAAACTGCTCTTGGGAATGATCCGTCACCTTGATAGCAATAGCGGAACTCTTCAAGGACATGAGAATCACAGAGCGAAGTAGTCTTGTTCAAGAAACAACGTTCGTCCCATGGAATCGGCTGTCTGAATTCAATTCCATTGCCTTCATTGTGTACCGTCACAAATTTGCCATCTCCAATATGGAATGCAAACCAGTAAGTAGGTGTCTGCACATAAGCCATCAGGGTACAACCATAGATTTTTTCAAAGGTTGCACTTGGATCTTGCTGTTTAGCATGGAAATCATCTTTGTACTTCTGGTCAACATGTATCTGCTCCCATTCGTCTAAGTCCCGTTCACAAGCATCCTTGGCTATTCTGTCATTCCATTGGCTAATAATGGAAGAGAATAGCCACATCAAGGCTTTGTGAGCATGATTATCAATTTCATGCTCTTTGCCATCATTGGTGCCATAGTCGGTAAAAGGCTTATCTTCAAATACAGACCTTTTACCCTTGACCGTAAACGAGGAGTCTTCCATACTATCTACGAAAGAGCGAATTGCTTTTTTGGCAATCTCTACAGCAAACTGCGAACCATACTGGCTTCGGAAATACGGCTCACCACCATGGCCATCACAGACAATGGCCATCGACAATGATTCGCTACTTTCCGCCCAGGCACAGTCCTGACAGGGCTTCTCCGTTGACTTATGGCTTTCCCCTTGGCAATAATGATATAAACTATCCATATTGCATCGGGTTTAAGTTTAATCCCACTCGTCGTATGAATCGCCCTTTGCAGGTGCAGGAGCAGCAGCGGTCTCAGCACCATCTACATCAGCTGCAGCCTTGTTGATTTCCTCAACAACCTGATCTTGCTTAGTGGTATCGGTTGCAGTGGTACTCTTACTACCAATTTGCGATGAAGTGATAGCAATGATACGAATCATCTTCTTCAGGGCATCGATGTTGTGGACTGTAATAACGGCTTCCAATGAGCCAGTGAAGTCCTTCAGCACATTCTTGTCAGCATCGTCACCGATAGCGATGGCCACCTTGATAGCACTCTTGAACCAGCTGTTTCCTTGTAATTGAGCCAGACCTGCTTGGAAGTTGTCAGTCGGGCCACCATCAGAAAGCAGAATAATTGCCGGAGCGAAACATCCACTTGGTGAAGACATAAAGCCTCCGTTACGAGACAGCTTCTTGTTTAGTTCCTGACAGGCCTCGCCTAAAGAGGTCAAGCCATCGGCATCAACTTTCTGCCAGATAAACTCCTTGGCATCCTTCGGCTCATCATACAGCCAACGTGTACCAGTTGAGAACTCCAGTGCTGCAACATTGATTTCTGCATCAGGATTCTCATCAGAAATCTCACCAATCATTGGTAAAACATTCTCGATGGCATCATTAACGCTACCAATTTTTGAACCAACCATACTACCAGAAGTGTCAATCACAAAGAAGAGGGTCATTTTTCTTCTTGGAATGCTCTCATTGTCTAAAAGTCCCATAATCTTACTATTTTAAGTTATACATTTAATATTATAATATCTCACCTTTAATTGCTCCTGTCAGGCTAACTTTCAGTCCAGCCTTGACAGGCATCATTTGGTTAGGCTCAATGGCCTTTAGTTTACCACTTGGTGTTTCTACCGTCCAGTTCCCGTTAGTAATATTCTTCAACTGTACGGGATATTTGTCACCAGGTACTGTCACCACCTCAATATCAGGCTTGTTATCCAAGTCAATATAGACTTTTGTCTTCGGAGTTAACAATATCGTTCTGTCTGTTAGCTTCAGAGAACCAGGCAATGTAAACTGCTTACCGCAGCAGATACACTTTGGAGCTGCTACATCTTCGACAAAGGTTTCCATCCCACACTGAGGACAGACAACTAACATATCACGAAGTTTCTGAATAGTCAGCTGCCAACTTCTCTCCAGCATACGTTTCTGTGGATTCTTCAAACAATCCTCGCCAAATTCACGCTTAAACGTATCTCTCAGCAATGCAGGAAATGCTTGCCAACGTTTCAAAACATTGTTATGCACACCGCGAACAGGACGATTATCGCTATTCTTCTCGTCATAGATGAAAATCGCATCACTGCCATAAAACTGCTTTTCGTACTTCTCTGTCATGCAAGGGCAAGCCAATACTCTTGCGCCCTCAAATGGATGATTGCCATAAAACAACATAAACAAAACTACAGACAAAGAAAACCTGTCAGTCTGTTTGTTTGGCAGCGTCTTACTTGTTACCACTTCAGGGGCCATGTATCTTGCTTTACCAAGAATACCAGAATTATCTCCTTCTGGGAAAACATTATCGTTATCACAAATAAGCACATCACCCGTTTCAGGATGGATAAAGAAGTTTCCATCATTCAGATCCTGATAGCTCAATCCTGCGAGATGGAGTGCCTTAAATCCCTCACAAATCTTCATGGCTGCATTCACAATAGCATCAAAACTCTTGAACTGAGCTCTTGCCAACAGATAGTGACCGAACTCATAGTAGCCTTGTGGACGCAGTTTCATAATATAGCCGAAAGAGCCATGCTCGACCTTAGTTATATACTCTGGCCAGAGAAAAGCATCCGAAGGTGCTCCCTTAGCAATATTCTCCTCCAGATTCTTATAGAAAGGAATTCCAGGATGAGTGTTGTACCATTTCAAAGCCATTTGTTGGCCACCAACTTCAACCTGATAGACAGTTCCTTGTCCACCTTGGCCAAGCATCTTCACAATTTTGGCAGAAGAGCCATTAGAAAGGCTCACTTTGTCTTTTGGTTTCAGTTCTTTCATCGTTATATCTTTTTATTATTAGAATCCACCACCTTCGAGATCAACTGCTTCTGTCGGGCGCAGTGTACTTGAATTGCCACAGTTAGGACAGGTCACAAACTCCTGGCCATGATAGCAGACAACTTTTTTACAGCGGTTGCATATATAAAACTGCTTAGAGCCACAATGCGGGCATCCGTTAAAATCAGGATCATACATCACAGCACCTCGGACACTGGTCTTATCATATCCTTCCCTTTTAGCCTGGTCTGGATTGATTTTGAATGCCCATGTAAAGGCATAGCATCCGTTTTGCGGGTTAACTGTAATGCCGAAAGGCTTCTTTGTCTCCTCACACATCGCCATGATGGCAAACGCTTCTTTACTTAACTTAGCCATAGGCGCTATGCATTTTTAGTCTTCATATAAGTCACCATAAACTCCTTGCACTTACGCTTATCTTGTCGTGAGTTCGCAATGGAATAGGTGTTATATTTCTCGTAGATGTCAAGGCCACGGCCAAGCTGAATCGTCCAGCCTGTATCAGTCTTGATACAGCGGTCATGGAAATCCCTGAACTTGTATTCAAACTCAATGCCGTATGCCACCAAGTCATCCTTTATGTCATCCAACTTGTCAATGAGGTCAGGAATCTTTTCCTCTTCCTCGTTGGTAATTAGGTTAATCTTCAAGTCATCGACAGGACGTGTATCTATCAGCATGGTTACAAACTCCATAAAATTCTTGATTTGCCATGAAGCACGGATATAGGGGTCTTCAACAGTAATCTCATTAGCATTGGCGAGGTATGGAGCAAATAGTTTCTCGTAGGTTACACCCGTCTGTCCCATACGGAAAGATAGATTTTTCTCCTGAAGCATCGGAATCCTTGGACGTTTGCCTGGTTCCCTTGTCTCGTTGCCATCATCTTCCTGTGGGGCTTCAGGCATGGCTGCAGCATCTGAATCAGTCAATTGCGTAGGTGCCACATTAACGGGGACAATAAGCGCATTGCTGACTTTCTCTAAGGTCTCGACATTTATTTCCATGCCATTCTTCAGGTTAATATACTTAAAGAATGCAGGTTCTGCTTTGAAGGTTTCATCAATTACATACAATTGATCCTTTACACGCTTTCTGCTCTCAGCAGCAAAATCCACTAACTCAAATGCTTCTGCATCAGTCATCTTTCCATCAGGATAGAGTAACTTCATCATCCCAGAGAAAGTCTTACGGATGGCCAGATGGTCACGCTCTGAAAGAGAACCGTCAAACTTAGCATATTCCTTCAGAATACCAGTCCAGTCCTTATTACGCATCTCATGCAGCACGGCAGCGATATAGTCTGTAATCAATCCATAACCCTTCGAGAAGCTATCCTTTTTCAGCATCTTGATTTCCCAACCGGGATTATACAGATGGATTCGGTCAAGGAAAGCGCCCTTGATGAAGGAAGTCGGAATAGATTCAAATAAATGGGTATTCTTAAGCATATAAGGCACCGTGTGCTTAGTGTTGCCCACAAAGCTCATCGACGCACTGGCCTCATGGGTTCCTTTACCTCGGTTGAATGACTTGTTGGCAAGATAGTTCTGCATGGTGTCAATCAGCACAGCATCTACGGCACGGCCTTTCTGCTGCTCGAACTCATCCCATGCTACTACATCCCAATAGCCTACAAGTCCTAATTCCTCTCGCTTACCAGACATCCTTACGAACAGTCTGGCGGAAGTCACGTCACCACCACTCACCAGAACACCGTATGGTGACAGTTCCTGGAACACATGGCTCTTACCAGTACCCTTCGGGCCTAGCTCCACAAAATTGAAGTTATTCTCAACATGTGGCAGCAGACGAGCCAAAGTGATGAACTTCTCACGGCGGTTCATTGGTTCTGGATTAAGACCTACAGTGTGCATCATGAAATCAATCCATTCATCCGTTGTAAAATGCTGTCGCTGGTCAATGAAATCCTGCACATCAATGTTTGAAATCTGGATTGGTTTCAAGGTCTGGATATCCCAACGAACCTTAATATCCTCGCCCTGCAAATAGCCAATGGTAACGATACACCATACGCCATTTCCAGAAAGCAACTTGGGATTAGCCTTGACATACTGAGTACCAATAGGAACATGGGTCAGTCCGAGATTAGCAAATTCCGCTTCATACTGGTCTGCCTTTTCGTTCAGCGTCACTGAAATCTTGTCTATGACACGATAACGGCCTGCCTCACGAATTTTGCCCTTAACAGATTCAGACTCCGCACGATGTACGTAGTTGTTCTGAATTACCTGTTTTACTTTTTCCAGACCCTGCTCGATAGCTTCTTCATCGTCAGTCGCACAATATTGGCCTAACAGATACTCCAGCACATAGGTTGGAACAGGTAAGCCGCCTTTCACTTGGAAAGCAAGGTCTTTTCTCACCACTTTGCCTATAAAGGCACTCATTATCTTCTGCTGTAGTGTCATATTATTAGTATTTTAAAAATCTTGTTCAATCATTGTATTATTCTTCACGGTCTCTTTAATCAGCGGATTCAGCTTGTCATCAACATCATAGATGCGCAGCTGAAGAACGCTCGAAGTGACTGACTTGTTCAGATTCAACGTTACCTCAAACACACGGTTATTCAGGTTAGCAGAGTCTGTACTGTTAAGTAACAGTTCCTTCTCGGCAGTTACGGGCTCGTCACCATTGAATACCTGACATACGACCTTACGCTCCATGACAGTCATTGATACGGCCTCAGACTGAATCAAATGGAACTTCAAACGGCTGCTGACCATATTCAGGTTATGACTCATCAGCGAAACGCCCACCTTTTCAGTTTTGTCTGTCCTGCGTTGACTGCTCTTGATGACAGGAATTAGCATTTCCTGAAGCGTCGCACCTCCATGAGCAAAGTTATAGCCACCAGGGGCTGCCAGTCTGTTGGTGCCGATAGGAACAGCCACATATACAGGTTTAGGTGTCGATATTCCAGACACCTTATTCAATGGCATCTTGACAATTCCTTCCACCTGCATCATGCTTTCAGTTAAATAGTATCTCGTTTTCTTCTCGATACAAACCTCATTGATGCTGTGCTTATCCTTCTCCTCAAAATGAATATCATTGTAGATAAAACCGTGATCTGCCGTTACTATTACATTTACGACATTCCATGTGGCATGAAGACGTTTTACCAGCACAACTAGTTGATTGATAGCTGTCCTGCAAGAACGTATAATCTCAAACGGATTCTGGGGGTGGCTGTTTTCATCAATCACATCGTGGAATATATAGACGAGCGGACGCTTAAATAATTCACGGTTACTTGTTATATCACCATTCATCACATCCTCGTATTTCACGCAAACGGCTCCTTCCCTATATCTTGCCAAATGGGCAGTGCGCTGCTCTGTAGTAATAAGAGGTTGCCCATCAACTGTCATTTCTACACCTTGTAACTCCAATGTACGATGTGGCAGGAGTGCTGTTTTACAGTATTTAGTCTCAGTAGGCAACATGGCCTTGTAGGGTAATAACTTGGCTATATGCTTCTCTTTTGACAGCTCCTGCATCAGTTCTGCTGCAACCTCATATCGCAAGGCATCTGAGATGATAACCACTTGCTTGGCACTTGGTTCACTCTCGTTATTATAAAACTCCTCTTGTTTTCCAATACTCAGACTTTCAAACAGCTCCTGGCGCTCCATGACGCAGGTCAGCCACTCCAGATTAAGTACGTTAGTCAACTTCGCATATTCCTGATCTAACTGGTTCTTGGCATCGTTGATGGTCTGTTCGATGGGATTTTGCTTGGTAATCAGATCATGATAGGCCTCCAGAGAATGACGGTAGAACATATCTGCAAGATAAAGACCATCGTCTTTGTCGATATACTTTTGTACATATTCCTCTGGTGAATTCAGTTTCATTGTGCCAATAGTTTTGACCTTCTCATAATAAAGGGCAACCTGTTCAATGAACTTGATTACTACCTGTATGTCAGACTGTGCAGAGAATTTCAATGCCATGTTACGCATCCTGTCATTCACTTCGTCAGGCTCTGTCATGAGCTTCTTTTCAAGAATCTCTTTCAAAATGGGCCAGCAAAGGGCTTCTGGCAGATAGTTGTACTGAGCATCAATGCCATATACACTGATAATCTCCTCTTCCTTGATGTCCTTGCCGAGTTCTGCCATAGCCAGAGTGAACTTCTCTGACCATTGACGGCTTTGCAGACCATATTCATAAACTTTGTTCTGGCCTTCAAGCATCATGGGGTTCTTAATCTTGTATTGCTTGTAGTTGTCGCCAGGAGCCACATCCAGCAGCTGAGTGATGCTGTTATATTTCAAACATTCTGCAACCTCCTTCATCTTCTGCTCAGAGTTGGGATTATAGGTTCTGTCAAACAGTCGCTTCAACTTAGCATCGACGGCTTTCTTGGCATCTAGATTCTTGGATAAACGATGGAAAAAGTCGTTTCGTCTCTTCTCTTCCGACTGCATTCCAAGCACAAGCATACGGACAATAATTGGCTCCCAATCCAATAGTTTCTTTTCACCAAGATAAGAAGAAATAAAAGCACGGCATACCAAGTCCTCGCTGAAGGTTTCTGGAGTAAGATGGCCAGCCAGCATAGTGCTGATCTTTGTTGACTGCATTTCGCTGACATTACTCTTGATGAACAAACGGAACTTTTCTGGCAGGTTATACTGCTGCATGAAACTCTCGTAGTCATCCTCTTTGAACTCCATGTTAGCTTTAAGCATATCCAGCAGTGGGAACTTTAGCATCTGTTCCTCCGTATGCGGATATGTGCCATCTGTGAACAGCAGGACAACATTCTTATCCTTCCAAGTATTCTCAATTGCATACTTGATGTTAAACCATGCCCCATCGAACACCTTATATATATAGTTGTCCTTCCATTCTGCAAATTCTAACTCCGTGAAGTTAATGTTCAACTTATCGAAGATGAACAGAACGTGCAGTTGCGGGTTTCGTTCGAAATAATTATATATTCTTTCCTGTACCATATTCTTAATCGTTTAAAATGCGGCAACAGCTCTTACTGTTCCCCATCCTGATGTAATATCTTCTAACTGATAAGCCATATCTATATGTTCAGCGGCCATTCCCATGCGATATTTCCATGCTTTCGACCTGTTATAAGGAGTTGACGTAGCAAATTCACCAACGCCACTTCTGCCTGTTAGTTGGAGGAAATGCCAAATTTCTGACCATCTGTGATGCGTATTGTCATACATGGCTTTCCATTGAGCCAAACATGGCAAATACCATCCTGACGTTTTGCCATGAGGCAACGGTGCATCATATTTTGCTGCTATCATAAATGGAACATACTCTGGATTGTTTAAAACACAATCAAGATGGGAAATAAGATAACCAGTATCTCTTCCTCTTGTAAATCCGTTCCCATTTTTGATAGAATATCTTAGTATTTCATCATTGACTATTCCCCATGAAGAAATTGTCTTGCTAAAGTTATAAGCATTTCTTGTTGCAACAATCTGTCCATGAGTCCATCCATGTTCGCATTCTTCTTTACTGGTTTCAAGACTGAACACCATACCCACAAGCGTCTTTCCTTCAGCTAATTCATGTGAGAATGTTCCATCTTCATAGAAATAATCATTTAGACGAACCTTACTATAGTCATCAAGGAACAACGATGGAATAATGTGGTTCACATCCGTCACTTGATTCTCTCTCACTTCTACTGTCGTAGAATACTCTGTACCCTCAGACGTTTTAATGGTCAACTTACGTTCACCAATCACGACGTTCTGTACCAGCAATGGTGTTGTTCCTTCATTACTTCCGTTGATGATAATCTTTGATCCATAAGGCTGAACATTCACCTTTAAGTTGCCTGTTTTGGCAATTAAACATGGAATAAACACATCTTGTTTGTCTATTCCCTGTAGTGTGACAGTCTTAGCTTGGGGGTAATAGCGATGTTTGCGACCTTCAATCTCATAGGTGCCTTCCTCAACTAAGCCTTCCCACTTTCCTCTGCCGTAACTAACCCCGTTGATGAATATCTCTGCGTCAGAGTCACCAGCTTCAATAGATAACTTTACAGTCTTTTGCCTTAATTTAAGCTCAACATCAAGATTATACTTGAAATTGCTTGTGATCTTAACTGTTCCTGTTTGGGTTTCATAGTCATCGGCTCTCACCTCGTAAGAATGAGTGCCAACAGGTAATTCAACTGCCATCATGCCATTTGAAACGTACTGCTGGTGGTCATCAACATATACTATGGCATTGGCAGGCTTCACCTTCATCACAAAGAACTGTGTCTGGGAGATATTCTGATATGTAACAGAATTAGACTTATTGGTATTCGTTCCTGATGATGTA
>JAEEGH010011494.1_pt1 | contig 20062 bp, 14 predicted proteins | sample 9134181 | NCBI WGS metagenome assembly JAEEGH01 (sample SAMN16246544, study PRJNA631951) | gut metagenome | biome: gut microbiome; feature: rumen; material: DP-attached | host: Bos | place: Iran: Karaj | collected 2018-10 | reverse complement strand
CACCGTCACCCTCAACGGCGTGCGGCCCACCACCTTCAACTTTGAGTTCGAGGGGGCCGAACCTAGGCTTTTCAACGCCCATGTGTTCCGCCACGAGATTGGACACTCGCTCGACATGCCCGACTTGTACCATTATATCAATTACAGTAATGTCTATCCAGCCAATTCATGGGATATGATGGATTACAACGTGGAGGGCAACCACACGTCCGCTATCTACAAGAACAAAGTGCTCCATGTGTCCGACGACCCGATAGAGATTACCGCAGATGGCGACTACACGCTGCGCAGCGTAGGCTCAAGCCCCTCGCAGAACTGCTACTACATCCGCTCCGCCATCGACCCCACGCAGTGGTTCGTCCTCGAGTACCGTCGCCAGGCGGACCTCTTCGAGGATGGCATTCCCGGCACCGGCCTAATCGTGGCCCGATGGAACGACACGGTGCCGGCGGGCTACAACGGCATGTTCGCCAACGCCTTCTTCGACTTCTACACGCAGGCACACCAGTACTGGATCTTCCGTCCGGGCAGCGCCATCGACACAGTGAACGGCAACATCAATCAGGCCCATTTCAGCGCCGCCACGGGCCGCACCTCCTTCGGTCCGACCACCGACCCGCACCCCTACCTCACCGACGGCACACCTGAGACCAGCTTTGAAATCACCAACATCCAGGAGAACGGCACCGAGCTCACCTTCCACGTCCACTTCCTCGGCACCGAGGGCATTGATGACTTGAAGGTTATGGGTTATAGGTTATGGGTTAAGGATGGCCGCATAAAAGTTGAGGGTGCTGAGGACGGCGAAACGGTGCAGGTTTTTGACATGATGGGCCGATTGATTAGCACTACAGACGAGACGTCTGTGCTCCCAGGGGTCTATCTGGTCAAAGTAGGCGACCGTCCGGCACGGAAAGTGGTGGTGGTGAAGTAAGAAAATTGAGAATTGAGAATTGAGAATTGAAAATTTAGAAATTATGAAATATTTAAGCAACTTCCGTATGGCGATGGCAGCCGCCTTGATGTGCCTGCCCTTACTTTTCGCCTCCTGCAGTAAGGACGAAGACACCTCCACCACTCCCACCACTACTCCCACCACACAGCGCGACCGCGCCCGCTACACAGTGATGGTTTACGGCAATGCCGGCGGCAAGATGGACTACATCATCGAGGATATGTGGAACCAGCTGAAGCCGATGCTTAACGACAGCACCGACGTCCGCATGGTGTACCTCTACAAGTACGGCGCCGAGAGCGAGAACTTCAGCGGCCGCTACGGCAATCCGGGCGACGTGGTTTGGTTCGAGCTCAACAGCGAGACCAACCTCGACAGCCTCAAGTACAGCTCCGCCCTCCAAGCTCCCGACTTCCCGCTATACGAGCCTTACATGCTAGCCAACTACATCAAGGCCGTCAAGCAGAAGTGCCCGGCGGACAACTACATCTTCGTCCTCTGGGGCCACGGCGGCGGCTATGACATCGTCCGCGACCGTCCGAACCATATCGTCGCCAAGGGCGTCCTCTATGACGAGTTGGCCGAGGGCAAGGGTATGACGATGTACGAGTTCGCCGACGGCTTGGCCACTGCCGGCAACACCCACTTCCCGCTCATCATGTTCCACAACTGCCTGATGGGCAACATTGAAACTGTCACCGAGGTGCAGCAGTATGCCGACTACTTCTTCGTCTCGTCGCACGTGCTGGAGAGCGACGGAGCGCCCATCATGGAGCTCGTCAAGGCCATTCGCGGCAACGACGACTACAACTTCGAGCACACCGCCGCCAAGTGGTTCGGCACCCTCCGCCCCATCTACGACCAACTTGTCGAAACAGCGACGGACCTTAACCAGAGCCTCGACTTCAAGGTCATCCGTTCCTCCGGCCTCGAAAACCTGAACGTCTACCTCATGGGCGTGGCCAACCGCCTCTACGACCTCTACAGCGACCCCGTCCGCAAGGCCGAAATCGACAGCGCCGCCGCCCACTACCTCTACGTCTACCATACGAGCTCGCCCTATCTGGTCGACCTCGACCACTACATGCAGACCCTCGGCGAGAACGTGAACGACGATACGCTGCGCACCTACTGCCAGCAGGTCCGCACCCTGCTCGACGAGATGATTATCCAGCGCTGGCACTACATGATACACCCCATAGGCTTCGACGACTTCTCGCTCTCCATCGTCTTCGGCAACAACCAGTTCCTCCACACCGCTGTGCGCGGCAACACCATCGCTTCGGCCTACTACCCCTCGGTCTTCAACCGCCGCACCGGCTGGGCCGAGTGGCTCGACGCCAACACTTTCCTCCCCGACAAGATGATCTGCCCGCAGGGTGGTCTCGTCGCCTTCTCGTGGCAAACCTACTTCGACATCCTTGAAAACCTCTAAACAAAGGTTATAGGTTATTGGTTATAGGTTATAGACAATTTTAGAGGTTAAAGGTTAATGTTTAATGGTTTATGAAGAAAGTATTTTCAATTCTCATAGTTGCTTTCGCGATAGCGGCGATGGTCGGCTGCGGCAAGAAGGACAACGACAATAGCACCGACGGCGGCTGGGTCGACCTTGGCCTGCCGTCGGGCCTGCTCTGGGCCAGCTGCAACCTTGGTGCCGACAGCCCCGAGAGCTATGGCAACTACTTCGCTTGGGGCGAGACGCAGAGCAAGGACCTTTACGACTGGAGCACCTACCGCTATTGCACGGCGGAGGGAGACAGTCTGCTGACGCTGACCAAGTACAACACCTCGACCGACTACGTTACGGTGGACAACCTTACCACTCTGCAGACCATGGACGATGTCGCTGCCGCCCGCCTCTCCGGCACCCGCATGCCGACCCGCGAGGACTGGGAGGAGCTGCTGGCGGGCACCGTCGCCCAGTGGACCACGCAGAACGGCGTGGCCGGCTACCGCCTCACCGCCCCCAACGGCAACAGCCTCTTCCTGCCCGCTGCCGGTAGCAGCAACGGCGCGGAACTGGTCGCCGCCGGCGTGTTCGGTTTCTACTGGTCGGCCTCGCTCTACACCGACAGCCCCGACGATGCATGGAGCTTCAGCTTCCTATCCGGTGCCGACAGCATAGGCAGTTTCGGCTACCGCTCCGACGGCCAGTCCATACGGCCTGTGAAGTCTCCCGCCAAATGAATCTAAAACGATACCTTGTGTAAAATACTTTTTGTCAATCCTACAAAAGTATGTATTTTTGCAAACGGATTAAAACATTTTATCATCATGGGTAAGAAAGTATTATTTGCAGTCATCCTCGCTATGGCGGTGCTGGGCGCGAAGGCTCAGGATTCTGTTTTCAGCTACAGCTATCAGGGAAACACGCTGTACTACATCATTGACTCGGCGGGCGACGCCGTGGTGGTGCCGCCGCTGTGGCCGGACTACGACGAGCCGAATGATGCCACCTGGACTGGCTATACCGAACCGTCGGGGGCCGTCGCGGTGCCCGACTCGGTGCCCTTCGGCGGCACGATGCACGCCGTCATCGAAGTGGGCCACGACGCCTTTTACAACTGCGAGCTGGTGACATCGGTCACGCTGCCCACCGCGGTCACAGCCTTCGGCGAGTATGCTTTCGCCAAGTGCTGCAGCCTGACCTCCTTCACTGTCCCCGAGGGCGTCACCGAAATCCCATACGCCTGCTTCTGGAACAACAACCTGCTGGCATCGGTCAACCTCCCCGCAGGGATTACCCTTATCGATAGCTATGCTTTCTCCGGCTGCTCCGCCCTCCAGACCATCAACTTCCCCGACAGCCTGCGCACCATCGGCTGGTACGCCTTCGCCAGGTGCGCTGGCCCCAATTTGGTGAGCCTTCCCACCGGTCTAACCACCCTCAGTGACTATGCTTTCTATCGTTGCGACTCGCTCACGAGGGTGAACATCCCCGGCAGCGTAGGCACCATACGCAGCTGGGCTTTCGCCGAATGCAACAACCTTCAGTTCGTACAGCTTGGCGAGGGAGTGGACACCATTGGCTTCTGCTCCTTCCGTCAATGCGGTAACCTGCGCTACATCAACTACCCCTCCACGCTGACGGTAATCGACAGCTTCGCCTTCCAGTACGACAGCTTGCTGGGTTCCACCCTCAACCTGCCCGAGGGCTTCACCACGATGGGCATAGTGGCTTACGGCGACAACCAAAACCTCATCACCGTCTCCTTGCCGGGAACGATGATGGAGATTCCCGACGAAGTGTTCTGGGGCTGCACCAATCTCTCCAAAGTAACCCTCGGCGAGGGCATAGCGACGATTGGCGACAAGGTATTTGTCAATTGCCCGAGCCTGCACAGCCTGACGTTCCCTGCGTCTCTCGACAGCATTGGTGACAGTGTATTCCTCGGCAACACGAGGATTGACACCCTAGTGTTCCGCTGCAGTATGCCGCCCGCTGTACCCAACAGCGATAGCATCTTCAACGACTACCACACCATCCTCGTCGTCCCCAATAGCTCGGCGGCGGCCTACCGCGCCCACTCCTACTGGGGCCGCTTCATGAACATCACCGAGATTTTCCCCTACACTCATCAGGGCACTACCCTATATTATATCGTCGACGCTGATGGCAACGCTTCCGTGGTGCCGCCGTTGTACCCCGTCGGCGTCTCCAGTTCCGTCAGCGACGCCAACGTCGACGCCTGGGAGGGCTACACCAAGCCCGTGGGAGCCGTCACGGTGCCCGACTCGGTGCCCTACCTTGGCACGATGTATGCCGTCACCGCTGTGGCCGATCAAACCTTCAGGCGGTGCGGCGAGATCACCTCCGTGGTACTGCCGTCATCGGTGGGTGTCATTGGCTCCTTTGCCTTCTATATGTGCAGCTCCATGCAGTCGGTCAACATCCCCGACGGCGTGAGCCGAATCAAATACGGCTGCTACGCTGGCTGCTACGCAATGCAGTCGTTCGACATCCCCGCCAGTGTGAGCGTCATTGAGCAGTTCGGCTTCCTCGGTTGCATCAACATGCAGACGTTGACCCTCCACCAGGGACTCGACACCATCGGCAGGCGCGCATTCTGCCGTTGCCTCGCTCTTGAGCACATCACCCTTCCCGAAGGCTTGCGTTATATTGACCATCAGGCCTTTGAGCAGGACACCAACCTGCGCCGCATCGACCTGCCCCCGTCGCTCGAAGTGATAGGGGTCGACGCCTTCCGCGGCGACCTGCACCTCGACAGCGTCATCTTCCCCGAAGGGCTGACCTACCTCGGCTCCGGTGTCCTGATGGAATGCTCCAGCCTCACTTATGTGCATCTGCCTGAGAACCTGGAGGAGATGCAGCCAATACTGCTCTATGGCACCAGCCTCGAAACCTTCGTCGTGCCGCCGCACGTGCATACCATCGGGTATGAGGTCTTCGCCGAATGCCCCCGCCTGCACAAAGTCACCCTGCCCGCCAGCGTCACCACCCTGGGTTGGAGCCTCTTCGACAACTCGCCGCTCGACACCCTTGTGCTCGAGTGCGCCGTGCCGCCCACGCTCGTCGAGTATCGTGGCAACGGCACCTTCAGCGAGTACACCGCCACCCTCATCGTTCCCTGCGGCTCCGCCGACGCCTACCGCGCCGACTCCGTCTGGAGCCAGTTCGCCAATATCATCGAGGACTGCAACGGCATCGATGACATGGAGGTTATGGGTTATAGGTTATGGGTTATGGACGGCCGCATCGTGGTCGAAGGTGCCGACAACGAGACCGTGCAGGTCTTCGACATAGTCGGTCGTCTCACTCAAACATTCAAACACTCAAGCAATAAAACAATACCCTCCGGCGTTTATCTGGTTAAAGTCGGTGACCGTCCGGCACAGAAAGTTGTTGTTGTAAAATGAACGTCAAATTCCGTATATCCAAATTTAGGCACCAGGGATGGTGGCTGGGCAACAAGAAGCAGAGAAATGCAAGAGCGGCAATTTGACCCGTGGCAGCAGGAAGCCATCAAAATCAGTGGCGGACGGCACTTGGTGCTGGCGCCGCCGGGGTGCGGGAAGACGGACATACTGACTGAGCGCGTGGTGCATGCCCACGAGCAAGGAGTGGAGTACAAGGATATGCTGTGCCTCACGTTCACCAACCGTGCCGCCAAGGGGATGGCGCAGCGCATCGCCGACCGCACCGGCAATCCCGTGCCAGACGACCTCTATGTGGGCAACATACACCGCTACTGCTCGCAGATGCTCTTCAACCTCGGCTTGGTGAACCACAATAGTGCCATCATAGACGAAGGCGACGTGGACAGCATCATACAGGAGGAACTCTGCAAACGCCTCGACATCAAGAGCCGCAGCACGGAACTGATGCGATACCAGCATGCACTATGGCAACTCACGCTGGGCGTGCGCGGCGACCTCATACTGCATGGAGAACTGCTGCACACCGGCGCCATGGCGAAACTATGCGACGTGCTGGGACGCCCATTCGACGAAGACTCGCTGGCCGACATCTACAACGACATTGACCAACTGACGGCACGCTACAGCATACTCTACGAACTGCCTGCCGCCAACACCATGCTGCTGGCAAAAGCCTACCAGCAATACAAGGCCGACAACGACCTGCTCGACTACGACGACCTGCTGGTGCTGGCATACGATTACTTAAACAGTCAACCTTCAGCAATCAGCAAATACAGTTGGATAGAGGTTGACGAGGTTCAAGATCTCAATGCACTGCAGTTCGCTTTGATTGACCTGCTGGTCGCCGACGACGCCACCATCGTCTACCTCGGCGACGAGCAACAGGCAATCTTCTCGTTCATCGGAGCCAAGCTGGAGACCCTCGAAGCCCTGAAGCAGCGCTGCACAGGCAATATACACTATCTGCACACCAACTACCGCTCGCCGAAGTATCTGCTCGACCTGCAGAACGACTTTGCCGTGCATAATCTCGGCATACGGCGCGAACTGCTGCCCTCAACCGACAACAACGCCGAGAGACAGCCAGCAGACGTCTGTCTGCTCAACGTAGGCGACGCACAACTGGAGAGCTACTACGCTGCACGCTTTGCCAAGCGCTATGGTGACCTCAATCCCGACGGGCGCGTGGCAATATTGGTAAGTACCAACCGCGAGGCCGACGAGGTTAGCGACGCCATGACGGCGCAAAGCATAGAGCACTTCAAGATAAGCGGCACCGACCTCTTCTCGCAACCCACCATAAGGCTTCTTTTGGCGCATCTGAGCGTGCTGGCCGACGAGAGTGTCTTCATAGCATGGGCGCGCCTCTTCTGGGGCCTCAAAGTGACACCCACCTACACTGCAGCGCGTGCCTTGATGCGCGACCTGCGGCGCGTAGCCATGCTGCCCACTGACTTCCTGCTCCACCCCGACAGCTCGTACCTGCAGGCATTCGTCCACGCCTACGACACTGAGGAGCTCGTCATCTTCGACACCGAGACAACAGGCCTCGACACCCGCAACGACGACATCATACAGATTGCCGCCATCCGTGTACGGCAAGGCAAGGTTGTAGGCAAGCCCTTCAACATAATTCTCGAGACAGCCAAAGAGCTGCCCGCCACCGTAGGCGGCAAGCCCAACCCTATGCTTGAGGTCTACCGCACAAGCAAGCGCTATCCACGCGCCGAAGGTCTACAGATGTTCATGAACTATTGCAAAGGCAAAGTCCTCGTGGGCCACAACGTAGAGTACGACTACCAGATACTGCGCAACAACCTGCTGCGGGAAGGCAACCTGCCGAAACTCGAAGAGGTCTGTCCGCGCTATTTCGACACCCTTAAGTATATTCGCCTCGTACGTCCGCGCCTGCGCCACTACAAGCTCGGCCACCTGCTTGATGTGCTGCACCTCGAAGGGCAGAACAGCCACCAGGCCGACGACGACATCATGGCAACACTATCGCTGCTCAACTTCTGCCACCTCAATGCCACGCAACTTGTCGCCAAACAGGCGCTCTTCATGGAGAGCCACCGCAAGCAGATAGAGAAGTTCCGCGAACGCTACGCCGACGTCTACCGACATGCCCTTGACCGCATGCACGACGACGGCAGCGGCATCATCGAAGAAATGTCCCATTTCTACGACAGGCTCGGCGATACGGTGGACAAATGGGGCCACCTGCTGCACTACATAGAGACCGACGTCATACGCCCAGAGCTCTACCCCACCCTGCGCCTGCAGCTCGACCGCTATGTCACCGACCTATGCACCAGCAAGGAAGCCGACATGTGCGGCAGCTCGCTGCAAGAGCGCTACATCATCTCCACAGTACATAAGGCCAAAGGACTTGAGTTCGACACCGTGATAGTATACCACGCCATCGACGGCTGCTATCCGGGTGCCCACAACTGGACCGAGAAGCAGATACAGGAAGACGCGCGGCGCCTCTTCGTGGCCCTCTCGCGCTCGCGCAAGCACCTCTGCGTCATCTACGACGACCACTACGGGCGCTCGACGCACGCCCTGTCGCCTTTCCTCGAGAAAGTGAAGGGCCACTTCACCCTCTACCGCCGCACCATCGACGGCAAAATCCGTGAATATTGATTTTACTTCCGACCGGTTAGAGCGTATAATAGGCAAATGAACAGCTCAACGGACATAGAACTGATGCAGCAGCTACGTGGCGGAAGTGAGGCAGCCCTACGCGAAATCATCGAGCGCCACCGCGAACGCCTCTTCCGTCTGGCCCACCGCCTGTTGAACGACAGCGACGCCGCCAGCGATGCCGTGCAGGAGACCTTCATACGCCTATGGAAGCACTCGCGGCGTTACGACCCGAGCAAAAGCCTGTCCACATGGCTCTGCACCATCTGCGCCCGGCGCTGCTACGACGAGCTGCGCCGTCGCTACCGGCACTTCTCGCTCATCATCGCCCTGCCCACCGAAGCAGTAAGCCCCGACGATATGGCTGCCGACGAACTCCTAAGCCTGCTGCAACAAGTCGTCGCCTCCCTGCCACCCAAACAGCGTACTGTCTACCAGCTGCGCGAAATAGAAGGCCTCAGCGCCGACGAGGTGGCCATAGCCACCCGCATGAGCGCTGACCATGTGAAAGCCAACCTATACGTGGCACGCACCGCCGTCCGCGAAAAACTGAAACGATATGGAATACAATGAACTCATAGAAAAAATACAGCACCAGCCTGTCGACACTCCCGACACCGACGCCATCCTCACTGGCATGCGCCGCAAAATGCACCGCAGCAGACAACGCCGGGCAATAGTGGCGGCAGCAGCATGCCTGTTGCTGGCCATAGTACCGCTGGCATTACCCGTAGCCGACACGCCTAAGCCCACCCTCGCCGAGACCGTCAGCGCGACGCTCCCGTCCTCGCCCGACAACCTGCCTGCTCCGCTGACCGGCTACCGCAATTCAATCCGAAACCATCAAACAAAAACATTATTATGAAACGCCAATCAATCATCATCGCAGCGGCATCTTTGCTGCTTGCCTCGTGCGCCGCACACTATGTGGCCACCGACAGCGTGACACGCCAACTTGACGGCTCACGCAGCATCTTAACCTCACACAGCGACACCGCCCTCTTCAGAGGGTGGCAGGAAGACAGCCTCGCCACACCGCTGCCGTTCGACTTCCGCAGCGAGAAAGACACCATGCGCTACTCCTACACCATCGATATTGCCAAAGGCGGATGGAGCGTGCAACACGACAGCATGCCGCGCCTGTTGCAACCCGAGGTGACAGTAGACAAAAGCTTCCGCTGGTTCACCACACGCTACAACTACACGGCCCGTTTCCCACAGCTTGACAGCCTGCCGGTACCCATCGGTGATTACCTCACTCCCGACGAGCAGCAGCTGCTCTTCTCCCACAGCGAGCTGCCCGCCGACTGGAACGGCAATGACCTCTACGGCATGCTCGACAATCTGAACACCAAATATGTAAGGTGGTGGAGCCACTGCCTGTTCGAGAAAGAGATGGCAGCTTATGCCGCCGTATGCGACAGCACGCAACGAGCTCTGCTGGACAAATACCACGACACCCTCTTAGTCCTCACCCTCGCCGAGCTGCCCAACGAATTCAAATCGGCAAGCAATGTATCCACAGCCTTCCCCGAGCTGGAATTCATCAACAGAATCAACAGTGTGGGCTTCGAGGCCCTACGGCAGGCCAGAGACCTCTGGGAACTCGACAGATGGGTGTTGTGGCGCACACAGCTGCCCGGCGGCCAGACGACGGAGCACATGGTCAGCGCCGACCGTATGATACAGGGCGACTACGTGATTGAAGAGCACGCCAACGTCGTCAACTGGTGGGCCATCATACTTACGCTGCTTCCCGTTGCCGGAGTCGGAGCGCTGTTAGCGAAACGCCGGTAGCGGGCCGAATCCGCACCGTCCCCTCTCCGACATCGGTCCTACATTCCTTCGAAAGAAAACCGTTAAACAGTCGGAGCGACTACGGAGCGGAGTCGGAGAGGCTCCGTAGCCGACTGGCATTATACTAATACTTCTTGAGAATCGGCAGCGCATCAAAGCAGGTGCAGGCACTGCTCGATGGGGATGCCGAGGCGGATGTCGTCCTGATGGCGGTTGTGCTCTATCAGGCGGCTGACCACTGTCATGGCGGTCTGGGTGCTCTGCCGCAGGGTCTCACCGTTCATCAGGTGGCCTATGAGGACGGAGGAGAAGATGTCGCCCGTACCGGGGAAAGTGAGCGGTATCTCGTCGTAGTCGAGGCGGAAATAGCGCCCGTCGCCATGTTCTTGGGCTATGCCCGCTATATGACTGTCGCTGCGGCGGCCGATGACACACGACTGACCGTCGACCTTGGCGCTGGTTATGACCACAGCTTTGGCGCCGAGGGCGGCCACAGCGTCGAGCATGTGGCAGGCCTCGTCCCACGTCATTCCCTCGACCTTGAAGGGGGTGCCGGTGAGGTAGCATGCCTCGGTGTAGTTGGGGAAGGTGAGGTCGGCGACGCTGACCATGTCGCGCATGAGCTCCACGTGGCGCTGATCGAGGCCGTTGTAGAGGCTGCCGCTGTCGGCCATCACGGGGTCGACGAACACCGCCGTGCCCGTGGCTGCAAGGCTCCGGCAGTAGTCGGCCACAAGGCGTGCCTGCTCGTCGCTGAACATGAAGCCTGTGCATACAGCGTCGAAACGGAAGCCCAGCTTCTGCCACACTGGCATAGTGTCGCGCATGTAGGAGGTGGTCTCCATGACCGAGAAGTCGCGGTAGTCGAAGTTGTTGCTCACCAAGGCGGTGGGCAGGTTGTAGACGGCGTGGCCGTAGTAGGTGAGTATGGGCCACATGGCCACCATGCCCACATGGCTGTGGCCTACGACGTCGTTGATGAGCAGAATCTGCTTCATAGCTTGTAGTTGGTCATGCGATGCTCAGCGAGAGCCTCATACTTGGTGCCGGGTCGGCCGTAGTTGGCGAAAGGGTGTATGCTGATGCCACCGCGTGGCACGAAGAGGCCGACGACCTCGATGTAGCGAGGGTCCATGAGCTTCACGAGGTCGTTCATGATGATGTTGACGCAGTCCTCGTGGAAGTCGCCGTGGTTGCGGAACGAGAAGAGGTAGAGCTTGAGGCTTTTGCTCTCCACCATCTGCACGTCGGGAATGTAGAGAATCTTTATCTCGGCGAAGTCGGGCTGGCCGGTGATGGGGCAGAGCGTGGTGAACTCGGGGCAGTTGAGCTGCACCCAGTAGTCGCGCTCGGGGTGGCGGTTCTCGAAGGTTTCCAGCACCTCGGGGGCGTAGGTGTCGGGGATATTACTCTTGTGGCCGAGGGCCTGCAGGTTGTCTTGTTCTCTGTTCATTGTATGTTGAGTATTTTGTGTATCTGTAAGGAGAGTCTCCACTCGGGGTGGCTCTTGATGTATTCGACGGTGGCGGCGGTGAGCTGACGGTTCCGTGCGGCGTCACCGGTGTCGCAGGGCTGGAGGAAGAGGAGCGTTGAGAGTTGAGAGATGAGAGTTGAGAGTTGCCCTTCGGGGTCGTGGATGCCGTCATAGACGACCTTTATTTCGTCGGCACGGGTCAGCATCACCTCGGCGCCGTCGACGAAGGCGCTCTTGGGCGAGAGGGTAATCCAGTCGACATTATCGGGCAGCGGGTGGGTGCCGTTGGTTTCCACAGCCACATAGCGACCGGCGGCATGCAGGGCGTCGACGAGGCTTTCTGTGAGCTGCAGAGCAGGTTCGCCGCCGGTGACGACGACATGGCGTGCGGGATACTGCTTCACGGCGCTGACAATATCGCTCTCGCTCATCTCGGTGCCGTCCTTATGCTGTGTGTCACAGAAGGGGCAGCGCAGGTTGCAGCCGCTGAGGCGCACGAAGACAGCGGGGGTGCCGCTGTAGTAACCCTCGCCTTGCAGTGAGTAGAATATCTCGTTAACCCTCATTCGTCCACCTCATAGGTTGCCGTGTTGCCAGAGGTCTCCTGGACATCGACGCGGTAGCAGTTGGGCACCTGCTGTTGGCACCAGCGGGCGATGTTCTCCGCCGTGGGGTTGCAGCCGATGATGTCGTTGATGACCTGGTGGTCGAGGCGGTCGACAATCTGGCTCTTTATCTTCGAGAAGTCGACCACCATGCCGTTGCGGTCAAGCTCGCGTGCGCGGCAGTGGATGGTAATCTGCCAGTTGTGGCCGTGGAGCTGGGTGCACTTGCTGGGGTAGTCGAGTTCCAAGCGGTGGGCGCCGGAGACCTCAATATGTTTCGTTACGTAGTACATATTCTTTTGAGTTTTAAGTTTTAAGCTGTGAGCTTTAAGTAATTTGCATCCAACCTGCGTAAGCACTTAAAACTTACAGCTTACAGTTCACAGCTCTACCTCATACGCCGTCGGGTCGGGGATACCAGCTTCGCGGAAGGCCTCGCGGCGCTCGGTGCAGGTGCCGCAGGTGCCGCAGTGGTGCTCGCCACCGCGGTAGCACGAATAGGTATGGCCGTAGTCGATGCCCAGGCGTGCTCCGCGCCGCACTATGTCGGCCTTGCTGATGTCGGTATAGGGAGCCGCGAGCCGCACGCCGTCGTATGTGCCGGCTTGCATGGCGGCGTCCATAGCAGCGACGAACTGCGGGCGGCAGTCGGGATATATGGCGTGGTCGCCGCCGTGGTTGGCTATCAGCACGCGCTTCAGGCCTCGGTTCTCGGCCAAGCCGCAGGCAATGCTGAGCATGATGCCGTTGCGGAAAGGCACCACGGTGCTCTTCATGTTATCCTCGGCATAGTTGCCGTCGGGTATGTCGTCGGCACCGCTGAGCAGCGACGAATTAAAATAGCGGCTCATGAAGCCCAGCTCAATAACCACATGCTCTATGCCCAGACGGGCACAATGATGCCGCGCGCAGGCAATCTCGCGCGCGGCATGGTTGCTGCCGTAGTCGAAGGTGACGGCCAAGGCTATGCGTTCCTGCTCCTCATAGAGGAGCGTGGTGGAATCCAACCCACCGGAGTAGATAATCACAGAGTCCTTCTCTGTCATGGTTCTTGTTTTGTTAAAGGGGGTTTGCAAGAAGACCCCTGTCTACGTTTTTATTTCAAATAATACTCCACGGTAGTGACCACGCGGACCTTCTTGATCTGCGGTGTGTTTTCGTCGAGATCCTCCACCTCAAAGTAGCCCTGCGAAGCGGTGCGCATCTTGCCAATACGGCTATGGCTGTTCTTGGCAAACTCGTCGGCGGCGGAGCGGGCGTTTTCGAGGCTCTCGGCAATCATCGAGGGTTTGATGTCGTTGAGGCCGTGATACTCGTAGCTGGCGTAGCTGTTGCTGATGATGTCCTGTTTCAGCAGGTCGCCGTCGATGGTGCGTTCCAACTCACGCACCACGTCCATCTTGTCGGTGAAGACATTGATGGTCTGGTTGGCGTTGTATCGGAACCGGATATTGGAGGTGTAGTAGCTGTCGTAGCGGTCGTTGAAGTGAGCCGAAGTGTACTTGATTTCCTCGTCGGTGAATCCGGCCTTCTTCAGCAGGTCGACCACAGCCTTCTCGTTGCGCTCCATTGTGGCGCGCAGGTCGGTGAGCTCGTTGTCCTGGCCGCTGAAGCTGACGCGCAGCACCACGCGGTCGGCAGGCACCTCCTTCTCGCAGAGGCCACGCACCTTGACGGTGTCGTCGTATGACTTGAGAGTCTTCACGGTGCACACCATGAAGATGCCCAGCACGAGAGCAGCCAGCACAATGGCGCCGCCCTGAATCATGTTCTTTTTGAACGGTATCTGACTTCCCATCATAATATTGCTGTTTTTTCTGTTTATCTAACAACGACTACTTTACGGGCGGCGTGGCTGCCAACCTTTATCATGTAGGTGCCAATGGCAGGCACATCGAAACGGAGCGGCATGTAGTCGTCACGCTTGGTGGCGAGCATACGTCCAGCGACGTCGTACAGAGACACCTGACGGCCATCAGCGCCCTCCACTACAATCTGTCCAAAGCTCTGATACACCTTAAGGTTCATTGCATCCACGCTATCTATACCTTGGGTGGGAAGATATATGGTATCGTAGACAAAGATCGTGTCAACAATCCATATTGTATCGTGAAGCGTCAATGTGTCACCGTATTCTGTCACAACCACAGTGTCCGTCACGGTAAGGGTGTCAAGTACGACGACCTCGACGGTTGTAGTGTCGTGCACCGGAACATACTCCGTCACGGTTACGGTGTCTGTAACAGTTACGGTCTCAGTAAGCGTCACGGTGTCTGTCACAGTAACGGTGTCAAGCACTACAACCTCTATTGTTGTGGTATCGTGCACCGGAACATACTCCGTCACAGTTACGGTGTCTGTAACGGTTACCGTCTCGGTCAGCGTCACGGTGTCTGTCACAGTAACGGTGTCAAGCACGACGACCTCAATGGTTGTGGTGTCGTGCACCGGCACATACTCCGTCACAGTTACGGTGTCTGTCACGGTTACAGTCTCGGTCAGCATAACGGTGTCAAGCACTACAACTTCTATAGTTGTGGTGTCGTGCACCGGCACATACTCCGTCACAGTTACGGTGTCTGTAACAGTAACAGTGTCTGTCACGGTTACAGTCTCGGTCAGCGTCACGGTGTCTGTCACAGTAACGGTGTCAAGCACAACAACCTCTATAGTTGTGGTGTCATGTACCGGCACATACTCCGTCACCGTTACGGTGTCTGTAACGGTTACCGTCTCGGTCAGCGTCACGGTGTCTGTCACTGTCACGGTGTCCGTACTGCACAGAGACATGAGTGCCGATAAAGTGCAGTCACTGTTAACTACCAACTGGCGAGGGTTGGCTGTGTTGCCGTCGCTCCAGCCACCGAACGTGTATCCTGCCTCAGGATAAACACCTATCTGAGCCGTCTGGCCCATACGGTAGCTACCGGCACCGGTGGCCGTACCGTGTTCGACGTTGACGGTGAGGTTAACCTCCGGTAGCGGACGAGGCACACGTAGGTCGTCAATCCAAGCGCAGTCTGAGTTGTTGCTCACACTATTGTCTTTCTTATATTCAAACTTCAAAACGTGGCTGCCGGCCGTGATGGGGTACTCGGCATACGTCCAGTCACCATCACCCGATTCAACAATCTTCTGTTCGCCGTCCAGATAGAAATAGAACTTGTCGTAATTGTTTTCCGACGACACACGGTACATGAAGCTTATGACATCGGCTTGGTAGGCGTCGATGGTAAGACTCATCTCCGAGGTCTGGCTATGTGTGAGTGCAGTGTCCGAACGGGCACAGTAAACACCCTGCGTTGCGTTCTCGTTGGTTATTATCCAAGGGTGCTGGCCCTGCTGCCAATCAAGAGTAAACTGTCCAGTTTCGAAGTTCTCACCATAAGGCTCTCCCACCGACACGGTGGTACTGTAATTGACGGTATCTGTGCTGCCTGTCCAAGTGGCAGAAACACCAATGCTGACGTTCTCGCCGTTGGCCATGGTGCTCACTGTAGCATTGACGTAGCGCGTCAACGTGCTGCCGGCACTAATCTGACTGATGCTGATACTGGTGTCAAGAGCCAACAAGGGGCTCTCGCAGTTCAGTGCCACCGATACACCGCTGGCACGGCTGCTGCCAATGTTCTTTACCTTGAGCTTGAACCGTACTGTAGCGCCGGCATCGAGCGACGACTGAGGCTCCAGCGACACAATCTGCAGGTAGGGGCCATCCGACGCCACAGTCAGTGTGCTGTAGGCCGGCTGGTACTGCAAAGCAGTGGCTACAACCTCATAGTTGCCCACCGTCAGGGCCGTAAGGGTCAGCGTCACGCTGCCGTTGGCATCGGCGAAGCCGGCACCCATCAAGGCCCTGTTGTCGGCCTTGGTCACAGCCACATAAGCATAGGGGGCGGCGCCGCTGACCGCCAAGCTCGTGGTGCCCACGGGGCAGCTCGACGCCACGCTGAGGTTCATCTGCGAAGCCTGCGTCAGGTAGGTCATCACCGACGGGTCACCCATCAGGTGGTATATCTCCCAGTAGTAGTACTTATAGCTCGACGAGGAACTCTCCACCGCCATGTTGCCGTACATAATCATGGAGCCCTGTGTGGTGGCCCAGTTGCTGAACGTTTCGCCATGAGTGTGGAAGCTGCGGTCATATACGCCCAGATTGCTGCTGTTGTAAGCCATAGACATGGTTGGGCTGATGCTACTGCGCAACCCGACAGCCCAATAGAAATCCTCACCCCAATAGGTGCTGTTACTGCCGCCAATATAACCCACGGCACCGCAATAGCTTCCTTTGCGCAAGAGCGATTCACCAAAGCAGGTAGTGGTCTCGAACTTGTTGGTCAAGCAGCAGTTGCCAATCATGATGCCGAACTTCTGTGTGTTTGTCATAGCCGCCGCGTTGGTGGTGGTGAAACTGGGGTTGCCCCAGCTGGTGGCACTGCCGTGAGCCGAGTAGTTAATAAAGCCGGCGCCTGCGTTGTAAAGGGAGCTCACAGTGCTCGACTCAGTATTGCTGGCCACAGTGACATTGGTGGTACCGCTCGGCACTATGGATGTGTTGTTCTTAAAGTATTTCACCTGACTGAAACCATGGGCGCCGTTGACATAGTTGGTGATAGCATAGTCCATGGCGGGGTCGCCATAGTTATAGCCATTGTCGGTAGACCGGCCTTGGTCGACACCAGCCACCATGACAGCCTTGTCGAGGAACGACGGGTCAGAGAAGGTGTACTGCTCGTACATCAGCGTCTTCTCAATCTGCGGTGTCAACTGCGACACGTTCTGCGCCGAGAAACGGCCGTAATAGCAGTCGGGGATATGGTCTCCCGATGTCCAGCTTGCATAATAAAGGTCTGTGATATGGTCATTATCAGGGGTAGTAACCTGCGCCGCAAAGGCCGGTATCTGCTCGTGGTCACCCACAATCAGCACGTATGTCGGCGCCGGGTTGGCGGCGGTGGCATTGGTGTACTGGCTCTTGATGTAGGCTGCGATGCTCGTCGTCGTGGTGCCCACAGCCGAGTTGTCGGTGTAGACAATATCGGTGATGAAGCCCTTGCGCTTCTTCCACTGCACGAAGGTGTCCAGCTGGCCACGGAACATGCTGTTGGCCACAATCAGGTAGCGCACCGGCGCCGTGCTGCTCACCGACTTGGGATAGAGGCTGTTCAGCGCGTTGGCACCGCTCTGGAAAGCGGGCGTGTAGTAGCGGTTGAACATCTCCATCGACCCATCGGCATCGGCACCCTTGTAGTTCACTGTGACGGTGGCTTTGGTGCACACCACCAGCTGCTGGCTGACGGGGTTGTAGCTTATGGGCGAGAACTGCAGACGCGCCAGATTGCGGTCGCGGGCCACACCCACAGCCTCCACCATCGCCAGTGGAGCCGCAGCAAAGAAAGCATCGGTAGCGTACAGCTTCTCGTCTATCGTCAGCGGATAGACACCCATGTCCGACTTGCTGCGCGACGGCTGCACGGGCGCCACAACGGCACCGGTCAAGGTCAGCGTGTCGTATTCCTCACCGCTCACCACAACATCAAACGCATCGCACAGCGGCACCTCTATCAACCTCGTCCATGTGGGCAGATTGGGGGCTCCAACCTGCGCCGAGGGCATCATTCCCTCCACGGTCAGCTGCGTGAACGTGCGACCGTCAATCACGGTCTTCCCTGTCTGGATGTCACCGACAGAGAAAACCACCTGTAACTGCTGGAAATTGTCTACAACAACCTCCTGAGCCTGCGACCACAGGGAGACCGCCAGGCATGCAATGATGGCAAATATGCTCTTTTTCATCGTTATTATTTGTTGCTCAAAATCAATCCAATCAGCACGATTAGAACAGGCCTTCCAGCACGTCGTCGTCGACGAGGTTGGGCATGGTGACCTTCAGCTCGGGGCAGATATCCATGGCGCGCTTGATGGCGAACATGGCGCCCTCGTTGCGGGCCCAGCTGCGGCGGCTGATGCCGTTGTTGACGTCCCAGTGGAGCATCATGCGGAGACGGCGGTCGCAAGCCTCGCTGCCATCGAGCACCATGCCGAAGCCGCCGTTCATCACCTCGCCCCAGCCTACGCCGCCGCCGTTGTGGATAGAGACCCATGTGGCGCCGCGGAAGCTGTCGCCGATGACGTTCTGCACGGCCATGTCGGCGCAGCGGTTCGAGCCGTCGTAGATGTTCGAGGTCTCGCGGAAGGGGCTGTCGGTGCCGCTGACATCGTGGTGGTCGCGACCCAGCACGATGGGGGCACTTATCTCACCCTTCTTGATAGCCTCATTGAAACGGGCGGCAATCTTAGTGCGACCTTCACAGTCGGCATAGAGGATACGGGCCTGGCTACCCACCACGAGGTGGTTCTCCTTGGCACCTTTGATCCACTGGATATTGTCGTGCATCTGCTGCTGTATTTCGGCTGGAGCCGTGGCGGCAATCTCGCCCAGAACCTCCATGGCGATGTGGTCGCTCTTGTCGAGGTCCTCGGGTTTGCCACTGGTGCAAACCCAGCGGAAGGGGCCGAAGCCGTAGTCGAAGCACATCGGACCCATGATGTCTTGAACGTAGGAGGGATAGCGGAAGGCGGTGTGGTCGGCATTCCAGATGTCGGCACCGGCTCGGCTGCTCTCCAGCAGGAAGGCGTTGCCGTAGTCGAAGAAGTACATACCCTTGGCGGTGAGCTTGTTGATGGCAGCCACATGGCGGCGGAGGCTCTCCTGCACCTTCTCCTTGAACAGCTCGGGCTTCTCTGCCATCATCACCTTGGCGTCCTCAAAACTGACACCAACAGGGTAGTAGCCACCGGCCCAGGGGTTGTGAAGCGAGGTCTGGTCGCTGCCGAGGTCAACCTTGATGCCCTTTTCGGCACAATACTCCCAGAGGTCGACAACGTTGCCCTGATAGGCGTAGCTCTTGGCCTCTTTGGCGGCGATGGATTTGTTGACGGCCACAAAGAGTTCGTCAAGGTTGTCGTTAACCTCGTCAACCCAGCCCTGCTCATAGCGCTTCTGCGTGGCGGCGGGATTTATTTCGGCGGTGATGGAGACAACACCGGCGATGTCGCCAGCCTTGGGCTGGGCACCGCTCATACCGCCGAGGCCGGCGGTGATGAACAGTTTGCCGGCAGTGCCGCCACCGAGCTTACGGGCAGCGTTGAGCACCGTGATAGTGGTGCCATGCACGATGCCCTGTGGACCGATGTACATATAGGAGCCGGCGGTCATCTGGCCGTACTGCGTCACTCCGAGGGCGTTGTAGCGCTCCCAGTCGTCTGGTTTGCTGTAGTTGGGAATCATCATGCCGTTGGTGACCACCACGCGGGGGGCATCCTTGTGCGAAGGATATAGGCCCATTGGGTGGCCGCTGTACATGACGAGGGTCTGCTCGTCGGTCATCTCGCTGAGGTACTTCATCACCAGACGGTACTGGGCCCAGTTCTGGAAGACGGCGCCGTTGCCGCCGTAAGTGATGAGTTCGTGCGGGTGCTGTGCCACAGCGGGGTCGAGGTTGTTCTGTATCATCAGCATGATGGCGGCAGCCTGACGGCACTTGGCGGGATACTCGTCGATGGGGCGTGCATACATCTTGTAGGTAGGACGCAGGCGGTACATATAGATGCGGCCGTATTTCTGCAACTCCTCGGCGAACTCCTTGGCCAGCATCTTGTGGTGTTTGGCGGGGAAGT
>JAEEGH010011493.1_pt1 | contig 20065 bp, 19 predicted proteins | sample 9134181 | NCBI WGS metagenome assembly JAEEGH01 (sample SAMN16246544, study PRJNA631951) | gut metagenome | biome: gut microbiome; feature: rumen; material: DP-attached | host: Bos | place: Iran: Karaj | collected 2018-10 | reverse complement strand
ATGGCAGAGAATTAAATTACTGCAATCCTACACTACTTCCGGTCGCTTGTCAACCATTTTTCCCAAAGAAAAAATACGGAAAAATCTGCGGCGGATCAGGGATCCGGGCGATCCTGCAGATCCTTGTTGATCATATCGAGATAAGGCACAAGCACGCCGGGCGTCTCGGGAAGGATGTATTCCGGATTCAGCTCATCAAAGCGAAAGCTCTTGCGTCCGCCCTGCTCCGCCCGTTCCCAGAAAAACAGAAGCATCTGCAGCGGCAGATAATAATAGGTCTCCCGCGCCGTAAAGGAAATCAGGAAAAAGGCGATACCACCCTGCGCCTCAAAGCGCTTCATGAAATTCACCTGATGCTCGTGAATATTGGCGAGGGCGAAGGTATCCGAAGCACATTCCTTTGCATCAAAACAGATCGGAAGTCCCTGAACGGCTCCGATATAGTCCACCGTACTCTTCTGATCAAAATAGGCCAGAGTGATATGGCGTGTCTTCCGATCGATGTCGATCGGTGTGATGGGCGTCGGGATCTTCTGCACCAGCGCCAGCCCGGCTTCATCGTATTTTTCATTGGTCCGGTTGATCAGCTCCTCAAAGGTGGAGCCTCTCAGCCCTCTAGATTTCCATGTAGGCATAGATCAGTCTCCGGAAAAAGATCTCTTACGACACCGGCAAAGGGCTCCGGCAAAGGACAGACAATCCTGCGTCCGGCCAGGCGGGCGAGTCTTCCGGCGCCTTCCGCCTCCGGAAAAGTAAATGCGCCGGCATGCAGGAGCTGTCCCTTCACCTTGTATTTGCGCCGGTACAGGTCATTGAGCGCACGGGACCCGTATTTGGGATCCCCCACGATGGGATGTCCGAGGAAGGACAGCTGCGCGCGGATCTGATGGGTCTTGCCGGTGATCAGCCGCGCCTCCAGGAGCGTAACCTCCCCGTTGGAAGCGATGGGCTGATACTCTGTCACAATCCGCTGCGCGCCTTCCGGCGCTGCAGGCGAAGGCTCCGGATCTCCGGCCCCCGGCAGACGCTTCCCCCCGGCGGGTGCTGCGGCCATCACTTCGGACCGGTTGGATCCGGAGTCCCGAAGCAGCAGGTGCTCTGCGCGAAGCGGCGCCTCAAACGCGCCGGCACACAAGACATAATATACCTTCTCACCCAGGTGCTCCCGGAGGATCCTGGCCAGTTCCTGGGAACCCTTCAGGCTGATCCCGCACAGCACCAGGCCGGTCGTATTCCGGTCGAGACGATTGGCCACGGAAGGATGAAAGGTCCGAAGCTCCTCCTGCGTGATCCGTCCCCTGCGCACCAGATCGTCCAGCATCCATTCATTCAGGGAGTAACGGATCTCTCCCCCCGTCTGGGTCGCCACACCGAAGGGTTTGAACAGCGCAAGCACATCCTCATCCTCGTAGAGAACGCGTACCGCGGCGAATTCCCTGCTCTGCCCCGTTTGGGAGAGCCTGCCGCCCGCATAGACGGCGGATGCCCCTTCCCGCGCTGCGGAGGTTGCTTCCCCGGCTCCGGATGTCCTTTCCGCACGCATTTTCGCATAGGTCTCCTCCGAGAAGAAGGATTCCACCGTATCCCCGACTTTGAGGATCTCGCCTCCTTCCGCCTTCGACCCGTTCAGGGTAATATTCTTTTTGCGCATCATCCGAAAGAGAAAACCGGAACCGGCGGAAGGGAAATACTTCCGCAGAAATTTATCCAGTCTCTGTCCGGCCTGATTCTCCCCGATGGTAAAGCTTTGCATAGACACCTCCCAAGGCGGTCCGCTACAGGGAAATCTGATGAAGCAGCGTAAGCACGGCTTTGCTTGTCGCATCCTCCGCAGAAGGCTTCATACTGCGGAGGCGCTCTAAATAGGCTTCCCTGCGGGTATAAACCTTGATGGCCATCTTCGGAAGACGCTCCCCCTGCAGCATGACCTGAAGATGCTCGCGAAAGGCCTCTTCCTTCAGATCCTTCTGAATCGTAAAGCAGGCGATGGCTCCCTCCGAAACCGCCAGATGCGCGATGGAGTAATTCACCTTCGCGGAAGTAAACACCCGGTCAAAGGACTGACACAGGTCCTTTGCCGCCTCCCCGAAGTCACCTGAGCAATCCTCCGGACAGCCCCGGTAGCGGAAAAACATGATCGTCTCCACCAGGCTCTTGCTCCCCGGAAGGCACATCAGCACGGCCATGATCGTAAAAATGTTCCCGCGGGTCCCCGTCAAAGCGTACCCTGCGCCGAAGATCCCGAAGGCGATCCCGAAGATCAGGATCGTACGGGCCAGTTCATAGCTTCTCTGCCGCTTCAGATAACCGGGTTCTCCTTTGTACTTGTCCCAGGAAAACATGCGCAGCGGATTCATGCACGGCTCCTTTTCTGCTCCGCGCGGGCGAGGGCGGAGGTGATCCGCAGGATCAACCCGTGCGGAAGCAGCTTGCAGGCCAGTTCAAAAGCCTTCATCGCAAAAGTGGGCACGACCTCCGGTGCCTTGCGATAGCTTGCCGCCAGGCTTTTTTGCACCACCTGCTGCGGAGTGGTCATAAAATATTTCTTGATGCGAAGGGACGTGCCGCCCGCTTCCGCAATATCGAAAAATTCGGTTTTCACCGGCCCCGGGCATACACTGGTCACATAAATCCCGTAGGGGCGAAGTTCCTCGCCGAGGGCTTTTGACAGGCTGAGGACATAGGCCTTGGTCGCGGCATAGACCGCAAAGCCGGTCTGGGGAACAAAGGCTGCGCTCGAAGCCATCTGCAGGATGCGGCTCCCGCGCCCCATGAAGGGGATCATCAGACGTGTCATGCGGGTCAGTGCCTCCGCATTCAGGCGTACCATGCCTGTCACATCCTCCATCTTCATCGCGCCGAAGGATCCCAGGATCCCGTAACCCGATGCATTGATCAGCATTCTTACCCGCGCCTGGGCAAAGGCCAGCTCATCCGCAAGCGCTTCGCAGGCCTCCTCGTCCGTCAGATCCATCGGAAGGACCCGCGCATCATGGGAAAGGGACTCCGCCACCTCGCGAAGTCTGTCCTCCCTCCTGGCGATCAGCCAGAATTCGTCGATTTTGCTTCCCATCACGCGGTCAAGCGTATGGGCAAATTCCCGTCCGATGCCGGAGGATGCTCCGGTGATCACGATGATATTCATTCCATTCCTTTCCGGTTCCCAGGAACCTCCCTCTCATCCAGAAGCTCCGCGTAATGCGAAAGATAATAGTTCGCAAGCTCTCTTTTTTCCTGATCTACGGGCATACTGAAGCTGTCACGCACCGCGCAGACCTCCATACCGGCAGCCAGACCGGCCATGATCCCCGGCAGGATATCCTCAAAGACGAGGCATTGGGCAGGCTCCACCTTCAGAGCCTCTGCGGCCGCCAGGTAGATATCCGGCGCCGGCTTGCCCTTCTTTACTTCCGTCCCGGTGACCACCACATCAAAGATATCCCCGAGGCCGCGCTCGTTTAACAAAGCATCCACCAGCTCGCGCGAATTGGTCGTGCAGATCCCAAGCGCAAAGCCGGAAGCCTTCGCGTACCGAAGGAACTCCTCCGCCCGTTCGTGAAAACGGATATGATGCAGATACTGATCCTCGGCCATCCGGTTCCATTCCGCTTCGATCTCCGGAACGGAGAGCGGCAGCGAAAACCGCTCCCGGAAATAGACCGCCGTCTCATGAAACGAAAACCCTTCGATCGCCTTCTGCAGATCCTTCGGGACTTCCAGTCCGAACTTTCCCAAAAACAGGACATCGATCTGCTTCCACACATGCATGGATTCCAGCAAGGTTCCGTCCATGTCAAACAAAAGCGCCTTTTTATTTTGCAGCATGACATGCATGTCGTAATCTCTCCACTTCTTCCGCCGTACATTCCCGCACCTGCCCCGGGGAAAGCGCAGGATCCAGCTCGAGCGGTCCAAACGCGATGCGTTTCAGGTGCAGGACCTGATTGTCCACCGCCTCCAGCATACGCTTCACCTGATGAAATCTGCCCTCATGGATCGTAAGTTTCAGATCCCCCTGTGCTGTCCTCTCCGCCAGCGCAGGCAGCGTCGGCTTCTCGTCTCCGATCTCCACGCCCTCCCGGAGTCTTTGCAGATCCTCTTCCGACAAAGCATGCTGTGGTGTGACCAGATATACCTTCTCGACATGGCGTGCGGGGGATAACAGGCGATGATTCATCTCCCCGTCGTCGGTAAATAAAAGGAGGCCTTCCGTGTCCTTATCCAGGCGGCCGACCGGCACCATATGCTTGGGAACCGGTGAAGGAAGCAGGCTCATCACCGTCGCTTCCCCTCTGCCTTCCGATGCAGTGATCAGTCCCCCCGGCTTGTTCATGACCATATAATGAAAGCACTGATAGGAAAGGACTTCCTCCCCAAGCTCCACCCGGGCAGTCATCTCTTCCACTTTAAGGGCCGGATCCTTGCAGACCTCGCCGTCCACCTTTACTTTTCCTCTGCGGATACAGTCTCCCGCTTCTCTTCGAGAGAAAGCGGTGCATTCGCACAGATATTTATCCAGTCTCAAAATAGGTCATCCTCTTCTTTATCCTGTTTTCGGAGAGGCTTTTCCTTCAGCCCGGCCCCGTAGATATCCGCTTCATAGAGATCCATAAGTTCCGGGTTGTCCGTGTGAAGGGTCCTCTTGCGGGCATGCTCCTTCCGGCTTTTTTCCGCCGTGCGATAGGACAGGTATCCGTTCACAAGCCTGGCCAGACCAAGCAGCGCAAACAGTCCGCCGAAAAAGATACAGAAAAGCAAAAGAATGCCGCGAAGGCGTGAAACAAAGGAAAGAAGCGCATCGTACCCATCCTCGGAGCCTGCGGTAAGGTCGGGCCTCTTAGGGGATGCACCGGCATCCGTTTCCTGCCCGGGCACCTCTGCCCCGGACAGATTATCAAAGGTCTCCTGTCCGGCTTCTTCGGCCGTGGCAGCATCCGCCGTATCCCCGCTCTGCGTAGCCGTATCAGCGCCATCCGCCTGCGCAGGAAGCTCCGCTTCGCCGGTCGCAGCCGGATCCGTGCTTCCTTCCGGCTTTTCCGGAACCTGGTCCGGCTTCTCCTGTCCCGGCCCGTTCGCATCTTCTTTCCCCGGAGGCACATCCGATGGATCTGTCTGCTCATCCCCGAAGGACTGCGTAAAGGTAAATGTCTCGCTTTCCTTTACGCGGTCATACTGATTGTACACACGGACGATCACTTCCGGATCCCGGATCTTGCCGAAGTCCAGATCCAGATAAAAGCTCTGCTTGTAGGATCCGGTCGTCGGATCCGCTTCCGGCCATTTCATGAGCGCGGAGAAGGTCTGACCACCATCCATGCTGTAATCATAGTACAAAAGCATGCCATCCCGGTCCGCTGCCACTACCTGTATGCCGGCCTTTCCGGCCGTATAATTGGCTGAGGAGAAGGAAAGCTGGAGATGCTCCGGATCGGTGGTATCCTCCAGCGTCAGCTTCTGGATCCCATTCTTCTCCGCCTCCGCGTAATGGCCGGCCTCTCCGGTATAGTCCAACCCCAGCGCCTCGCTTCGCAGACCGAAATACCTGGCGATGGAATGCGCATCCGCAACGCCAAATGCGCGCAGCTGATCTTCCGTCTCCAGAAGCGCCGCATCCTCCGGCTGATCCACATGGGCATGCTCGATCAATGCGGAGGGTACGCCAAGCGCGGTGCTAAAGCGCAGGATCCCGTAATAATCCTCCCCCGTCTGACCGGTTCTCGTCTTGATGCCGCGTAAGTACAGGCCCATCTCCTTCATGGACTCCATCTGGATCTGACCGAACTGAAATCCATATGCATTATAAGGGGAAGACAGGGGGACCCAGACCTCGGATCCGTAGAGATTGTGGTTTAAGGATGCATTGTAATGAATGCTGAAGAGAAAATCCGCCCCGACATCCTTGGCAAACTGCGCCCGATCCTCCAGCGACAGATCGACGTCCTCCGTCCGCGTCAGATAAACGGTGATCCCCTCGAACTGCCGAAGCTCGTCCGCAAGCGCCTGCGCCGTGATCAGCGTCATCTCCTTCTCAAGGCGCTTTCCTTCCTCGGTTCCGAGATTCTCCCCGCCATGCCCGGGATCGATGACGACCACCAGATCCTCCCCGGGATCAAGGAGATTCTCCGCCGCGCGGACCGGAAGGGCGCTGGCAGCGTTCAAAAACAACAGGGTTGCAAAAAAAGCCGCCCCGAACAGCAGGTTATGAAATTTGCATCGTCTGACAGAATTTTTCATGCCGGTTATTTCTACTCTTTACAAAAGAAAGCCGGTAAGGTACTACCGGCTTTCCTGACTGTATTTATACTTCCGATCCGTACATCCTACTGGCCGTCCTCGGTATCTTCCGGAAGCGGCTCTTCACTGTAATCATCGGGATGTAATTTGTTATGGTCCGAATTCACGCGATCCTGGAACATGTGCAGCGTGCCGATCAGATCCTCATAATTCTTGGAGGAAGCCTTCATGGCATCTCCGATCAGGGACTCCAGATAGCTCAGTACATCGTCCATGTACTGCTCCGCATTGGAACGGATCGCTTCGGCATCCGCATAGGCACTTTCGCGCACATTGATGGCTTCCTGATTGGCCATGGAGACGACACTGTCCGCCTGATCGTAAGCACGGCGCATGATCTCGTTCTGGCTGATCAGCTCATCCGTCTGTGCCTCGGCCTGATCGATCAGCGCCTGCGCCTTCGAACGCGCATCATCGAGAATGGCTTCCCGATTCTTGTAAACCTTGCGTGCATGCTCGATCTCTTCGGGCGCCTTGCGCCGAAGCTCTCTCAGGAAATCCTCCATCTGGGTACGATCCACGATAATCTCATTGGTGGACATGAATTTGGTTCGGCAATTGGAGAGATAATCCTCCATATCATCGATCACATTGTAGATCTGATCGCCTATGGCTTTGCTGTTCTTTTCCATGTTATCCTTCCTCGGTAGGTCTATCTAGACTGAAATTTCTCCCGCAGGCGCGCCTCCACATAATCCGGCACACATTGACTGATGTCTCCGCCGAAGGAGGCGATCTCCTTCACACTGGAGGAACTCAGATAGGAATATTGCAGAGAGGTATTTAAAAAGATCGTATCCAATGCGCCATCGGAAAGCATGCGATTGGTCTGAGAAAGCTGAAGCTCATACTCAAAATCGGTAATCGCACGAAGTCCGCGCACCGCGACATGAAGTCCGTGCTCCGCGGCATAATTGATCAGAAGGCCGCTGAAAAAATCCACCTTCACATTGGGGAGATCCTTCGTTGCTTCCTGCAATATTTTAACACGCTCATCTACAGAAAACAACGCATTTTTCTGCTGATTGACAAGCACTGCAACGATCAGTTCGTCGAACATTTCCGCGGATCTGCGGATAATATCCAGATGTCCGTACGTCATCGGATCAAAACTTCCGGGGTAAACCGCTCTCTTCATGTGTGCCTCCGGGCCTCAGGCCTTCTTCAAAAATACATGTTTGTTGGTTTTGTAGCATTTTTCGCGCACGATCACATACCCCATCTCACTTACATCGGAAAAATCGGCCTTCAGCGGCGCTTCGATGATGATCAGCGTATCCTCATCACAGTAATGGGACGAACGAAGCTGTGCGAGCACCGGACGCTCAAGATCCCGGTCATAGGGCGGATCCATAAAGATGATATCCACATGCTTCTCAAAGATGCTGAGCAGCCCGGATACCGCATCCTGCTTAAAAACTATAGCACGGTCCGCCAGTCTGGTAAACCGCAGATTCTCATTGATACAGTCGACCGGCTTTGCTCCGTTGTCGATAAAATAGGCCTTGCGGGCTCCGCGACTGAGCGCCTCGATCCCGATCCCGCCGCTTCCGGCAAAGAGATCCACAAAGACGCAATCCGGGATATCCCCCTGCAAAATATTAAACAAAGTCTCCTTGATCCGGTCCTGGGTCGGACGCGTATCATTTCCTTCCGGCGTCCGCAGCGGAAGACTTCTGGCCGTTCCGGCTATTACTCTCATATTCTCCTCACAATCAGCGCAGCTTCGTTCCCTTGTTGTCCCGTTTCATCAGTTTGATCGTATTGACGGATACTTCTCTGGTTCCGGTCTGCAGCATAACGACATCCGTGGGACCGGTGAGCACCGCTTCCTCCAGATGATCCTTTGCATCGAGCTTCATGCCGCGTACGCCCGCTGCGGTCTTCTTCTGCTCCGGCAGATCCTCAAGCGCAAAGCGCAGGAAAAATCCGTTTGCGGAGTGAAGGGTTACATAGAGTTCCTCGCGGATGGGGAGAACCGCTACCAGCGTATCCCCGTCCCCAAGCTTCGTCGCCGAGATCGTACGGCGGCTGCTGGTCTCAAACTCGCTTCCGTCCACGATCTTGCACAGTCCGCGGCTGGTGACAAAGAGGAACTTCGTTCCGGGGAGCAGCGCCTGGTCATAGGCCAGCAGGATGCGATCCCTGGAAGAATCGTAATTGGAGACATTGTCCACCGGGATTCCCTTGTCACGAAGCTTTCCCTGCGGAAGCTCCGGAAGACGGATGCTGTGCATGTCACCGTTTTCCGTAAAGAGGGCAAGCCGTCCGTTATTTTTCATGCAGATCGCATAACGGCTCTCGCTGAGGATCGTCTCCGTGTTGCGCTCGTAGGTACCCAGATCGATCGTGCGCGCATAGCCGAAGCGGTCGAGCAGGACATACACATCCATCTCCTCGAAGGCTTTTTCCTTATAGACGGCTTCTTCCCCGTTTTCGATCACCGTGCGGCGCGGCGCGGAATATTCCTTCTTGATCGCATCCAGCTCCTCTATGATCACCTGGGCCATGGATTCCCTGCGATCCAGGATATCCTCGTAGCGATAGATATTCGCCAGCGTATCCTCGTGCTCCTTGATCAGCGCCTCGATCTCGAGTCCGATCAGCTTGTAGAGCCGCATCTCAAGGATCGCATTGGCCTGCTTCTCCGTGAAGGCAAGCTGTGCGGCCATGATCTGGGACTCCTTGCTCTTGAAACGGATCCCGTCCGTCTTGCCGAGCACCAGACAGTCCTTCGCCATCTGGCGATCCTTGGATCCGCGAAGGATCTCGATCACGAGATCGATCACATTGCAGGCCTTGATCAGACCTTCCTGAATCTCCTTCTTCTCCAGCTCGCGCTCCAGGAGATGATTGTATTTGCGCGTATTTACTTCATACTGGAAGTCCACGACCGCCTTCAGGATCCCCTTGAGACCCAGCGTCTCCGGACGACCGTCGGCGATCGCGAGCATATTTACGCCGAAGGTATCCTCCAAATGCGTCTTCTTGTAGAGCAGATTGATAAAATTCTCCGTGTCGGCATCCTTTCGCAGCTCGATGCAGATCCGGATCCCCTCCTTCGAGGACTGGTTGGAGATGTCGACGATATCCTGTGTCTTCTTGGATTCGGCCAGAGCCGCCACATCGGTCAGGAATTTGGAGATATTGGCGCCGATCATCGTATAGGGGATCTCGGTGATGATCACGCCCGTACGACCGCCCTTGAGCTTCTCCACCTCCACCTTGCCGCGGATGCGGATCTTGCCGGCTCCGGTCTCATAGATGTCCGGAAGCTCGTCCTTGTTGATGACAATGCCGCCCGTCGGAAAATCGGGACCCTTGATATAATGCATCAGCTCCCGGGTCGTAATGTCTTCCTTCAGCATATAAGCCTTCATGGCATCGACGACTTCCCCGAGATTGTGGGGCGGGATATTCGTCGCCATACCTACGGCGATGCCTTCACTCCCGTTGATGAGCAGATTGGGAACCTTCACGGGCAGTACGGAGGGCTCGGTCTCGGTCTCGTCAAAATTCGGGATAAAATCGACCACATCCTTGTCCAGATCCGCCAGAAAAGCCTCCTGGGTGATCTTCTGCAGCCGAGCTTCCGTATAACGCATGGCTGCGGCGCCGTCCCCCTCGATGTTGCCGAAGTTGCCGTGGCCGTCCACCAGCGGAAGTCCCTTTTTGAAGGCCTGCGCCATCACCACCAGCGCATCGTAGATCGAAGAATCCCCGTGCGGATGGTATTTACCCATCGTATCACCGACGATCCTCGCACTCTTACGGTACGGACGGTCGTAGCGGATCCCGAGCTCATACATATCATAGAGCGTCCTGCGCTGTACCGGCTTGAGTCCGTCCCGCACGTCCGGAAGTGCTCTGGCCACAATGACACTCATGGCATAATCGATAAACGATTTCTGCATCTCCTCGGAGTATTCTGTTTTGATAATACGATCTTCCATGGAACTGTATTCTCTCTTTTCTCTTTAAATATCCAGAAGCGCATCCCGCGCGTGATCATAGATAAATGCCTTGCGGGGCGGGACATCCGTGCCCATCAGAAGCTCTGTCATCTCGGAGGCCATACGCGCATCCTCGATCTCCACCAGCTTCATGCGGCGGCGCTCGGGATCCAGTGTCGTCTCCCAGAGCTGCTCGGCATCCATCTCACCAAGGCCCTTGTAACGCTGCAGGATAAAGCTTCCCTTGTGCGTCTTACGGTAATTTTCCAGCGCCTTGTCGTCGTAGAGATAGGTCTCCTCCCCACGCGACGGCATCGCCTTGTAGAGGGGCGGCATCGCAATATAGACATGTCCCTCAAAGATCAGATCCGGCATGAAGCGGTAGAAAAGGGTCAGCAACAGGTTGGAGATGTGCGCGCCGTCCACATCGGCATCCGCCATGATGATGATCTTGTCATAGCGGAGCTTCGAGATATCGAAATCATTGCCGTACCCCTCGGAAAAGCCGCATCCGAAGGCATTGATCATGGCCTTGATCTCCGCATTGGCCAGGATCTTGTCAATGGAAGCCTTCTCCACATTCAGGATCTTACCGCGGATGGGAAGGATTGCCTGATACATGCGGTTCCGGGCCATCTTGGCACTGCCGCCTGCGGAATCTCCCTCCACGATGAAAATCTCGCATTTGTCGGCCTCTCTGGAAATACAGTTCGCCAGTTTGCCGTTCGAGTCGAAGGAATACTTCTGCTTTGTGAGCATGTTGGTCTTGGCCTTCTCCTCGGTCTTGCGGATCTTAGCCGCCTTCTCGGCGCAGCCGATCACGCTCTTGAGCATCTCCAGATTGCGGTCAAAAAAGTGAACGACTTCATCGCCGGTCACCTTGGCCACAGCTCTGGCCGCATCCTGATTGTCCAGCTTGGTCTTGGTCTGGCCCTCGAAACGGGGATCGGGATGCTTGATGCTGATCACGGCGGTCATTCCGTTCCGGACATCGGCGCCGGTAAAATTCTGGTCCTTTTCCTTTAAGATGCCCAGCTCTCTGGCATAGGTATTGATGACATTGGTAAACTGGGTCTTAAACCCGGTCAGATGCGTACCACCCTCGGAATTGTAGATGGTATTGCAGAAGCCGAGGACATTCTCATGGAACTCATTCACATACTGAAAGGCGATCTCGACCTGAATCCCTTCGGATTCGCCGGAGAGATAGACGACATCGCTGACAGTCTCCTTGAGATTGTTCATATCACGGATGAACCCCACGAGTCCGTCGGGTTCATGAAAGGTCTCGGTATCGGGCGTCTCTCTGCGCAGATCCTTGAAGACGATGGTAAGATTCGGATTGAGATAGGCCGTCTCATGCAGGCGGCTCTTGATCTCGTCCTCCTTGAACCAGGTGCGGTCAAAAATCGTGGAATCCGGGAGAAAATTGATCGTCGTGCCATGATCGCGCGTCTTGCCGAGGCAGGGAAGCAGTCCGTTTTCGAGCTCGGTCGTGGGTTCGCCTCTCTCGTAAGTGTCGCGATAGATGAGCCCGCCGGTCTTGACCGTTACGGTCAGTCTCTCGGAAAGGGCATTTACTACGGAAGATCCGACGCCATGGAGGCCGCCGCTGGTCTTGTAGGCGGAATTGTCGAATTTGCCGCCGGCATGGAGGGTCGTAAAGACGAGACGTTCCGCACTCATGCCCTTCTCATGCATTCCGACCGGGATACCTCTTCCGTTATCGGACACGGTTGCGGAGCCATCCTTCTCCAGGGTCACGGTGATGCAGTCACAGAAACCGGCGAGGTGCTCATCCACGGAGTTGTCAACGATCTCATAGACGAGGTGGTTGAGGCCTTTGGTGGTGACGGAGCCGATATACATGCCGGGACGGACCCGGACCGCTTCCAGTCCTTCCAGAACGGTGATGCTGGAAGCGTCATAATTGGATTTGGGAGTCATGAAAGTACCTCTTTCTAATCAGAACATTCGTTCACAATAGAGTTAGTATAGCATATATTTTGTGGAGTTACAACAAAAAAAGCCCAAGATTTAGTATCCTGGGCGACTTGCAAGTTTCCTTTCGTGATTGTAAATATTCTATAAAACCGGGTCGGCAAAAGCCGTGGCAGAACGACGCGCGGATCGTGCAGGTCCTCCCCGTGACCGCGTTCCCACTCCGTGTCCCGCTCGCAGCGGTACTAAATTCAGCGGTAAAGGGCAACCGCTTCATTAAGTGCCGGCGGCGTGACAGGGGTCACGGGGAGGAACCTGCGCACTCCACGCTCACTCGGATACACGTTCAAAAAAGGACTTTACTCTTACATTGCACGAAGTTCAAAAAAGGACCTTACTCTTACATTGCACGAAGTTCAAAAAAGGACCTTACTCTTAAAAAAAGATAATTACATAAGCTCCGGGATTTTGCAGGAGCAGGCGACGGCCAAAGCACCGGGACCGATGTGGCAGGACACGGACAAGGACAGGGGATTCAGGACGATGTCAAAGTCCGGAAAAGCAGCCTGCACTTCCGCCTTGTAGCTTTCCGCTGCCTCCTTGTCATGGGTGTAAGCCATCTCGAGATAGATCCGGTCCGTGGAGACACCGCCGAAGCGGGTTTCCATATCCTTGCGGATGGCCTGGATCATCATATTCTTGCCCTGGGCAGAGGTTCTGGCCTTGGCGAAGGCATCGAGCTTTTCGCCCTGAATGGTCAGAACGGGCTTGAGCTTGAGCATGGTGCCGATCGCAGCGGCAGCCGGGGTGATCCGCCCGCCTTTGCGGAGATAATAAAGGGTATCCAGCATGATATAGATCGAGGAGGAGTACTTTTCACGCTCAAGGATCTCACGGATCTCGGCAGCTCCAAAGCCTTTTTCCGCGAGAGCGACGGCATCAAGGCAATGCTGTCTCTGGGTGACGGAGATGCGCTGGTCATTGACGACCTGCACACGCCCCTCATAATCCTCGGCGAGCATGCGCGCGCTCTGGCAGGAGCCGGACAGGCCGCTGCTCATGGGGATATAGACGATCTCCTCATAGTCCTCCAGCAGCTGATCCCAAAGCTTCATCACCTGTTCCGGGGAGGGCTGTGAGGTGTGAATGTCCGCATCCCCTTTCAGGGCCTCATAGAACTGCTCCTGGGTCAGGGTGATATCCTCAAAATACTCTTTCTCATTGATATAGAAGGGCATGGGAAGAACGGATACACCGAGACTGCCGGCCTCCGACTGTGTGATTCCGCTGTTGCTGTCCGTAAGTACTGCGACTTTCTTCATGATCTGTCTCTCTTTCCTCCGCCTCACTAAATACTCCGGACGTCCAGCCTGCTTTGCCGGTACCTCTCCGCCGCAGCGCGGATGCGCGCATTGCCGGGGCTGTCCAGATGTCTGTCCTGTTTTAAGATTTCCTCCACCGCATCGGAGGCTTCGCTCAGCACATCCGCATCCGCGTAGATATCCGCGACCCGAAAGGCGAGCTCGCCGCTCTGGCGTACGCCGAAGAGCTCTCCCGGCCCGCGCAGCCGCAGATCCTCCGAAGCGATCTCAAAGCCGTCGTTGGAACGGTTCAGGATTTCCAGGCGCTCCCGGGTCTTTTCATCCTCCCGGGGCGTCATAAAGATACAATAGCTCTGGGCCGAGCCTCTCCCCACGCGCCCGCGCAGCTGATGGAGCTGGGCCAGGCCGAAGCGCTCGGCATTTTCCACCATCATCACCGTGGCATTCGGGACATTGATCCCGACCTCGATCACGGTGGTAGAAACGAGAATATCCGTATTTCCACGCACAAACTGATCCATGATCTGCGCCTTGTCCTGCGCATTCATCTGGCCGTGCAGGCAGGAAACGCGCACCGCAGGCCCCATGCGCTGCGAGAGCGTCTCCGCGTATTCCGTAACGTTCTGGAGCTCTTCGTCGTCCCCCGCATCCACCTGCGGGCAGATGATATAGACCTGGTGTCCGTCCGCGATCTCCTTTTCCATAAAGCGATAGGCGGACTCCCGGTAATCCGTCCCGACCACACAGTTCCTGATCGGAAGTCTGGAAGCCGGAAGCTCCCGGATCGTGGAGGTCTGAAGATCTCCGTAGAGAACGATGGCGAGCGTGCGCGGAATCGGCGTTGCACTCATCACCAGAATATGCGGCTGTCCGCCCTTTTTCGCAAGCGTCTCCCGTTGACGAACGCCGAAACGGTGCTGCTCATCGGTGATCACCAGCCCCAGGGAAGAAAAGCTTACACTGTCCTGGATCAGAGCATGCGTCCCGATCACTACATTGGCCTCTCCGGAAGCGATCCGTTCTCTCACCTCCCGCTTGGCGGGCGCAGACATGGACCCTAAGAGAAGGACCGGACGAAGCGGCAGATCGTAGCGCTTTATCATCGCCTGAAGACTCTCCATATGCTGCGAAGCCAGAACTTCGGTCGGAGCCATCAGTGCTCCCTGATAGCCGTTGCAGGCAGCCATCAGCAGCGCAAGGAAAGCCAGAATCGTCTTGCCGCTTCCCACATCTCCCTGCACCAGACGGTTCATGCAGGAATGACCGCTCATATCCCCCGCGATCTGTTTCCAGGCCTTCGTCTGTCCGGCGGTCAGCCGATAGGGAAGCGCCTCGATCATCCGGTTACACTGCGCGACTTCCACCATGGGAAACGCGTTCGGAGACTGCGAGAGAAGCTCTCGGTTCCTGCGAAGCATCAGAAGAAAGAAGAAAAACTCCTCGAATGCCAGACGTTTCCTCGCCTGCGCAAGTTCCTCCTCGCTGCCCGGAAAATGGATCTGTTCCAACGCCTGCGCGTGGGAAATCATCTGCAGACCGGATAGGCATTTCTCCGGAAGGAACTCTTCCTGCGCCGGATAATCACGCAGCGCCAGGCGCACCGCCTTGGAGACCGATGCGGAGGACAGCCCCTTCGTCACCGGATACACCGGGTGAAGCGTATGCGTCAGCGCCTCATAGTCCGCGGGCGAATACATCTTGGGTTGGGTCATCCGAACCGACCTTCCGAACCGGGAAACATTCCCGTAAAACACATGAAAGGTGCCGGATTTGAACGTTTTTTGCAGATAGGGCTGATTGAAGACGGTCAGTTCCAGCTCCCCGCCGATCTCGTCCCGCACCTGCACGACAAAAAGGTTCTTCCTGCCAAAGCGGCGCAGACCGGATACGGAAGTGATGCATCCGTAGATGGCACAGGCGGATCCGGAAGAAGCGGCCGAAACCGTAACGGGCTCCCGATAGGTCTGGTAGGAACGCGGATAATATGAGACGAGATCCTCAATCGTAAAAACCCCGAGCTTCGCGAAAAGCCCGGCTGTCTTGGATCCGATCCCCTTTAGCTCTGTGATTGCAACCGTATCTGCCATGCGAATCCTTTCCGAAAAGATCTCCATAAAAGAAAATCTGAAGGAGATACACACAATCTCCTTCAGATTATATCCAAGCCTATGTAGTCACACAAACTACATGAAACCAAATTATTCAACAGACATAATGTAATAGTAGATCGGCTGACCGCCCATCTGAAGCTCTACATCAACGCCGGGGAACTGTGTCCGGATGCATTCCGCCATCTGTTCCGCATCCTCTTCGGTGACATCACAGCCGTAGTAAACGCTGACCAGCTCGGAGGACTCGTCGATCATCTCGGCAAGCATACCCTTGACCGTTTCGGTCAGATCCTTGTCCACCGCGAGAATGCCCTTGTCACCGATTCCCATGTAATCCCCCTTTTCGATGGTCTTGTCATCGATCATGGTATCGCGAACGGCATAGGTGATCTCACCGGAACGGACCCTCTGGATCTCCGCCATCATGGCCTGCTCATTCTCATCGTTGGTATTATCCGGCACGAAATTGATCGCGGCGGTGATCCCCTGCGGGATCGTCTTCGTGGGAATGACCAGCACCGTCTTGTCCGTGGTCAGTTCCGCCGCCTGATTGGCTGCGAGGATGATGTTTTTATTGTTGGGAAGGACAAAGACCGTCTGTGCTCTCACTTTGGAGATCGCATTGAGAATATCTTCGGTGGACGGATTCATCGTCTGCCCGCCTTCGATCACATAGTCCACGCCCAGGCTGCGGAAGATCTCCGCCAGTCCGTCACCTACCGAAACGGCGATGAAACCGACCGGCTTGGCAGGTCCTTCCGGTTCCGGTTCGGGAGCCTTCTGCGTAAAGGTCTCCTCCTCCTCCTTCTCGTGCTCTACTTTCTCAACCTTCTGGTTCCTGACACTTACATTATAGAGCTCACCATAGGCAAGCGCCTTCTGCAGCACCATTCCGGGATCGTTGGTATCCGTATGGATGGTCAGGGTCTCCGCGGTGGACGTTACCTTGACACGCTCACCGAAGCTCTCCAGGTACGCGCGCAGATCCAACTCCTGCTTCAGACGGAAGGGCTTCTCAAGCGCAACGCCAAGCGTCACGCAGTAAAGATTCGCATACACGGGCTCTTCTTCCTCCTGCGGCGCCTCCGTGGGGGTATCGGAAATCGTCAGGTCCACTTCCTTGCCCAGGAACAGATCGATCGCACCGGCAAGTGCCATCACCAGGCCTTTTCCGCCGGAATCGACCACACCGGCCTGCTTCAGGACCGGCAGCATCTCCGGCGTCTGCTCCAGCGTCAGCTCACCCTGCTTCAGGCACTCGGTCAGGAACACCTCCAGATCCATGCATCCGTCTTCGTTCAGATCTCTGGCTTTCTCCGAGATCCCTCTGGCCACCGTCAGGATCGTTCCTTCCTTGGGAACCATGACCGCCTTGTAGGCCGTCTCCACCGCCTTCGCGAAGGCCTCGGTGATGACGGGAACCGTAAGGACACTCTCCTCCTTGATCCGGCGGGTAAATCCGCGCAGAAGCTGGGAAAGGATCACACCGGAATTGCCCCTGGCGCCGCGCAGCGAACCGCTGGAGATTGCTTTGCAAAGGGTCTTCATATCGGCAGAATCGCCAAGCCCGGCCACATCTCTCGCCGCTGACATGATCGTCATCGTCATATTGGTGCCGGTGTCCCCGTCCGGGACGGGAAACACATTCAGCTCATTGATCAGATCTTTGTTTTTTTCAAGGTTTTTGGCGCCGGCCAGGAACATACGCCCCAGCAACGCAGTATCAATCTGTGAAACAGACACTTTCTTCCTCCTTAATCTATCACTCGAACGCCTTCGACGTAGATATTGATTTTCTCAATCTGTAATCCGGTAAATTCCTCGAGTCGGTATCTGACGTTCTCGATCAGATTATCCGCTACGGCCTTGATGCTGACATCATATGCAACGATCACATGAAAATCCAGCACCAGCTTGCGGGATGAGGTAAGGGATACATTGATGCCTCTGGTCAGATTATCTTTTTTCAGGAGACGAACCAGACCGTCCTTCATGCTCACACCGGCCATTCCCACAATTCCAAAGCACTCAACGGCCACAGTGCCGGCATACTGGGCAATGACCTCGTTGTCGACTACTATATTCCCCATATGGGTATTCATGGAAGAACCTTTCATAGCAGACCTCCTTTTCTAAACATATCCAAATAACTATAGCAGTTTTCTCGAAAAATGGAAACTAATTTTTCAGATTTTCCAAATTCCGCTTGCATTCGCTTTTCTTCTTTGCTATTATATCAATGTTGCGGAAAAATCGCGAAGAATTTGAACCAGGATCAGACCTGAGAATCAGAACCAAGGGAGGTGTTCGTATGGCTAAGTGTGATATTTGCGGCAAAGGCGTACATTTTGGTAACAATGTCAGCCATTCTCATAGAAGAAGCAACGCTATCTGGAATTCCAATGTCCGTAGCGTAAAGTGCAAGGTGAACGGCGGTACCAAGAGAATGCATGTATGCTCCAGATGCCTTAGAAGCGGCGCAGTCGAGAGAGCAAACTAAGCACCTGCACGATTCTGATATTGCCTTATAAAGAGAACGACCCCGGAGATGATCTCCGGGGTTATTTTTTTGTGCCAACAAACGAAAGTACGGTGATGCTTTTCTCTTCTATTCTTCACTCTTCCGGCGCTGGAAAACGCGGTTGATCGCCTGGGACAGCTGCGGATCCCCGTAGGGATTGTCCGGATGGTAGATCTTCACCAGCTCCCGGTAGCGTCTGCGGATCCCGATCGGCCCGCTGATCCCGCGGAACAGAAGCTCTGCCAGCTCGTCATACGCGTCCTCGCTCATCTGCGCTTCCCCGATCAGGCGGCTCTGCTCGAAATCTCTGCGTTCCTGCTCCAGCTTCCTGCGGTCCTCCTCCAGGGAGCGAAATCCATCCTTGAGAATCTCCATCTTTTTTTCAAAAAACTGATTCTCCTCCTTCAGGCGCTTACGCTCCTGAAGCGTCCTCTGGTTCAGTTCGTTCAGCTCGTCGCGAAGCTTTACCCGGTCCTTGATAAAGTCTTCCTGCATCTGGCAGATCCGCTGCCTCTCCTCCTCGAGATTCCGGCGCTCCACATCCAGACGCATATTCTCCTTAAACAGAAAGATTTTTACTTTTTTCAGCTCGTCCGGGTCCTGCGCCTGAACGATCTCATCCCAGTCGATCATAGCCTTCATCCTCAATCGGATGCGGAAGAAGATTCCTCCTCATCCGGAAAAGCCGCCTCGCGGACTTCGTCATCCGAAGGCTCGCCGTTCTTACTCTTGGAAAACCGATGGGTCAGCTCGGGAATCATATCCAGAATCTTGGTAAGATTATCCTGATTCTTGATGCTCAGGATCCGCGCATGTCCGTCCTGGATCACAAGAATGCAATTGGGACTCATCTTGCCGCCCATTCCGCCCATTCCCTTATCCTTGCTGTTCTTCTGATCCTTGCCGGATCCGGCAGCCAGTCCGAAGGATACGTCCACCAGCGGAATGATCGTGACATCCCCGATCTGCGTCGGATTACCGACCACGGTCTTCGTGGATAGGATGCTGTCCATCCCTTTCAGCAGCGAATTGACTACGCTCTCCTTACGATCCAAATCAGCCATAGATTCCCCTCTTCTCAAGGAGCTCCTCTTTGTGCTCCTTATGCTTTTTTATTCTGGTGCGAAGCAGCTTCAGCCGCCGGTCAAGCCAGATCAGCAGCCCCTGCCATGCGATATACCCCAGGAAAAAATGTCCCCGGACCTTCAACCGTCCGTCCAGCATTTTCTCCTCAAAATCGGGATCCACACGGCTTCCCCTCCGGAAGCGCCGCGCGTACAGACAGTAGATCCCGTAGATATATCCGGTGGTATCCGGCGATCCGGTCCCATAGGTCAGATCGGCGTACACAGAGCGGGGAATCAGCACCTTCAGAACGCGCCCGATCCGCTTCTTCCCGCCTTGCAGGAAGCTCTGTGTCTTCTCATCTTCCCAGAGTCTCTTCCAGAAATCCAGATCCCACAAAAGCAATTTGATTTTATCATAGCCCCGGTGAAATGTGTTAGATATTTTTTCGGTGAAGGGGACCTTCTCCTTCTCCGGATGCTCCGCATCTGCTCCCCCTTCGGGATCGTCCGTTTCTTCGCATGGAGGCTCCGGAGCAGCTTCCGGATTTTCTTCGGAAACACCAGCGTTTTGGGCCTGCTCCGTCTCTTCCCCGGATGCATCTGCATGGCCCTCATCCGCTCGTACGGTTTCCGTTGTCTGTGCGTTTTCCGATGTTTGTTCTGTTTTCGGTGTTCCTACTGCTTCCGATGCTTCTAAAGTTTGGGGCTCTTTTTTCCCTTCTTTCGTCGCTTCTATATTCTCTTCCGGATACTCTTCTTCTTCCTCTGTTTCCGGATCCGCGTTCGTTTCCGCTTTCTTTACAGCATCCTTCTCTGCTTCTTTCTCTGCTTCCTTCTCTGCTTCCTTCTTCGCAGC
>JAEEGH010011491.1_pt1 | contig 20066 bp, 17 predicted proteins | sample 9134181 | NCBI WGS metagenome assembly JAEEGH01 (sample SAMN16246544, study PRJNA631951) | gut metagenome | biome: gut microbiome; feature: rumen; material: DP-attached | host: Bos | place: Iran: Karaj | collected 2018-10 | reverse complement strand
TGCCGCCATCCACGCCTGTGTAGGTCGCGGTGTAGAGCACGTCGCTTGCCACGTTGAGGCCCACCATCTTCATGGTGACCACGCTGCGGGCATGGCCAAAGGCTGCACCCAGGGCCACTTCGGCGGCAACCTTCTCGTTCGGGGCCCACTGGGCATACCCGCCGAGTTCAGAATAATCCTCGAGGATTTCGGTAGAGGGGGTACCCGGGTAACCCGCGGCAAACTGCACGTTGCAGTGGCGCATAGAAAGCGAGATGGCCTCGTTTCCCGAAATCAGCATCTTTTTCGCATTCGGATCAAAAGCTGGCATAGCGTTCCTTTTCTTGTGTCAAATGGTTTTTAAGGCATGGCCTTAAACGCCCGCAAATATAGAAAAAAGCCCGGGTTGTAAAAATCCCGGGCCTCAATCCTAGTCCATTACGCAGCGGACGGAATTCGCGTACCACTTATAGCTATTGACTCGTTGCGCATTGCTGCCGGACCAAAAATCTATTTCTATCACAAGGTAGCCGTTCTGCATGCCCAACGTGGAAGTCCAGAATTGCCCATACGTACCTAGAGATGAGTATTCCGAAGCATTCCTGTAGCCGCCCGGCAACGCCGTAAAGCCGTAGTCGTCCGTCCCGTTTCCGGTATCATTCCATCCGCTTGTAGACTTCAGCGGAGTGCCCGCGTTTTTTATGCCGCCTACGGCATCGAAAAGTGTCTCGAATTCTTCCGCGCTCGGCAAATGCCAACCCTTGGGGCATACGCCGCGCACATGCCCAGTCACCTCGCAGTCCGAGAATTGTCCACATCCCTTGCCATCATCGCTGAACGCCGCAGCGCTGTCCATCGCCGCGCTCCACACATAGAGGCGCCCGTACGTGTCGCAATAGCTCACGGTATCGTTGTAGCAGTAATCGGGCACTACGACACTATCTTCCTTTACCTTGAAATAGTAGAGGTAGTTCAGGTTCTCGGCCATCCACACCTGTTCGCCGACAGTTATCGTCTTGTAAGTCTTGCCGTCGCGGAGGTCCGTCAACGTGTTGCCCTTGGCATCGTAGGCGCTCTCGTCGATGAACAATGCCTCTGCGTCAGAGCAGTCCTTTCCGTCTTTGCCATCGGCACCATCCTTGCCATCGGTCCCATCTTTACCATCCACGCCGTCTTTGCCGTCGGCACCATCCTTGCCATCGACGCCGTTTTCCCCGTCAATACCGTCACGGCCATCCTTGCCGTCTAGGCCATCCTTTCCATCGATTCCATCTTTACCGTCGGCACCATCCTTGCCATCCGCGCCGTCCTTGCCGTTGAGCGAGGTCCACTTCTTGTCTACGCAGACGTACGCGCCGGCGGAATCCAGCGCATAGACCATGTCGCCTTCGCTTTCGGCGTTGCACTTGGGCATTTTTTCGCCCTTGTCTACGACCTGCATCCCGACAACCTTGGTGTCGTTGACATCGGTTACTTCGGTGTCGCAAGCGGAGAGGGTAAAGATCGCGGTTACCCCGAGAAGCAGTGTTAGAGAGCGGATAGAATGTTTCATGGACAGGACTCCTGTTGTTATTTAAATAGAATATAGTATAAAAAATTACTTCCCACTTCCGTTGAAATAATTCCTGTGCTTTTGTCCACCGGGGATCGCCGAAAAATACTATCGCTCTTACTTGTGACAGCGGTCACACACCCCAAAAAACAAGAAACCATTGCCTCGTTGACTCCTGTTACATATACTTATCCGTATCGCTGCAACGAAGTCTATTTCTTCACGGCCATTGTGACCCCCGCTTCAGGCTATCATGGTATAGTAGATATATCAATGTCCGAGACCATGACGAACGGAATGTACACCTGCAAGTACTTCGGTTCAGCCGTTGTTTACAAAATAAAGCCAAATCCCTTTATTAAGGAAACTGTCAAGTACGAGGATGTGGTACGCAAGTTCACTCCCGATTAACGCCAAGAGTCATACCGGCGGAAATCAGGCTTTTCAACGATATCTAGTGATCCGCGCAGTTATCGCGCCCCAGGAAATTGCATACGCATTTTACATTGCGCCCACAATTCCTCGAACATCGGGCGGTATCCTTCAATATCCTCCAGCTGCACGATGGTCGTAATCTTGTTGCCGGCGTCTTTTGAAGATGCTCCGCAATGGTATAACTTCTCCCCCTTCGCCTTAAAATCCACAAAGATATAGCGGTCGTGGAACTTATGCAGAGCGGGTTTCACGTCAATCGATACATCCGGGCGGGCGGCGCGGAAATCGGCAAGCATATCATCCGTCATGCGGCTTCCACCGAGCAGGTCGCTAAAGATCCAGATGGCAATGCCCTTGGGCGCATTCCGCAGCAAGTTCAACGTTTTAACATCCACATAGTTGTCCACAATCGTCAGAGACTTTTTCGCCATCCCGTAAATCTGCGTGTAGGCGACATCGGCCTCCAGCTTGTGACCGTTCAAAATCAGGAAATGCTTGTAGGTGCTCGGGTCGACGAAATTCTCCATGACCTTCTGGAGAGAATTTCGATTTTCACGCATTTCGTTAGACAACAAAGCGATATCGCGCGTATTTTGGATTGTTTGGGCGGCAATCTCCGTAATACCATTGTTGCCGAGCAACAACTGGTTTTCCGCGACAATGTAGTCCTTCATTTGCTTGAAAAGGCGAATTAAAGCCATACTTTGACGGATCGCCAAGTCACCTTTTAGAACCGTCATAAGCATATAGATGCCCTGTTCGGTGAATGCGTAGGGTAATTTTCGTGTCCCGCCCCAACTTGATGTGCATTTTTTGCACATCAAGTTCTGCATTTCATCCTCACTCAATTGAAATCGAAAATCCTCCGCAAATCGATCAATGTTGTTTTTTACCTGGCGATTGAAAAATCTCGTTTCGTACCCGTAAATCTCCGCCAGGTCGGCATCGAGCATCACCTTGATCCCGCGGATGGTGTATATCCGCGATTTCAACAACGTTTCGTCGATGAGCGGGAAATCCGCAACAGCCAATTTATCAGTTTTTCTTGCCATAATAATCCTCTAGCCCGCTCGGCATGAGCGAACGTTAAAAACGGTTTTAATTGCATCTGCACTGCAGGCACAATTTGGGTTTGTTATGTTTTGGGATGCTCTTGCGGTGCTGTTATATAGGCGATTGCGAAAATGAGTTGACGGTCCTTGTAGCGTTTGTCGATTCAAATTCATTTACCCACTCCTTGACCTTCGCCTGCAAAAGTTTCTTGTCCGGCAGGTACAGCTCATAGGCGGAGGCGTAAATATTCGCGTCTTCGGGCAAAGTCAACTTCACAAGGGTATCCTTCTTCTCCTTGCAAAGCAGAATGCCGATAGTCGGCTTTTCAAAATCCTGCTTTACATACCGGTCGTAGTAGTTTACGTACATCTGCATCTGGCCGAGATCCTGGTGCGTCAACTTATCGACCTTCAAGTCAACGAGCACATAGCACTGCAGCAGACGATTGTACAAGACCAAGTCCACAAAGTAGTTGTCCTCGTCAAAGGAGAAACGCTTCTGACGCGCTTCGAACAGGAATCCTTTCCCCAATTCAAGCAGGAAATCTTGCAATTTACCGATGATAGCAGATTCCAGTTTCGATTCCGAATACGAAGCGTCCGGCTTCAAGCCAACAAATTCAAGCGTCACCGGATTCTTGATGATATCCTCCGGCTTTTCCACCACGTTGCCAACCCGTGCCAAACGGGCAACCTGCTCCTTGTCCCGGCTCAGCGCAAGACGCTCATACAGGCTTGAACCATACTGCCGCTGCAACTCGCGAACAGACCAGTTCCCCGAAGTGGCCTCTATCTCGTAAAAACGGCGTTCGTCGGCATTCTTGATACGCATGAGCATCAGGTAATGGGTCCAGCTTAGCGTAAAATCAGGAGTATCAGAGATTTGACAATCACTGATTGTCAAATTCGAATAAGTCAGAAAAAATTGCCTAATCTGCCTCAAATTTGAATAGGACCACCCATCCCCATAACGAGCCGTAAGCCGCTCTGACAGGCCCTCAAGAACCTGCTTCCCATATTCGGCACGCTTTTTCCCGGACTGTTCGTCTTCCACGATATATCGCCCAATTTGGTACTTAGAGTAAACTTCGGCAACATTCATTGCCGTAGCCACGCGAGTTCGCGCTTGCTCAATCAACTTCGAGACCTTATTGAACAGTGATTCCACCGCTTTTGCAGGGACGTTCTCTTTATTTTTAGTCATATAGCCTCCATGAGGTCGCAATTTGCGACCGGTTATTTCCCGCTCCGGGCTGCGGCGATTTCTGCATTTTCCAATTCGTCAGCCGCTGGCTGACGATTTAAAACGAGGAGCAATTGCTCAAAGCGAGAATTGCGTCTACACTGCGGACGCGATTAGGTTTGTTTGTGTTTTGATTTGGGATGCTCTTGCGGTGCTGTTGGCGAGGGCTTTCCTCGGCGTTACCTGGCGCCCGCCTTAGCGAGCACACTCGAATAGGTCGTGTTCCTATCAGCTATCCAACAACATCAACAAGAAGGTTGATGAGCCCCACCGCGGATGCACGTACGGGCCGCAAGGCCTATGCCGACTGTCGCAGGGATTGTCGTAATACGGGGATAAATATACAAAGAGGTTTGAGGAAAGTCAACACCCGTGCGTTACTTCCCGCATTTCTTTGTAGCGTTCCCCAGCTCGGCCGGCCCCTGTCCCCCTGGACTGTCATTCAGGAGCGTAGCGATAGAATTACGATAGGGCCTACCCTTCGCCGGGTCGGGCTATATTGCAAGGCGCCCCGTGCGCGCCTGCGGCACCCCCGCGCCGCTCTTGCAACGGAGCCGCGCAAGCGCGCCTCCGCCCCAAGGGGTCACTATCCCTAACGCAAATGCGGGGGGGGACCTATGATTAAGAAGCACTGTTTTTTTCTGCTATGTTGCCCGCAATTGTCGGAATCCATTTTGATTGAACGCCAGCAATAAAAGCAAAGGATAATTGTATTATTTCGTCCGAACCTACATCAGGTAAAAACAATTTTGACTTCATAAAAAGAATTGTGATGGCTCCAAACACAATGCCACAAATCAATTTTGGCATATACCGCATAACTAGATGTATTCCGGATTCATAGCATGACAATTGTAAATCTTTATAACTGTAAAAAATCATAACAAAAGCACCTATTAATCCCAAGGTTGACCCATAAAAATATGGCAGTTTCTCTGGAGCCGTTTTGTCAACAAGCGCATAACTCCCCAACATCAGCACAATAGATCCAACAAGCATCCAGACAATCATTTTGAATATTATCGCAGCATTAGAACTTTCAATAAATGAATATAAGCGTTTAAAATATTTATTTGGTTTTAATTTGAAATCATCCAAATATGCCCGGCAAAAACATTTCAAAAGAATTCCTTTCATTTGGATGCGTTTATCTCCGGCTTTATGATCTATTTCCGATTGCAAATAGTAATATTCTTCTGTAACAAGAGTTTCATTACCAACGGGCTTATCAGTGGACCTTTTATCAAAAACTGTTTCAATATATTTCTTTCCTTTCTTATCAGAGCATTCTAGTTCAAGTCCAACAATTCGCTCGTGAGCGAAAACGATTTTTTTGATAATCGTTCCTTTTTCTTTCCCGTAAAGAGACCCCTCTCTATCTTTGTACTTTGCTTTTTTGTCTTCATTATCTAATACCGGATTGCACATTATTCAATTCCTTTTTCCTCCATACGAATAATTGAACAAGAGGAGGTTTCTTGAACTTTTTAAAGTTATATAAAATAATTCATATAAATTGTTTTATTATTATTATTTTTCTTAAGAAAGAATTGTCTTTATTGACTTTTTGACGTGAGGGTTTATTCATGATTAATGATAATTGAAACGGCTCCTTGTTCAAGGAGCCGCTAAATTATTTGACGCTTAATCCATAACGTTCAACTAAAATGTTAAAATCATCTGGAAAAGCCGATTGTATTTTCTTTGCAATTATTTTTTTTCGAGCATTGTAGAACGCAATGAAATTATGGTATTCATAGCCAACATCTGTCGGAATACAATTGCAGTCAAAATAGCTTGAATCATGTGGATTCCTTGTTATCCAATCGCCAAACGGTTCGTTACTCTTAGAGCGATTCTCCTGTATGCGCAGCAACTGCAAATTTGACAGTTTATTGTAATTACCTGTATAAAAGTCCATCGTTTTATCATCAACACCAGCAATTCTTTTTTTTATGGCAGATTTTTTATTCATTAAATCCTTTGGCCATATATGGTCAACCTCGTATTCTCCAAGTAACGCATAATTTGCAACTTCCATTAATATTGGAAGGACCTTCACATCACCATAATTAAGGTCACAGATGTCGTCTACTTGTGCCTTGCCAACAAACAAAGGCTTTTTTATTTTCTCCACCATTAAATCATCTAATGGGAAATATTTGTGCGTTGTATTGTCCAATACTCTTCGAATTCTGGTAAGGGTACTTCCGGTTCCATCCATAAATACATCGTTAACCAAAGAACGAAGCATCCATTGGCGAATAAAAATTCGATCACACCTGGCACGATTTGATTCGCTAGATATGTGCGTATCAGTTAAGTTATTTTTATAATAGTAGTATGCAATTGGAAGAATCATACTCTTACTAGATAACTTCTTCCCATCAAAGCCAATGTATTCAATGCATCTTACCGCATTCGATAATGCGTTAATAATATTGCTCCAATTGTCCAAGAAAATTTCATCCATTTTTTCACGAGCATAGTTTTCCGGCTTTTGCAAAGATAAGCTTTGTGCTCCGGTAAATAATAGCCCCGCAGTTAGAACTAATTCCTTGTCTATCTTAAAAGCTGTTTCAACTTTACGAGGTGCTGAATTAATCTCGTCAATAGCCTCCTTCATTTTTATATGAATATCTGTATCGCCTTGCGTTCCAGAAGCAACAGAAAGCATTAAGTCGGATGCAGCTAATTTTTGGCCTCCACTATTAACTCGAACAAAAATATCAATTACTTCGGGTAAAGATCTATTTTTCGACGGGTAATAGTTGACGTTTTGCCTGGTTTTCAAGGCATCGTCTAATCTTCTAATCATCTTCATTGTCTGAGACAACTGCTTAGGTGGTAAAAACAATTTTTCTGCATTTAAATCGGGAAGAAATTCTCCATATTCGAAATTATCATCAAATACATCTGATATTTTCAACCAATACTTCTTTACGCCGTTTTCGTCTTCAATGACATCGCCAATTTCATTTTCAGGAACGAAAGCAAGCGGATATTTTTCTTCTTCGGTTTGGGGAATCGACATTAGATTGATGCAAAGATAACGATTGAAATAGGAAGACTCGTCTTCGTATTTGCGTCCTTTCACGTGAGTCCGCCAATGTCCAGAAATGCCAACGTAAAGGCTGGTTATTCTTTGTTGTCCATCTAGAACAGCGATGTAGTCTGAAAGGCCCTCCTTCGCCGAATCTCCCCGTTGCATTTTTAGTTTTTGTTCATCAACAACTTTTATAAACTGATTGAAAGCAAATTTTTCTAATGTATCGTTGTGTATTTCCCAAAATAGGCACGTGCCAATGGGAAAATCTCTCATCAGACTATCGAACAAATCATAGATTTTTTGTTCTGGCCATACAAAACTTCGTTGCATCGCAGGTAAAACAATTTTACCGCGATTGATGTCGTTAATAAGATCTTTAATAGAACATGACAAATATTCAGCCATATTATTTCCTTTTTTAAAGATTAACAATTTTTTTTCAAATTTGTCAAGCTTTTTTTCTTTTTTGTTTGTAGTTTACACTCTTATGTTTTTTATAGTGTTCAGCACATATTCCCGATTCAGCCAATAACACATCTTCTTGACCTGGAAGCCCTGCGCACCTTCGGATGTGTCGGCGGCGTTCTGTGCTTTGGGGCGAATATGGCAAATAGGGTTTTCTGAAGCTTTTATAAAATGCTCGTAATTTCCGCCCGCAACTTTGGCACGGGTATCTTCCCAGAGGATTTTTCCCTGTTCCAAATCTTTGAAAGGCATGGTCCAGAACATCACTTTTTCTAGGCGAACCTGCTTGTCGTTTTTCTCAGCGGGTTTCCTGAAAATGATGAACATAAACCGCTGCGTGAACATTTCATAAAGTGCAGAATCTTCCCAGAATTGTTCCTGGACAATTTCTTTGTAATTCACGTTCGGAAACGACATCGCCTCTTTCAGGTTGCCGTTGGCTTCGAGTCGGATTGTCTTGATGGCGATTTCAGCCTTTTCAAATTCAGCAATCTTCTTCGACTTGATACCGAGAATGGCGCGGCATACATTGTAAGCCATGGATTTGCTTTGGCCGAATTCAACTCCCAAAATCTTTTCTATCTCCGCAATCGTCTTGCCGTAATACGGAGAGAATTTTCTTTCAATCAGTTGCTCAAAGGTTTCCGATTCGCGGTAATCAGAAATGCTGCGAACTACGCTTTCGGCGGTTTCTTGCGCCTTCAGGATTTTCTTCTTTTGCTGTTCGCTTACAAAAAGGTCGTGATACATCTCCGGATGCTTCAGAGAATCCAGGATAATCGTATTGACATACCTTGACTTGATTGAATACGCACGCTGGGGAGCCAATTCTTTAGATTTGGGCTGCTGACGCATTTCGGCACCAGCCCTTGATCCCTTTGTGCAAGCGGCAAGGTAAAGCGTATCGCCTTCCGAGATTTCGTGGGCCTTCCCGGCAAGAATTTTATTGTGGATTATAGCCCAGTCGTCCTTGATGATTTTCAGGTCCGTTTCAGGAAATTTCCAATAGCGGACAATCTTGAAAATGACATCAAACGGAAGTTTGCCCTCTTCGTGCAGATAGAACATCAGCAACAGCAATTCGTTCTTTTTCCAGAAACTGCTTGTGTAGAAAGTCATGGCTGCTTCTTCAACATAATCAATCATGTTGAGAACGAGACGTTCCTTCGAAAGCATGCTTCCATCGGATGCGGTTTTCAAAGGTGTGCATTTTAGTTCAACACCCGCTTCCTTAAAATCCGGCTCCGATTTAGAATTCGGCTCATATTGGAAATGATATTTTTCGACGGCATTTCCCAAGCCGCCTTTACCAGACTGAACTAACCGAGCATTGCCATACACTTCCCACAAGGTCTTTCCGAGCATCTTCCTAGCATGCTCAAGAATAGACTCTTTGGAAGTTTTGTCGTATGGCAAGGTCGATTCTTTCATATCATATCCACTTTTCTAAAACTCGACCAACATTTTCAACAATACCGGTCACAAGAGCATTACCCATCAGGAAGGCACGGCGCAAATTGCTGGCACCTTCCGTGTGGTTATCGGGGAACATGTTCAATCGCTCCAATTCGATAGGAACGAGTCTGCGGTAGCGACCGGATTTCGTCTTGATAACATGCTTGAAGCGTGACGGCCCCTTGCCGCCTTCGCCAGTGATAATTGTGCGAGAAGGCTTATCCAAGAAATCTGGGAACGCCATCGAGCCTTCGCTATAATTGTATTCGAAGCCTTCAGCGGTCTTTCTCTTTTCGGATTTGCCGCCCTTCAGGTATTCCCATTTGGGCAATTCTTTCTCGTCAATAAAGAATTCCTCGGGAACATCTTTTTCGTCAACAAGCAATTCGCCAAGAGTCAGTTTCTTCCCGGAATAGTCTGCGACAACATCAAAAGTGCAGACTTTGCGGTTGCTCATGAAACCTGAGGTGAAGAACGGCGAGTTTTTCTGCCCCTTATTGAATTCTTCAGTGACCTTGACCAAGTCGCCTTCGATTTCAAATTCTTTTTTCTTTGCCTTTTCGGAAGGTTTGCACTTTAGCGCCTGAGCAAGGATGCCATCATTTAGAATCCACTCATCGGCAACAGCTTTTGAACTTGCTTTTGCAAGTTTCGTTCCTTCCTTATAGGCAACAATGTAGGTTCTGCGACGACGCTGCGGCATGCCGTAATCCGCGGCATTAACAACGCGCCATTCTACCGCATAGCCAAGATCAGAAAGTGAGGCCAAAATAATTGCAAAATCGCGTCCGCGTTGTTTGACGGGTGATTTCAAAAGGCGATCAACGTTTTCAAGGAAGAGATACTTCGGCGGATTCTTGCTGTCGCGAAGAATGCGATGAATCTGCCACCAGAGAACGCCCTTTTTGCCTTCGATACCGCCCGAGCGTTTCAAAGTCGATGCAACGGAATAATCTTGACAGGGGAAACCACCGACAAGCAAGTTGCCCGGCCTAATATCTTCAACGGGAACAGTCGCAATGTCAACATTGGAATGTCCTTCAACCCCGAAACGTTTCTGATAAATTGCAGAAGCATCCTGTGTCTTGGTTGAAGGCTCCCACTGACTGTTCCAAACAGTTTTGTAACGATTGGAAGCCCGTTCAAGGCCTATACGAAATCCGCCCACACCAGCAAACAGCTCAATAACGCGAATGTCACTAGCTTTGGCTTGGACGGCATTATTAAAAAGATTGTATTGAGCAGCGCTTGCGCAATACTTAACAATAGGTTCACAAAGTTGTTGGGAAAGAACCTTGGCAAATTTTCTCTGTCCCATTAAAACGTTCGTTTAAATGGGACATTTGTAAAAAACGGTCCTAGGGGGGCGGTTATGCGGTTAAAGCCCCCCAAAAGATATCAAGGGAGAATTTTTAGACGCCGAAATAGATTATTTTTAGGTTCAAAGAAAAGGAACGTTTTTTATATACGTCACAAGGCTCCTTATGACTCTCCCGAACTATTTAGAACAGGCTTTTGAAACAGCGTTTTGGGATACTAGCGTTGAGTCGGAATCTACCTATAGGCCTAAATTTATTGCAAACGAGCCCGGCAATACGATGCAGGTGTTCTTAGATGGAGCTCTGCAAAAATGCGATCGTTTCATCATGAGTGTTGCATTTATTACGCGTGGCGGTTTAGCCCCGCTGATGCAGACTCTTCTTGATCTTGAAAAGCACAATGTTCCTGGACAAATCATTACAACCGATTATCTCGCTTTTACAGAGCCTTCCGCTTTAGAAATTCTGATGGGTTTGAAAAATATCAAACTCAAAATGTTTTGCTGCAACGGGAATCCAAAGGGCTTTCATACTAAGGGCTATCTGTTCTTTAAAGACCAAATAGTCAACATCGCCATCGGGAGTTCGAATCTTACTCAGAAAGCTATTTCCGAAAATAAAGAATGGAACATCAGTTTTTCTTCATCCGGGAATGGAGAAATTTATAAACATATTATAGAAGATTTCGATTCCTTGTGGAATAGCGAAAACACATACGAAATAAATGAAGACTCTCTTTACGGATACAAACTACTTTATTCCGAAAATAAAAGGCTCGAAAAAGAGAAATCTCGTGCTTTAAGCGATTCGAAGACTGTTTCAATTGAGCAGATAAAACTGACGCCAAACTCCATGCAGCTTGCATTTATAAACAAGCTGAATGAAATGCGAAAGAATGGAGCAAACAAGGCTTTACTTATTTCTGCGACTGGTACAGGAAAAACATATGCCGCCGCTTTTGCACTTCGTGACATCAATCCCAAACGCGCGCTATTTATTGTCCATCGTGAAATAATTTTGAAACAGGCGATGAAATCGTTCAGGAATGTATTCGGCGATTCCAAATCCTTTGGACTCTTTGCCGGTGGCACAAATGAATCCCGTCGCGATTTTGTCTTTGCAACAATGCAAACAATGGCAAGGCATTATAAAGAATTTTCTAAAAATGCCTTTGAGGTTATCGTTATTGACGAGGCGCATCGTTCTGGAGCAGGCGGCTATCAGGAAATGATGAAATATTTTATGCCTAGCCTGTGGTTGGGAATGACCGCATCTCCGGACAGACCTGATGGATTTGACGTCTACAAGACATTTGATTATAACATTGCCCATGAAATTCGTTTACAAGAAGCAATGCGTCTCAACCTCCTTTGCCCATTTCATTATTATGGCATTACGGATATTTATGTCGATGGCGAAAAAAAGGAAAATAGGGAGTTCTCAAATTTAGTAAGCGACAAACGCGTTGATTACGTAATCGAAAAAGCCCGCTATTTCAAGCATAGCGGCAATCGTTTGAAGGGGCTTGTTTTTTGTAGTAGCGTCGATGAGACGGAAGAGCTGGCAAAAAAATTTGCAGAACGAGGCGGCTATAGGACGATTGCCTTGCACAGTAAAATGAAAGTTGCCGATATTGAAGAAGCAAAAGAAAAAGCTATTCAGCAACTCGAAACAGATGACTATGATTTAGGTCTCGACTACATATTTACATGCGATATGTTCAACGAAGGTGTTGATATACCTCAAGTAAATCAAGTAATCATGCTTCGTCCAACAGAATCGCCAATTATTTTTGTTCAACAACTTGGACGAGGCCTCCGCAAAGCTGCTGACAAGGAATATGTGATGATTCTCGATTTCATCGGGAATTACAGTAACGATTATATGATTCCTGTTGCTCTTTCTGGAGATCGGACCTATAATAGGGACAACATTAGACGTTATGTTCGAGAAGGATCTAAGGTCCTTTATGGTGCATCGTCAATTCATTTTGATGAAATTGCAAAAGAACGCATTTTTAGGTCTATCGATAACATTACAAACATTTCTACAATTATCAAAAATAGTTATCAAACACTCAAATTCAAATTAGGTAGAAAACCTACTCTAATTGATTTTTGGAAGTATGGTGAAGTTGACCCACTTCTTATTTTGAATAATTACGAGAACTACTATAGATTTCAACAAAAAATGGAAAAAGATTCCAGCGAAGAATCTATTGACGAACAAGATTCGAATTATTTGACATACCTTTCCTCCGTCTTACCGAAAGGCATGTTGGTGGAAGCTTCAAATATTCTGAACATCTTATTACTAGATGGGCACATGAAAGTGCATGACAATATTTCCCAAAGCACTTTATCTATTCTTCAAGGTTCATTCCTCAAAAAAACATTCTACAGCGACAAGAAAAAAGGCATCGTAGACCAGAAAAGAACTGATTCCTATTGGTCAAACAATGTTAACATGATTGAATTGGAAGCCGGTTTTATCAAGCCAAGTAAAAATTTTGAAAGAGCTTTAAAAAACGATTTGTTCAAAAAGAATGTTGAAGATTTGATTGCACTAAGCTTTGCAAGATATAATGAAATATACAAACCGAAACTTTTGGGGGACAATCCTTTCGCTCTTTATGAAAAGTATTCTCGTCAAGACATTTCCCTGATTTTAAACTCTGACAAGGATCTTTCTTCTACAATGTATGGCAAATGGCGTCAAAATGCGGATGTCTGTATCTTTGTGACCTACCATAAGGCTGAAGCCGGAGAAAAAAAGGAATATCTTGATGGTAAGCCGAACTATGCAGACGAATTTTCTGACGATGAAATTTTCTTTTGGGATACTAAAATCGGCCAGGATGAAAACAGTAGCTATATGGAGAGCGTAGAAACGGCTACTCGAAAACACTTATTCGTAAAAAAGAGCGACGGAGAAGGTACGGATTTTTACTATATGGGCGAATTCGATATCATCGGCAAAAAGCATGCGACCAAAAAAGATAATAACGGAAAAGAACAACCCATCGCTAAGGTGACTTTTAAAATGAAGAACCGTGTTAAACAAGATTTGTTAGACTATTTAAAGGCGAATTAGTAATCATGAAACACATTGAAGTAGTAGCAGGAATCATTAAAGACGGAGACAAGATTTTCGCGACCCAGCGTGGCTATGGCGAATTCAAAGACGGCTGGGAATTTCCGGGTGGAAAGATGGAACCAGGCGAAACTCCGCAACAAGCACTCGCCCGCGAATTGAAAGAAGAACTCGCTATCGATGTAAACGTCGGTGATTTTCTATGTACAGTAGATTATGATTACCCGACATTCCATTTGACAATGCATTGCTTTTATTGTTCCGTTATCGGTGGAGAATTAACCTTGTTAGAACATGAAGCTGCCAAATGGTTAAAAACGACAGAGTTGCACTCCGTCAATTGGTTACCGGCCGATGTTGAAGTTGTCGCGGCACTAGAAAGAAACCTGTAAAGCGTTCCGCGCGCGATGTGCAAATTCTTGGCAATGTCGCTCTTGGGCATGCCCTGCAAAAGCATTTCGTGGATCCATTCACGCTTTTTTTCGCATTGCGGATTTAGAACCGAAGACTTTCCTTTGGGGCGCCCAAGAATCACACCTTCCGCTTTTTTGCGAGCAAGAGCTTCTTTGGTGCGCTGACTTATGAGGTTCCGCTCAATCTCAGCGGAAAGGCCAAATGCAAAAGCGAGAACCTTGCTTTGAATATCGTCACCAAGACGATAGCCGTCTTTGATTGTCCATACACGACATTCCTTGTTCATGCAGATGTTCAAAATTTCCATAATCATGAACAAACTGCGTCCGAGGCGCGAAAGCTCTGCGCAAATAATTAAATCGCCCTTCCGAACTTTTTTCAGAAGACGCCCGAGTCCCCGCTTGGTATAATTCTTTGTGCCGCTAATCGTCTCTTCAATCCAGCCATCAATATGTAATTTTTGCTGTTCTGCAAATCTGTCGATTTCAAAGCGCTGATTTTCGACCGTCTGTCGGTCGGTGCTTACGCGTATATAGCCGTAAACCATTTCCTGCGTACTTTTCCATGTTAACCCATATATAAAATGGCATTATGAGAAACTCTCATAGCCATGAAAAAAGTGACTTCTTGCCGCACCTTGGAGCATCGCGCATTACGCACGATAAAGAATATACAATTATTGGAGCGTCAAATCCAACTCAAATTTCTTCATACATAAATGATTGGTGCAAATTCAGGTTTGATTGACAATAAAACAGTTTTTACAGAGCTTCCCTCAAAAAATCACGATTCTTCCATAATAACAACAACATCATCTTCATTATAGTCGGTGTCGAAGGCTTGCCGGTAGCTCGATTCCAGCGCCTCTCCGGGGGTGCAGTTTTCCCTGAACAGGACCATGCCGCTGTCCAGGCATTCCATGTCGAGCTCGCCGTCGGTGTCGATGCATTCCGGCCGGAACGTGGACCATAGGCAATAGTCGGTGAACCCTTCCCGGATGTCTTCTTCGAGCAGGTTGTCGCCCGTGCCCGCCTGGACTTTCAGGAACGCCTTCGCGCTCTTGACCCATGCGAGTATCGCGCCGCCGAACGTGTCGTTTTCCATAGTGCCTCCGCCCCGAAAGATAGATAATGTTTGTGACAGAAAATGACATTGTAATTGTGACGAATTCGCCACAATTAATTTTCGAGAAATCTCTTGACAGGGGCCGCGCGAGGATGTATATTTAGTGAACGGGTGTGCAGGTTGTTCTTGTGTGCCCGACTTGAGATTACGACAATCCCTGCGACAGTCGGCATAGGCCTTGCGGCCCGTACGTGCATCCGCGGTGGGGTTCATCAACCTTCTTGTTGATGCTGTTGGATAGCTGGCAGGAACACGACCTGCTCGAGTGTACTCGCTAAGGCGGGTGCCAGGTAACGCCGGGGAAGGCCCCCGCCAACGGTATTGCAAGATTATCCCAAATAAAACTACTAGAAAGCTAAGGCTCAACATACGTTGTGCGTCTGCGTATTTGCGCCTTCGTATTGTTATTAAAGAGAGGTTTTTTATGAGCAATCGAAAGATTGAATCTCACAATATCCATATTGATTCCGATTACATCAACTGGATTACGGAACTAAAGCAGCGTTACCGCTCGGCACAGGTAAAGGCGGTCATCAAGGTAAATGCCGAAAAACTGCAGTTCAACTGGCTGCTGGGGCGCGACTTGGTGCGCAAAAAGGCCGAGGAGCGCTGGGGTACGGGAGTCGTGAAGCAACTCAGTCTGGATTTGCGGCGGGAATTTCCCGATGCAGACGGATTTTCTGTGTCGAATCTGTGGTATATGAAGAAATGGTACTGTTTCTACACGCAGAAAGAGGCTGTGCAAAAACTCCAACGGGCCGTTGGAGAATTAGAACGGGCTAAATTTATGCAGAATGAAGGAACCTTACCTTCCATATTTACTTGCGTCCCTTGGGGGCAACATGTAGATATTATAACCAAATGTCACAGTATTCAGGAGGCTCTTTTCTATATTCGCCAGGTTGTTGATAAGGGATTAAGTCGCCCTGCACTTCAGAACTGCATCAAGGCGGATCTTTACAGCCACCAAGGCAAGATTGTCAACAATTTTACCGAAAAACTGCCCGATTTGCAGAGCAAACTGGTTCAAGATGTGCTGAAAGAGAACTACGATTTCGGCTTTGCTACTGTTGGTCACGAAATTTACGACGAAGCCGAATTGGAAGAGGCTCTTACGAAGAATGTCACCGACCTTTTGCTCGAGATGGGTACGGGTTTTGCCTTCATTGGACGGCAAAAGGAGGTTCTTGTAGGTGGACGAAGCCGCAAAATCGACCTGCTGTTTTACCATATCCGCTTGCGCTGTTTCGTCGCCTGCGAACTGAAGGCAAAGCCGTTCGAGCCGGAGTTTGTCGGCAAACTGAACTTTTACGTGAACGCGGTAGATGAGTTGCTGAAGGCACCCGAAGACAATCCGACAATCGGGCTGTTGATTTGTTCCAACATGGATTCAACCGATGTACAGTGGTCTTTCCGTGGGCTGGGCACGCCGATGGGGGTCGCGACATACAACAACATCCGCATCAAAGATGCGTTGCCTTCGAAGGAACTGTTGGAAGAGCGCATGCGCCTTCTGCAAAAGGAAATGCATACTACGAAACGGCTCATTCGGAAAAAAGGCGAATAGCGCGTTCATGGAGGGCGAGGATTGTCGCACCACTGGTGCGACAAAGGGGATGAATTCGCCAAAGAGACAAAAATTCATCGAAACTTGCGCACTATCTATACTTAAGCGGTCCGCAAACTCGCGTACTCTCTAAAAGAGGTGAAAAATGGTCTTTACGGGGTGGAACTTTTCCGTCGCGAATCCATCATCTCTATTCGCCAAAATGACAGAGACATAACGATTCCGTCCGAGGAGCGTTCCATCGATATGCACCCGATGGACTTCGAAGAATTTTGCCTTGCGCTCGGAGAGGCGCAGATGGTCAACGAATATTACCGAAAACGAACTTTACAAACAGATTCTAAATGGCAATCTGACCTTGAACGAGGGAATGATTTACGAAATGACTATTCTTTCCCCAAAAGCCATCGAGAAATATCCAATACCTTTATGCCTTCGTATTGGTATGCTTCGTGATTCGTCCTCGCAAGTAACATCTTGGGATAAGCATCGTTAATACGCAGCAACGGGTCCGTTTCTCGCCTAAAAGTGCTGTCGCCAGAAATATCGTCGGACACCTGGATATACAATTTCTCGTCGTGCTTCATCGCCACAAAATCTATTTCTTTTTTGAATAGCACTCCAACATAGAGCTGATACCCTCGCCGTAGCAATTCCATGGCAACCATATTTTCGTACATGTGCCCATAATCCATGTTTCGCGTACCAAGTCTTGCGTAGCGGAACGAATGGTCACACAAGTAAAACTTGTCTTCCGTCGCCAAATACTTTTTTCCGCGAATGTCGTATCTTCTAATCTTATAGAATGCGAACGCCTTGCATAAGTAGTCTATATAGGAGCCGATGGTCTTATGGTTCGTTGTATCCCCAGCCGCAGTTATGGCTTTGGCTATGTTTCGGGTGGATGATATATTGCCGACATTGTCCATCAAGAAATCTATCAGTTTTTCAAGAAAAACCTTGTTTCGAATCTTGTATTTTTTTACGATATCGCGAATGACGAGAGTGTTAAAGACGTCTTCGTTCACATAACGGAATTTTTCATTTTCCGTTTTGTACAAGAACGCGCCCGCCATACCGCCTTCTTTTAGATACGCATCAAAAGACGCTTCCGGGTTCTTGGGCTTATAGTATTTCACGTACTCGGCAAAAGAAAACGGGAACACCTGGATTTCAAAAGTTCTTCCGGTAAAAAGCGTGGCCAAATCGCTGCTGAGCAAAAATGCATTCGACCCTGTCACATATATGTCGTATTTTTCCGTAGCATGCAGGCTATTCAAGGCCTTCTCGAACGAATTGCAAAGTTGTACTTCATCGATGAACAGATAATTGTTCTTCCTAGGTTTATACGACTGTTCTACAAATTCCTCTAGTGCCGAATAATTCAACAGCTTTTCAAATTTTGTCAGGTTGTAATTAATCTTAATTACATTTGCTTTCTTGTCATTTTTTTCAACCCATCTTGCAAAAGAGTCCAACAATTTGGACTTGCCCGAACGACGGATTCCGGTTATTACCTTGATATCGGGTGTTCCCTTTACCCTTTTCAATGTATCAAGATATTCGGTTCTTTCTATCAATTTCATCATTCGGCCCTCATAATTTCTATTTCCCAAAAATTAAAATATACAAAAATTGGGAAATAAGTACGACCAACGCCCACATGGACTGGTTCTGGCAAGAGACTGCCCGGACCAGGCGCGGGACCGATGACTTTGGCTGCCGGGAGTGACAATCGGGGTGAAATCGTGCTCTACCAGCCGGAGGGAGAGGTGCGGCTGGAAGTGCGCCTCGAGAACGAGACGGTGTGGCTGAACCGTCAACAATTGGCAATGTTGTTCAATCGTGATATTAAAACGATAGGCAAACACATCACGAATGCTTTGAAGGAAGAATGCCAAAATTCAGTTGTCGCAAAATTTGCGACAACTGCCGACGACGGGAAAAAATACCAAGTTGAGCATTATGATCTAGATATCATTTTGTCTGTGGGTTATCGCGTAAAGTCGGCAAATGGCATAAAATTCCGCCGTTGGGCAAGCCATGTTTTGAAGGACTACATGCTCAAGGGCTATGTCGTGAACCAGCGGAAGATTGCGACGGATTTGCAGATTGCGGACCGCTTACATGAACAGCGGCAACTCATTGAGAGCCAGGGAACAGAAATCGCGGATGTCCGGAAGTCTATTGCCGAACAGGATTCTCGCCTTTCCGCGGTCGAGCAACGAATAGATTTCTTCGTGAATGCGGCGCAGGCGTCAACCGGCGGCATTCTCGCGACAGGAACCCGTTTCGACGGGTTTGTGCTAATTGCGGATCTCGTGAAATCGGCCAAGCGTTCCGTGGTGTTCATCGACCCGTTCGCCACCATCGAGGTGCTGAAATTTGCCGCGATGCGTGCGAAGGGTGTGCAGGCGGTTGTTTATTCAGCACATATTACGCCAGAATTCAAAGCGGCGGCCGCATTACACAACAAGCAATATCCGGGCCTAGAGCTGAAGACTATGCGCACGATTCATGACCGATTTTTGCTTGTCGACGACAAGGTGTATCACTTCGGGGCCTCGTTCAAGGATATGGGTAACGAAATGACAGCATTCAGCGTCTTGGACTTTGTGACTCCCGCAGAAGTCATCGAGAAAATCCAGGAGAGCATGAAAGGACGGTGAATTCAAACCCCTCGAATTCGAGGGGTTTGCGCTCTTTAGACCGACTTTGTGTCGTAGAGATTTTGGACAATCCTTATTTCGTCTCCCGCTTTTTCACTTTCAACTTGTTTATCGTCTTCGACACTTCTAATACCACATCTATGTATTTAAACTTTTTCGTGTCAAAGCAGAGGTCCTTATCAAAATCCTTAAATCTTATACCAACGCCACTACTCACATACCAAATTACGTTTACATATATTCGGCTGAGTTCTTGAAAAAACTCTAGTATTTTACATCTGTCATCTTTCTCCTTTTGCAACGGTGTAAAAATCCGCTCCAGTTTATCATATATTTTTTGTTCGTCGGCTTCGAAACCATGCTCTATTTCGGAGGTATAGCCCCAATTGAACATCATTTCGGTTTCTTTTTCTGTAAATGTATAGTCCATTTTTCCCCACTTTTGGTTAATGTTTTTTTTATTTCAGCAACTGCCAAACGCCTTTTACTTTGGAATGCTCGGAATTTATGTAGCCGAGTTCCTTCAGGTCGTTTACAGCTCGCTTGATTGTTCTTTCGCTAACGCCAAGGTTATCGGCAAGCCAAGACAACCTTGCCTTCGGATTGATTTTTAACGCCTCGAAAACATCCTCTACAATTTTCGATGGAA
>JAEEGH010011489.1_pt1 | contig 20068 bp, 12 predicted proteins | sample 9134181 | NCBI WGS metagenome assembly JAEEGH01 (sample SAMN16246544, study PRJNA631951) | gut metagenome | biome: gut microbiome; feature: rumen; material: DP-attached | host: Bos | place: Iran: Karaj | collected 2018-10 | reverse complement strand
TCAGCCGCAGCGATCTTCTCACCGGGTTCTGTTGCGGTCAAAGCCTGCACCCATTTCATTAAAGGAGTCAGGTCTATACCTTCCGAGACTACATTCAGATTAGAAGGCTCCGCGTTGGAAAAATCAATCTTACCATTGACGGTAATGGCGTTCTTGGCTTTCTCTGTGGAAGCAAAACTCACATTGATTGCATTGAGGTTGATCTCCGAGTTAGTGGAAATCATGTTCAGGTCATAATCTGTTTTCAGAACAAAATTAGTGATTCCGATCGTACCCAAGCCAGCCGTCAGATTTTCCACACCAACATTACCAGCAACAACGATTTTCTCAGCCGTTATCGCCAAATCATTGGCAACCTTTACGGCACCATTAGCCTGAATACCCTTAGCATTAATTTTATCCAGAGTCAGCTCAGAGTTCAGTCCGACCTGAGTACCACTGTTCTTGACATTCAAATCCACTGTACCGGCAAGAACACCGGAGGCATTAGTATCACTCAGGATATCTCGCCAAGTGGCAAGATCCAGGTTCAATTTGACATGGAGTGAAGAATCATCCGCACCCGCAACACCTTCGCTCCAAGACACGACCATCGGTTTTGTGATCTCTGCAACTACGAATTCTTTATCTGCCTGAATACCTTTGCCATGAAGTTTGGCCAGTGTGATACTTTGTTTTTGAAGATCCACGGTCAGATCCACATCCGAATCTAATGAAAGCGGCAAACTGGCCGTTTCGCCCGTCAGCACAGTTACATCTTTAAGCTGAGACTGAGCTTTCAGGATGTAAGTATTCAGAGAATCAGCGGCCTGGATTGACCCTTTGGAGCTGATGAAGGTTTTTTCAAACTTCACACCAGTCATATCCGAAAGCGTATTCAGCAGGCGGTTGTCCACATTGCTGACTTCGTAGTTGAGTAACGCACTCATGTCAGACATATCCAAAGTACCGTTAACTGCAACTTTCGCCAGCGACTCCGAGCCTTTATTCAAATCAACAACAAGTTTTTGTATCTCAGAGAGGGACAATCCCAAATCCAAAGCCAGCTGCTCTCCCTGGAGCATCGCAAACATTCCACGAGTCTGAGAGAAATCCCACTTCACGGGGCCAGAAATAATGCCGGGCATCATCTCTTTGGTTAGAGGCACCACCAAATCTGCCAAGAAAGCACCGCCCATATACTGTTCCGGCTGCCCTTTGTAATTGCTGCCCATGTAATAGGACAAGTCGGTGGTCATATTCAGTTTGCCGGATAATTCCGTACCGATCCCCTCGCCGGAGACATTGACTTTTTCCATATCCGCGCCCATCACACTGTTATCGGCACCAATCATTTTCCATTTCACGATACTGTCATTGACGGAGACTTTATCCACTTGGAGCGCCATAGGCGGTTTGTTTGTATCTTTCTCCCCGCCAAATAACTCCAGCAAGGCCGCCAGGTTGCCGCCGTCCGGAGTCTGCACGATATTGACCAGACCTTTATCCAAGTATACTTCTTTGATGCTAAAAGAAGCAAAAGAAAGATCCAGTTTGTTCAATTCGGCCATCACTTCACCGGCTTCCAGAATAGTCTCTTCACCCTGAGGTGTGATCTTGAGGCCTTTTACATCCACCTTGGACAATCCACTCAGTTTAACAGAGTCTGCTTTGATCTCGATCTTGAGAATGTTCCCCGCGATCGGCAAAGCCACTTTCGTTAAGAAAAATGAACTGGTGATAATGAAGTAAGCCAGAAAAACTAAGATAATAAGTGCGCCTCCTGTAATAGGTAGCCACTTCTTCCAATTAAATTTATTCTGATTCATAGCTTTAAATTTTTTCTCAACCTCAGCAGAAAACCGCCTATTCCGTCTCGTGCAATGAGGCTTCAAGAAATGTACCCTTCCGGCGCTGATTTTGAAAGCTGAAAATGACCGGCAAGCCGGTCATTTTCATAAAACTCTCTTAAAATTTTCTTTGGGAATTTACATTTCCTCCAAAGTTTCCAATCCCAGCGTCTGCAAACCTATGCGAAGCACCTGAGCTGTCGTATAACACAACGCCAGACGAGAATTGCGTGTTTCGGATTCCACATCCGATTTCAACACAGGACATTCCTCATAGAATGAAGCAAAGAAACCGGATAATTCATAAATATAGTTACACAGAATATTCGGCTTAGAATCTTCCGCCGCCTGCTGCAAGACAATACCAAAGGACATCAGATGTTTAGCCAATGTTAACTCTTTGGGCTGAGAAAAGTTAAGCTGTTTCTCCTCCACTTTCATCGGATCGAACGCTGTTCCTGTGGACTCTTTGTATTTGCGAAAAATACTGCGTATCCGTGTATAAGCATAAAGCAGATAAGGAGCCGTATTTCCGTTGAAAGCCAGCATCTTATCCCAATTGAACATATAATCGCTCTGGCGATTGGGAAGCAGATCTGCGTATTTTACGGCTCCGATCCCGACCACACGTGCGATATTCTTACGAACCGCCTCCGGCAGAGTGGGATTTTTCTCCGTCACTACTTTCATGGCACGTTCCTCGGCTTCATCCAGCAGATCTGACAATTTGATGGTCTCGCCGGAACGTGTCTTGAAGGGTTTACCGTCACTGCCTAAGATCGTTCCAAACCAGACATGCGACAACTGAACGTTGACTTCCCCTTTCCAGCGTCTGAAAATGGAAAAGATTTGTTTAAAATGGAGTTGCTGTCTGCCGTCTGTCACATAGATGATGCAGTTTGGTTTCCAGTTTTCGATACGGTATTCCAGTGTCGCCAGATCCGTTGTCGCGTAGTTGGACGCACCATCTCTCTTTTGAACAATCGCCGGATGATCTTTCAGCTCTGGATCGTCATCGAAAAAGACTGCATAAGCTCCTTCGCTTTCACAAGCGATCCCCTTCTCTACCAAATCCTTTACAACATCCTTAAGACGGTCGTTATAGAAACTTTCGCCCAGAGTATAATCAAACTGCACTCCCAACCGGTGATACATCTCATCAAATTGGATCTGAGACAGTTGGATCATTTTCCGCCAAATCTCTAGATTTTCTTTATCTCCATCCTGAAGTTTGACCAATTCCCGGCGAGCCGCTTCCAGCACAACGGGATCCTGTTCCGAAGCCGCGTTTACCTTTTTGTAAAGGCGTTCCATCTCACCAATGGGATCCTGTTCCAGAGCTTGTTGATCCAGTTCTTGTTTCCAACCCAGAAGAAGTTTGCCAAATTGAGTACCCCAGTCGCCGATATGGTTATCACTGATGACCTTATTCCCCAGCAGACGATGAATCCTGGCCAAACATGCCCCCAGAACTGTCGAGCGGATATGGCCAACATGCATCGGTTTTGCTACATTGGGCGAACTAAAATCTAGGACTATAGTCTCCGGGTTTTCTCTGGGCAGGATAAAAGGTTTGTTCGTCTTGCAGGCTTGTGCGATGGCACCCGATATCGCTTCAGGCAACAGTTTAAAATTGAGGAATCCCGGTCCCGCAATCTCCACCTGAACATGAAGAGCTTCCAATCCCGTCAATTTTTCCACCACTTGAGATGCCAATTCACGAGGATTTTGTTTAAGCGCCTTGGCCAATGCAATCAGACACGGCGATTGATAATCCCCAAAACGGGTATCGCGGCAAGGCATTAAAGTGATTTGAGGCAAGTCATCGGCATCCGGAACGGCAGCTCTCACCGCACGTTTCAGTTCCGCCTCTATAAGTAAATGCAGCATGTTCCTTAAAATGAATGATCAGGCGTTCTTGGAAGAGAGCTCAGAAAATTCCTTGATCACGTTGAAAATTTCCTCCGCAGTTTTAGCTTCTTCTATGGCCTGACGCATATCTTTGCGGTGCAGAAGTCTGGCAATATTGCCCAGTGTTTGGAGATGCTTCTGGAACTGACCTTGGGGAACGAGAAAGAGAACGACAAATTTTACTGGCTGATTGTCCAGCGCATCAAAATTGACACCATCTGAAGAACGCCCGAAAACTCCAATGACATCATCGATCAGCTGAGTCGAAGCATGTGGCAGCCCCACTCCAAAACCAACTCCGGTACTCATCGAACTTTCCCTTTTCTTCACAGCCTCCACGATCTGAGGGGCTTTTTCCGCGGTGATCTTACCGCAGTCAACCAGTTTTTGGATCAACTCATCAATAACATCCCAACGGTTTTTGGAATCCATCTGGGTGATGATCTGATCAACGGATAAAATACTTGCTAGCGTCATAAAAGCTTCTCGTTATACTAGTTAAACCACAAAGAGGAAATAATTCCTTCCATGAGGGACAACGCAAAGCCACTTGGAATTAATTCCAAGTCCTGACGCGCAGAGGAGCCCCCACGGTGCCTGTTTATTATTCCCCTCAAAAATCATTTGGCAAGCGTATTTCCAAAAAAACATGCTATTCCCCACTTTTTGAAAAAATGAAAATCCTTCTTTAGCACTTGCATAATTCCATTTTTGGGCTTACACTTTTCTCATGTGAGAGGCGGATACGCCTGTCTATTGTTGCTCTTTTTAATGACTTCCCAATGAGGGAAGCAACCCCTTTTCCCTGCGTTGTACGTGCTTAGAAGCAAATCCTTGAACCGTAATTATATGTAGGAAGGGACTCTGGCCGCGGACGTTGATGTGCAAGCCTGCCTTGAGTAGGAAACACGTGACCCGTCGGACCTGTCCCATTGTTTCTCGTTCCGTTCAAAGGAACTGTTCACACGGCAATTGCGGGGTTTTTTGTATGGGAGACAGTGGAAAATGGCAAACAAAAACTTTTTCTCCAGGGATAATGAAACACAAGGTGAGCTCTTTCCCAATCAGACACCTGTGGTAAAACATACCACTCACTCCGAATATACATCGGATGACACATTGAAAAAGAGGTTGGATGCCGCTCAACCGCTTGCCGCGAGGATGCGTCCAAGAACTCTGGAAGAATTTATTGGCCAAGGACATATACTCGCACCAGGATTACTGCTCCGCCGGGCTATTGAAGCAGACCGCATCCAGTCTCTGATCCTCTACGGGCCTCCCGGCACCGGCAAAACCAGTCTCGCTACTTTGATAGCGACTCGTACACAAACCTATTTTGAACGGTTGAGCGGTGTAGAATCGAATGCATCGGATATCCGCCGTGTCTTGCTTTCGGCAATGAACCGGCTTTCCAACACCGGACGGCCCACTCTGCTTTTCATCGATGAGATCCACCGTTTTAATAAACCACAGCAGGACTTGCTGTTACCTGATGTGGAATCTGGTGTCATCCGGCTTATTGGCGCAACCACACATAATCCCTTCCTTTTTATCAACGCGCCTCTGGTATCCCGCTCTCAAATATTTGAACTGAAACCGCTTTCCCGTGATGAGCTTATCAAACTCCTCCACATAGCGTTGGAAGATAAAGAACGAGGTTTAGGTCTGCGAAAAATACAAGCTGATGAACCTGCACTTCAGCATCTGGCCGTATTATCCGATGGCGACGCGCGGAAGGCTCTTAATTCCTTGGAAATCGCAGCGTTAACCACTCCTCCTGATTCCGATGGAACAATCCACATCACTCTGGCCAGCGCGGAGGAATCCATTCAGAAAAAGGCCGTGGTTTATGACGCGGACGGAGATGCACATTATGACACTATTTCCGCTTTTATCAAATCCATGCGCGGCGGTGATCCCGATGCGGCTATCTACTGGCTGGCCAAGATGATCCATGCAGGCGAAGATCCCCGGTTTATTGCGCGGCGCATAGCTATCTGCGCGGCGGAAGATGTGGGGCTGGCGGATCCTATGGCACTTGTCCTGGCCAACGCGGCTGTTCAAGTCTCAGAATTCATAGGCTGGCCGGAAGCTCGCATTCCTCTAGCGGAAGCGGCCATTTATATTGCCACCGCATATAAAAGCAACAGCGCCATCATGGCCATTGATTCGGCTCTGTCGGATGTTCGCTCCGGAAAGACGATCCCCGTTCCGGATATCCTCAAGGATTCCCACTACTCCGGCGCGGAAAAGCTGGGACACGGAAATGATTATCTCTACGCACATAACTTCCCCGACCACTTCGTTCCTCAGGATTATCTGGGTGCAGATCGTACTTATTATGTTCCAACTGAGATGGGTATCGAAAAGAAAATCAAGGAACGCAGTCAACCTTGGCGGGATGCGTTGAAAAAGATACGCAAAAAGAGTGAGGATGAATGAGTTTCTGAAAACAGAAAAAGCCATTCTGAGGAAAAAGATCCGGGAAAAAACTTCCAGAATTGATCTTCATATCCTCGGAGAGGAAAGCCGGATTATCTGTGAGCTTTTGACGGGCTCTAAACTCTGGAAGGATTCTCAGCATATTCTGATGTTTGTCCCAATGAAAGATGAACCGGACATTTCCCCTCTACACCAGCTTGCCCTGCGTGAAGGGAAACATCTCTATCTGCCGCGCTACGATCCGATGAAAGAGGTTTACGGAATCGCCGAGATACACGATTCGGAACGGGATCTCCAAGTCGGGAAATACGGAATCTTAGAACCTGTTACTCAATATACTACAAAGGAAAACATTGACATGACGCTGGTTCCTGGTCTAGCATTTGATCGGGCTGGTTGCAGGCTGGGACGAGGAAAAGGTTTTTATGACCGTCTCCTGATCGATTTACCCGGAATAAAGTGTGGGATATGCTGGTCATGGTCGCTTCAAACCTCACTGCCGGTAGAACCTCACGATTGCCACGTCGACTTTTTAGCAGCTTCTCCCAGGATACACACGTGCGTAGATGAATAATTTTTGGATCGAGTTAGGATTTTTTATTTTAGCTGCCATTGGTTTAACCTTATGGTTTGCTTGGCAGAGAAAGTCCCTTGAGATGCAAAGAGAACAAACTCTGCTGGACACCAAAAAACGCTCGGAGGAATATCTGGAGGAAGGGAGAAAAAAACTAGAAGAATTTACCCGTCTTAAAGAAGAGAATTACCGCGAAAAAGAAGAAGCACTCACCCATCGGGAAGGTCTGATCGGGCTGCAGCTGCAAGGCATCCTGGAACAGGAGACTAATTTAAAACAGCGCCAGGAACGTCTGGATGAACGTGAAGCGGATATCGCCTTTTCCCGTAAAAATCTTAATGAAGAGATCGAAGCCTGGCGTAAAAGGCTTTCCCAAACAGCTGGAATATCCGTTGAGGATGCAAGAGATATGCTGATGAGAGAAGTGGAAAGATCCGCAGCAAACGATGCTCTCAAACTGTCCAAACGCATCCTGGAAAATGCCGAAAACACAGCCAAAGAACATGCCAATCGTATCTTGGCAGCAGCCATCCAGCGCTGCGCCATTGCTCATACAATGGATATTGATTCTTCAGTCATATCGCTGCCTAACGAAGAAATCAAAGGGCGCATTATTGGTCGTGAGGGACGCAATATCAAAGCTTTTGAAAACCAAACTGGCGTAACTGTTCTGGTAGACGATTCCCCCAACACGATCATTCTTTCCGGACTTGATCCTATTCGCCGTGAAATAGCCAAACGTGCCATGCTGACCATGGTCAAAGACGGAAGGATCAACCCCACTCGCATCGAAGAAGTGGTTAATCAATCCGCGCAACAGGTAGAAGAGATCGGCATGGAGTCAGCTCAAGACGCAATCGATCAAGTCGGTCTGACGCTTCTCCCCGATTCTGTTATGAAAATGCTGGGAAGACTCAAATTCCGCTACAGCTACTCCCAGAATATCCTTTCTCACTCTATCGAAGTCGCCCACCTCTCTGGTCTTTTAGCCGGGGAACTGGGGCTGAACGTCACTCTTGCAAAGCGGGCCGGCCTGCTGCATGATATTGGTAAGGCTGTCACACACGAGACTGAAGGCGGTCATGCCAAAGCAGGCGCTGAATTTCTGGAGCGCAATATGGAATCACCTGAAATCGTTGATTGCGTTGCCAAACATCACGAGTCTATCACCCTGCCGGATCCTTCTCCGCTGCTCTGCATCATCGCTGCCGCAGATGCCGTCAGTGCGGCACGACCCGGTGCCCGGCTGGAGAATATGGAAACTTATATCAAGCGCTTCAAACAGTTGGAAGCTATCGGCAAAGGTCTGCCAGCTGTGGATCGCTGTTTTGCACTGCAGGCCGGACGTGAGTTCCGTGTTTTTGTCAAACCGGAACAAGCAACGGATGAACAGTGTTCTATGTTGGCAAAATATCTGGCAACAAAGATCCAGAATGAGCTTCAATATCCGGGGCAGATACGTATCACCATTATTCGGGAACACCGTTGCGAAATTATCGCTGAATAACAACTCCCGCTATGAGGTTCCTCCGCATTCAGTTTTCTTTCGTACTTTTTCTTTTTCTCCTTTTTTTGATTTCATATGGATATGCACAGGAAAACTCATCCCTTTCTATTATCACACCGCATACTGAATCCATTCGTCAGGAAATTGGCTTAAAATTTTCTAACTGGTATCAGGAACATTTTAAAGAAAGTATCAAACTGGACTGGCGAAACGTAGGCGGATCGAGTGATACTATCCGCTTTATTCGTTCTGAATTTACCGCCAAACCAGAAGGGATAGGACTGGATATTCTTTTCGGATGTGGTGTAGATCCCTACTTTGACCTCAAAAATGAAAAATTTCTGGAGCGATGCTCCCTGCCGGAAGAGATACTCTCCTCCATTCCCGCTAACAATCAAGGTACACTGTTGCGCGATCCGGATAGGTTCTGGTATGGTGTCACGATCGCTACTTTTGGTATCCTGCATAATCTCCGTGTCCAGGAATACAATCATCTGCCCCAAGCTAAAAAATGGAATGACCTCGCACTCCCAGAACTGCATGACTGGGTCGCTATCAGTGATCCCCGCAACAGTGGCAGTATGTACACCATGATGGAGGTCATCCTTCAGGGATACGGCTGGGAGGAAGGCTGGAGGATACTCACTGGCATGGCCGCTAACTCAACTTCCATCGGGCGTTATGCTACAGACGCACCGCGACTGACGACACTGGGTAATACGGCTTCCGGCATCTGCATCGATTTTTACGGCTTCACACAAGTCAATGCCCATGGCAAAACAAACATGATCTTTACGATCCCGGAAGATTTCTCCATTCTCTCGCCAGACTGTATCGCCATCTTGAAAGGCACGGAACACTTAAAAGAAGCCCAGAGATTCATTGAGTTTGTGCTAAGTGATGAGGGGCAGAAACTATGGATGTTCCCCGTAGGCTCACCAGAAGGCCCTGTAAGATCCGCCTTACTGAGAATGCCAATCCGCAAAGATCTTTACACCCGCTATCCGCAATACTCACCCGTTCAGAATTCGCCTTTCCATAATGTGAGCAAGGTCATAAACAGCAGCACCAACAACACTTTCACACTGAATAATGAACTTGCGTATAAACGCAGGGATCTGGTCTGTGCTCTGATCGGTGCTCAGCTGATAGATACGCATCCAGAACTGCGAAAAGCCTGGGCAGAAGCCATCCGAAAAGGCAAAGCAGAGGAAACGCTCATCCGTCTCTCAAAACCTCTCATCGCTGAAAATGAACTCCAGGCACTTCTGCAAAATGAGTGGAAAGATCCCCTTCAAAAAAACCGTATTAAGATCCGCTGGCAGATCGAGGCGCAGACACGCTGCCAGACTATTCGGAAGGAACTGCGCCAACAACCCTAAACATGATATCTATGAAAAAAAACTTTTTATCTCCTCTTTTTTTATGTTCCGCTTTGACACTCAGTCTAATCCTGGATCATCAACTCTGTTGTGCGGGTGACCTGAGTTTCAGTGATCCTTCCTTGTCGGTACAGCCACCGGCCGGAGCGATAGGATTCCCTGATCGTTCACCAGATATGGACGCGCTTCCCGGATTTCAAAATCCGCCAACCGGATACGGGAATGTGCCCTTCTTCTGGTGGCTGGGTGATCCTCTGACTCCGGAACGTCTGCGCTGGGAAATAGATCAGCTGGCGGACAAAGGAACAGTAGGGCTGCAAGTCAACTATGCCCACAGTGACCAAGGTGGTCTTATCTACGGTTACACCTATCCCAGTTCTCCCGCGCTGTTCTCCAATGAATGGTGGTCACTGTTCAAAGAATTCCAGCACGATGCAGCTGCCAAAGGAATGTCGGTCAGTCTGAGCGATTATACATTGGGCATTGGACAAGGTGCGTTCATGGATGAGGCACTCAAAAACAATCCCGATATCCAAGGTGGCAATCTCCGCAGTGAATCCAAAGAAGTCGCGGCCACGGATGATTTGCGCTGGGAACTGAAAGAAAAACCTCTCTGCGTGATCGCCTACCCGGTCACCAACGGTAAACTGGATTCCACCTGCTCACTTGATCTCACAAAAAAGATTTCTGGCACAGTCTTGGAGTGGACACCTAAAAAATCGGATCCGCAAGGCAACTGGAAAGTGATCGCCGTCTGGCACCAAAGGGTCCCTTATACTATTGATCCAATGAATCCAGCAACCGGTCCGGAGATTATCAAGGCATTCTTCCAAAAATTTGAAGATCATCTGCCAGGTGAAAGCGGAAAAGGTTTGAACTTTTTCTTCTCGGACGAACTAGACTTCCGTATCCGCGGCAATTTATGGAACAAGTATTTTGCCCATGAATTTCAACAACGTAAGGGGTATGATATCATCCCCAAACTGCCAGCACTGTTTGAGGATATCGGTTCGGAAACTGTTAAGATCAGACTGGACTACCGCGATGTGATGGTCACCCTCAGCGAAGAAGGTTATTTCAAACCTGTTTACGACTGGCACACGAGCCGTGGTATGATCTACGGCTGCGACCACGGCGGACGAGGTAAAGATTTGACGGAATTTGGCGATTATTTCCGAACTCAGCGTTGGATGAGCGGTCCCGGATGTGATCAGCCTTATCTGCAGGAAGACCTCATCAAAAACAAAGTCGCAGCCTCTATTTCTCATCTTTATTTGCGCCCGCGCGTCTGGCTGGAAGGTTTTCACAGCAGTGGCTGGGGAACCAGCTCGGCGGATATTACCAAGGCAACTCTCGTCAACTTCATACAGGGCCATAATTTGCTCTCGCTCCACGGTCTTTATTATTCCACACACGGTGGCTACTGGGAATGGGCACCTCCCTGCAACCATTTTCGGATGCCCTACTGGCAGCATATTACCCCCTTTATGCAGTGTCTGCAAAGAATGGGCTATCTGCTTAGTCAAGGAGTCCATCGCTGCGATGCGGCTATCCTCTACCCGGTCGCCGCACTGGAAGCAGGCATGGATAGTGACGGAGCCAGAAACGCTGCATTCGATGCAGGCTCCAAGCTTTACAGAAACGGTTATGACTTTGATTTCATTGATTTTGAATCACTGGAACGGGCTGAAATCCATGATGGCAAAATCAATGTCTCTGGTGAAAGTTATTCCATTTTGGTAATTCCATCCATGAAAGCAGTACGATTCTCCACACTGCAAAAAGCAAAAGAATTGGCTGAAAATGGCGGTATCGTTGCCTTCACTGGCTCACTGCCCGAAGCCAGCGACCGTATCGGCAGCAATGACCCGGAAATCACCAGAATACTAATGGATATCCTGAATGATATTTCTGCAGATGCCTTTACCAAAGAGGTTATCATGTATACCAATTCTGCTCACGGCATCGGCATCCACTCTATCGATGCAGAGCATCTGGCTAATGCTCTCCACAATTATTTACAAACCGATATCACTTCCATGAAATCTCCCAAACTGGATGATTCGGTCAGCTATGTCCACCGCACGATTGGACAACGTGATTTTTATTTTATCTATGGTGCTCAACAGGGCGATGAATATCTGTTCCGTGCCAGTGGGCATGTAGAATTATGGGATCCCTGGACAGGTAAAACTTATGCTTGTCGTGATGTGATTCCTGACAAACACGGGATGAAAATCAAGATGCCTCTCACTACCACTCAGGTACAGATATTCGTCTTTTCAGAGGATGCAACTACAGTAAATGAGGAACTGCCTCTGTGCGGTTCAGATTCAGAACTGACGCTGGATGGTGATTGGGAGATTACCCTCAAGCCCACACTGGACAATCGTTGGGGCGACTTCCACTGGCCGCCGTATGACCCGAAAACAGGTTCCTCTTTGATGGGACCAGAAGCCCGTTTCTTCCGTTATAAATTGACATCTACTCCTCTCAATGAGGATTGGACTGCACCAGATTTTGATGACAGTCAATGGAGCCATGAACGCTATGGATACGGCCCTCAATTCTGGAAACTCGGTCCGCTCACCGAACATGAAGCCACAACAGAACTGGATGCTAAAATACTGAGTTCAGCCGACCCTAATCCAGAACGCGGTTTCTTTGCCAAGGGTCGCACTTTCTATTGGCAACCTTATGACTTCTCTTGGAAGAGCGGTCTGCAGGATGACCACGGTCGCCAGGGCTGGCACGGACTCAAAGAGCAAGTACATGACAATATCATCGCTCTGGGAAACAAGAAACAGATCAACTATAACCGGGATACTGCACGCGAAAAAGAAGAGGACGGCAGCGTCTATTATCTGCGTTCCACAGTTCTGACCGCTCAAGACGGCGAGGTCTGGATGCGAATTGGGGACTATGCTCCCGCTTTCATCTGGATCAACGGTCAACCCATTGATAAAGATGTTCAAAAAGTCTCTCTCAAACAGGGACATAATACCATTCTCCTGAAATATACCAGACCGGGCAAAGGCTATGTCGTTTTTGAATCTGTCCAGGAAGGTCAGGCTGCGCCATCCGGCATTCCTTCCTCTGAGGCCAGAATTCTGGATCCCTCCATTCCCGCACCAATGGAAACACTCTGGTATAATCAGCCTAATCTGCTTCTTTATGATTGCATGGAACAACAGGCTTACGGATACTACCGCTTTACCACTCCTGCAGGATTGACCGGCTTCACACTCCAAACTGTCGGCACTCCACGCGTTTGGGTGAACGGTAAAACGGCTGATGTAAAAAATCTGGGTGCTTCCGAAACAGTCCGGGGCACGGACTGCTTCCGCGTTAGTCTTCCTTCAACATTGACTGAAGAAGCTTGTGTGGCAATTGCCATTGAACACCAGCCGGGCATCTATGGCGGAAACGCCATTCCGTGTCCTATCCGTCTGGAATGCGGCACCGGCAAAACACAACTGGGTGACTGGAGTCAGCAGGAAGTGTTGCGTACCTACTCCGGCGGCGCATACTATCAGAAAACCTTTGAACTCACACACGAACAGACTGCTTCCAAGCAAATCTTCCTTGATTTGGGAAAAGTCTCCTGTAGTGCTGAAGTCTGGTGCAACGATAAATCGCTTGGCGTATGTGTCGCGCCTCCTTATCGGTTCAATCTGACAGAAACTCTGCGCGAAGGAAATAATACATTAAAAGTGCTTGTGTACAACACTGCAGCCAATCACTGGGCATCCATACCCAGCAATTACCAAGGGAAACTGGACTCCGGTCTCCAAGGGCCTGTAAAACTACAGTTCACCAACCAAGCTGATTAAATCAGAGGACACGGCGAAACTTTTTCTCAAGATCTCTTTGGCTGATCTCAATAATGGTGGGGCGTCCATGTGGACATGTGTACGGCATTCTGCAATGGCGCAGCTCATCCATCAGATGATCTATCTCCTCCCGGTTGACGATGTCGTTGGCTTTTACCGCCAAACGACAGGAATGGGAAGCAATGAGTTCCTCGGCCATGTCCGCTTGAGTCAGTTCACGTCCAGCAGTGCGCAAATCATCCAGAAGATCCAAGATAAATTTCTTGGCAGAAATACCCTTGATAAAACTCGGCAGAGAATCAATCAAGAAAGTTCTCTCTCCAAATTCATGCAAACCAATCCCCAAACGATGAAAAACAGGCAGCTTTTCTCGGATCAGTGAAGCGTCTCTCATTCCCAGTTCCACTGTTTCAGATAAAAGGAGCTGCTGTGATTCGACTTTACCCTGTTCGGTCTGGGCCATCAGTCGCTCAAAAAGGACACGTTCATGCGCCGCATGTTGATCGACCAGTACCAGACCTCTGTCCGACTCAAAAAGGAGATAAAGTCTATTTAAAACACCTAAAAAGCGTAGTGGTACCGTAAGCAACGGAGCATTCGCAGGCGGCATCGGTTCAGGTTGTATCTCTGTGTTTTCCGCTTCCGTCACTTGAGATGGAACCCGGTATTGTCCCGGATAGGTCATCTTTCTATCCGACTTAATCGGTACATTTTTGACTCCGATAGGCGAAAATGGAAGCGACTGGGTATAAGGTCTGCTTTCAGGCACAGCTGGAGCGTTTGTCTCCGCCGTTTTCATTTCTGGCCTTGTCGGCAAATCAAGCGAAGGCTGTGCCATGCGTTCCAGCTTGCTTTCGTGCGGAAGCTTGTTTCCTTCATCTCGCTTAAAGGGATCTGAATAATCCTCCAAAGCTGTTCGGAGGATCCTCGAAACGATCCGGCGAATAGCAGCTTCTTTGTGGAATTTAACTTCTTTTTTAGCTGGATGGATATTGACATCAACTTCAGAAGGATCAAGCACCAAAAACAGACAGCAAACAGGATAGCGGCCTTTCATCAAGGCATTCTGATAAGCATCCAGCAAAGCATAATTCAATCCTTTGTTATCCACCGGCCGCATATTGACGAACAAATGCTGACGGTCACGAGATGAGCGGGATACACCAGGAGCACCGATCAGCCCCCAAAGTTTCAGCGGAACCATCTGCGTCGGCAATCCGGCTGAAATATCCTCATCGGGTGTGGAATCGTATTGGATGGAATTATCCACCTCTATCAAGTCATCCCCCGCTCCATAGAGCAGACGCATCCGCTCTTTCAGCAGCTTCATACGCATGGATTCTAATTCATCCGCCTTGCCTGCCGGAAACTGGAAGATCATCTTGCCATCTTGGATATACGTCAGCGCCAAGCCCGGATAAGCCATTGCCACCAAAGTGATATAATGCTGGATATGGCTTCGTTCCGTCTCTTCGCTTTTCAGAAATTTCCGGCGCGCCGGCAGATTGAAAAACAAATTGCGGACTTCGATTGTTGTCCCGGCAGGAGCCCCGGCGGCTTTTACGGAAAGGATCTTCCCTCCACTGATACAGATCTCGCATCCTTCCAGGACATCATCACCACGCTCACGGGTAAGGATTGTCATACGCGAGACACTGGCAATACTGGGAATCGCTTCTCCTCGGAATCCCATCGTGCTGATTTTGGCAAGATCCTCTGTACGCTGTATCTTGCTGGTAGCGTGACGCTCCAAGGACATTAGAGCGTCACTCTCACTCATGCCAATACCATCATCGCTCACCCGGATCAGCATACGGCCTCCACCGGCGATCTCCACTGTAATACGGGTGGACTGAGCATCGATTGCATTTTCAACCAACTCTTTCACTACGCTGACAGGTCGCTCTATCACCTCACCAGCGGCAATTTGATTCGCGACTTGTTCAGAGAGCAGTTTTACCCTGTTCATAGCAAAAGAGTCCCAAGGATCCGTTCCTTATTCAATACCGCACATCTTGAACCGCATATCCACATTGCGGAAATGGAAGTCCAAGTTGCAGATCTTTTCCAATTCTTCTTTGCTGATATACTGAGCGACCTCTGGATCCTTCAGCAATTCCGCTTTGAAATCGGCATCGTCCCGGCCTTCATGCTTCACATCCCAAGTCTTCATCGCATTGCGTTGCACCAGCTCATATGCCTTTTCACGAGTCAACCCTTTACGCACCAGAGCCAACAGAACAGTCTGAGAATTCCACATTCCCAGAGAAATCCCCAAGTTCTTCTTCATGTTCTCAGGATAGACCAACAGTCCTTTTGTCAGCTTTGTCAGTAGAGTCAACATATAATCCAGCAAGGTACAACTGTCCGGGAAAATGACTCGCTCTACCGAGCTATGACTGATATCCCTCTCATGCCAGAGAGCCACATTTTCAAAGCTGGCCATCATATTTGTGCGAAGCAGACGGGCCAAACCAGCCAAACGCTCACTGGTGATGGGGTTGCGCTTGTGCGGCATAGCAGAACTACCCTTCTGACCTTTTGAAAAATATTCTTCAGCTTCAAGAACTTCTGTTCTCTGAAGATGACGAAATTCCACAGCCCAGCGTTCAATACTAGCTCCCACCAAAGCCAGCGCGGTTTGATACTCTGCATGGATATCGCGCTGAATGACCTGTGTCGCGATCGGGGTTACCTGCAACCCCAGTTTCTCACACACAAACTGTTCCACACTAGGATCTAAATGTGCATTCGTTCCCACAGCACCGGAGAGCTTGCCAACAGCGGCCACCTGACGTGCGTTCTTCAAACGGCGCAACCCACGGCGAAATTCATCATACATGAGAGCCATTTTCAAACCAAAAGTGATAGGCTCCGCATGAATACCATGACTGCGGCCGATCATCGGGGTATACTTGAATTCTTTAGCTTTCGCCCCAATCACCTCCAGCAAATCTTCCATATCCTTGATAAGGATATCAGCTGCTTGCACCATCTGCACCGCGAACGCGGTATCCCCCACATCGGAACTGGTTAGACCAAAATGGAACCAGCGGCTGGCAGGAGCTCCGATATTCTCGGAAACAGCTGTTGTAAAAGCAATAACATCGTGATTCAGAGTCTTTTCCAGCTCATGACAACGTTCCACCGTAAAGGCAGCGTTGCTCTTCATTTGCGCAAAGTCAGCTTCAGGGATCAGCCCTGCTTTACAAAGTGCCTCCGATGCAAGTAATTCTATCTTCAACCAAATCTTGAGCTTGTTTTCCTCAGTCCAGATTTCGCGCATCGCTGCGCGAGAATAGCGCATAATCATGCACAGAATATACCACAAACAGCAACGAAACAAAAGAGAATTCAGTTCCTCGCGCGACTCGTTTTTTGGAACAGTCTAATAGACGATCCCAGACATGGAACGATATAACTCAAAAGGCGCTTCTGATTTTTCTTTCAGCAATGGACCAACGACACAAATCCCCCTTTGTTCCAATGCATTTTGCCAATTCGTAGCCTTATCTCCTTCATCAAATCCCACTTTGCGGGCGGCATCACCTTCAGCACCGTAGATCAGTTTCTCGACTCCGCTCCAAGGAGTTGCGCCAAAACACATCGCACATGGTTCGCAGCTGGTCACCAGCAGACACCCTTTCAGGTCATAAGTTCCAAGTCGAGCTTGAGCATGAGAAAATGCGGTCATCTCCGCGTGTGCCCAGGATTGATTCGCCGGCACCACGGAATTGACTCCGACCGCAACAAGTTCATCTGTTCGGATATCAAAGATCGCCGCGCCAAACGGGCCACCAGTCTGATGGCGCACATTTTCTGTGGCCAAGTCTATCGCAAACATCAGTTTCGTCTCGTCTCCAAGCATTTGTTTGCCCAGATAAGCCTGTTCGATATCCATCAGCCATTTCGGCATCGCGATGGAAGGTGTTAATATATTGTTGGGTAACGTGTTCATCTTTTTTTTACTACAGATAGTTTTTCAATTCCTCCGCCAGCTCATTATTGCCCTGGAGTTTGGCCAGTTCGATTGCGCGCTCTATCTCCCGGCGGGCATCCTCATGCATTCCCTGCTTGGCATACCAAAAGCCAATATACTGATGGAGTTCCGGATTGGTATCCACTTTGGGATCTTTCGCAATCGCTTTGTTCATATAGTCTATGGCCACTTCCTCCTGATCACACAACATGAGCAGAAAAGCCATTTTGTAATTGGCAGATGGATGTTCCGAATCTTTATCCAAGGCCTCCTGCAATACGATACGAGCTTCGTCAATATCACCGTCAAAAAGGCATGAATCCGAAAGGAATATCCTCATCAGTACGGGATGATAGATCGAGTCCATCCCATTTGGTAGAAGTTCGACCGCTTTAGCCAGGTGAGGACGTGCTTCTTTGAAACGCCCCTGCAACAGACACTCCAGACCGTAGTCGTACTGCGAGAACGCATAAGACGGATCCAATTCCAGCGCCTGCCAAGTATGATGCATACCTTGTTTTTGTTTTCCCTGGACAAAAAACTCGATATATCCCAGGCGCTGCAAAGCACCAAAGCACCGAGGATTGATCTCCAGTGCCTTTTGGAAATGCACCACAGCCTGATCCCATTCCTGATTGTAGAAAAACACCATCCCGGAACGAACATGACTATCATCATCCAGGAATTGAGGACTGATATGCTGTATTCCCTTTTCACCTCGCTTATAAAACTCCGGGATATTTGCTGCACGATCCTCTTCTGTAAAGTTTTCCAGTACGACCGGCGGAGTGCTTTCCCCGTTTTCGTCTATATGTGTCAGCCAAAGCTGAGTATAAGCTCCATGCTCCTTAGAAGAAAAGACCAGCCAGCGGCTGTTGGGTGACCAGCTGTGCCAGGAATTCATCTGACTAAGGTTCGCCTTCAGCAAACGAGGCTCACCGCCTTCGGTCGGAATAATGTAAAGCCGACTGTCGGGTTGGAGAAGCATATAATTCTCCGCTTTACAGAAAACAATCCACCTACCATCAGGTGAATATTTGGGGAAGAAATTGCTCTTGCCGTCTCTGGAAGCCCCCTTCAGTGGTTCCGCCTGTCCGCCTTTGCCTTCATTGAATGGTATACGGTAAATATCGTATTTGAAAGGTTTGCCATCTTTGGTAAATTCGCGGCACTCATCCCTTGTCAGCAGAGCCCGTCCCTGCCGTTTGGTAAAGCGTAGATCGTAAGCCTCCTCGCGAGCGAAAAGGATCTCCTTGCCGTCTGGACTCCAAACTGGATTGCTCTGCACATACTTAGGATCATCCGCGCCGGGTAGTGCCTGGAATGTTTTTCGATTGCGGTCATACCAAACCAATATCCCCTTAATCGGAAAAAACAACTGCGAGAATTCCAGACTCGGCATATCCACAAAGACGGAACTATCTTTGACCGTACTGACCACATACTGCCCATCCGGGGAAATCTGTGAAAGCAATCCGAAAGTAATTACCCCGTCATCTGACTTATAATCGTTCCATGAAATGATATCATTAGCCGCCAATGTCATCTGTTCCGCGGTAGGTGTAACGATATAGCAAGCCTTGGTATTGGCATAATCCACATCCATCGCCAGCAGACTACTGTCTCGTGAGAACGAATGACAGTTACCGCAGACAGGCAGTTTCTCCAGTACAACTTTAGGCATTGCCTCCTGAGCAATGCTTCCCGCACGCCAACGGATCTGTGAAGGATCTATCGCCGCTTTCAAAAACGGCAGATTGACTTCCCTGTAAAAAATATCCGCTCCGACTTCATCTGTAGAGGTCAAGATATGAACGGATGCCGCGCCCAATGGAATCTGTGGAACCGAAACTTCGTAAGTGACTATCTGGACTTTCAGTGGCCGTGTCTGGGAAACTTGTTTCATCTTACCCCATAACTCCGGATCAGGTCTCCACCAAGGCTCCTCCACTGCCACCGAAAAACGCTCTGTCTCGTTCAAATCAACGCGAACAGCCCAACGCAGATTCTTAGAATTCCATTCCTCTTTCAAGACTTCCCAAGTAAAAGTCGGCGCGATGATTTCCGGCGGAAATACAGCCCCTTCCAGCGGATACGTCACTGCGGTCAAGCCGTCTTCCTTTAGAACAACATCGTTTCCCCATTGAGGAGCTTCAAAAAGCTGTTGTGTCGGACGAGTAAAAACCTCTGGTTCCCTGGAAGAAACCGTTTCTTTATCTGATACATTTGCCGATGGAGATTCAGACTTGGAACATCCTGTCAGCCATAAACAACTGGCAATGACAAAACTTCCCCAGACTATTCCAAATCTTTTCACTGTTTTCTAAATTTCAGTCTTCAGCCGCAGCAGCAGCCGTCCCATTTCGATTGCCGTATTGGCCAGCTCGATTCCTCGGTTGTGTGCCGGATCCATACAGCGTTTATCCGCCTGCTGTTTATTTTCAAAGAGATAAACCCCGTTGATCACAGGTACGTCATACTGCATCTGTGTTTGAGCCAAAGCCATGCAAACAGATTCAGTGATATGCTGGGCATGAGTCGTTTCACCGCGCAGAACAACTCCCAAACAGATCAAGGCGTTAAAGTGTTCGTTAGCTTTGCGCAGCAGATG
>JAEEGH010011487.1_pt1 | contig 20069 bp, 20 predicted proteins | sample 9134181 | NCBI WGS metagenome assembly JAEEGH01 (sample SAMN16246544, study PRJNA631951) | gut metagenome | biome: gut microbiome; feature: rumen; material: DP-attached | host: Bos | place: Iran: Karaj | collected 2018-10 | reverse complement strand
TCTGACGGTGATGCGATAGCAAAGAACCCATACCGGCAATCCCCCCCAGAGTCCTCCGAGGTTATGATGATACTGGACGAGATGGTGCAGAAAGGGTGCCGGTACGCCGCCCTTGAGTCCACATCCCACGGCCTTTCGGAACGCACCATGCGCCTTGTCGACGTGAAGTACCAGGCCGGAATACTCACCAACATAACACACGAGCATCTGGAGTTCCACGGGACTATAGAGAAATATGCCGACGACAAGGCGAACCTGTTCCGAAAGGCCAGCGTCTTCAATATAGTGAACGCGGCCGACAAGTTTGCACCCCACTTCATAGAGGCATCCAAGGTGCCGGTCTACCGCTATGCACTGGACCCGGACACTGCCAAAGACCTGGATATCTACCCGGTCGAAGTCCTGGCCGACAACAGCGGCACCAGCTTTAAGCTTGTGTACGAGGGGAAGGCCTACCCTTGCCGCATAAACATACCGGGGCTTTTCAATGTGGAGAACTTCATGGCCACCGCCCTGGCCGTAATCAAGATAACAGGCATTGCACCGGAGAAAGTGTTTGCCCTCAGCAGCTCTATCAAGTCCGTCAAAGGCAGGATGGAGGTGGTGGACATGGGCCAGGACTTCGATGTGATCGTGGATTACGCCCACACTCCGGGGGCCTTCACCAAGCTGTTCCCCATGATGCGTGCAGCCTGCAAGGGACGCCTTATGGCAGTGTTCGGTTCGGCCGGTGAGCGGGATACCGAGAAGCGTCCTATCCAGGGGCAGATTGCATCAAAGTACTGCGATATCCTCATCCTGGCCGACGAGGATCCCCGGGGCGAGACCAGCATGGGCGTCATCGACGACATCGCCGCCGGAGTTGAGCCAACTTTTGATAAAAACAACCTGTACAAGATTCCAGACCGGGTCCAGGCCATAGAGAAGGCAGTGTCGCTGGCAAAGAAAGGGGACACCATACTGCTGCTGGGCAAAGGGCACGAGTCCACCATCATCTATAAGGATGGACCTATCCCCTGGGACGAGCGGACTGCTGCAGAGAATGCTTTGAAAAAGCTTAGATAATACCGCGCCTTGAGTTGGTAAGCCGGGCTCTGAGCCTGATTATAGCCTTGGTGTGGAGCTGGGACACCCGGGACTCGGTGACATCCAGAACCTTGCCTATTTCCTTAAGGGTAAGCTCCTCGTAATAGTAGAGAACCAGTACTTTCTGCTCTTTCTCCGGGAGTTCACGGATAGATTCGGCAATTATCCTCTTCATCTCCTCTTTCTCGACTATCACGTCCGGGTTCAGGCCGGCAGGAGCCTCCAGGCTGTCCTTAAGGGAAATCTTGTCATCTCCCGAATTGTTGCTCCTTAAATCGTCAAGGGAAAGGATCGAGGTGCAGCTCACTTTATATACTGCCTCCTGATACTCCTGGGTTGAGATCTTCATGCATGCAGCAACTTCCTCATCGGTGGCAGACCGGCCCAGCCTCTCCTCGGTCAGGCGGACCGCATCCTCAATCTCCCGCGCTTTCTGGCGCACAGAGCGGGGCACCCAGTCCAGAGTACGGAGTTCGTCATAGATAGCACCGCGTATACGTGTTATGGCATAGGTCTTGAACTTTACATTCTTATCGGGCTCGAACTTCTCAACAGCATCCATAAGGCCAACAATTCCGCAGTTCACCAGGTCGCCGAACTCGACGCTGGGAGGCATTCCTATGGAGAGCCGTCCGGCCACATACTTGGCCAGCGGAGCATATTTGCTCACTATCTGATTTCTCAGTTCGCGAGATTTTGTCTTTTTATATTCAGCCCAGATTTTCTGTTCTTCCGAGTCTTCTACAATCGGTTTCTTGATATTCATATTACCTCTCTATACTGCATCAAAACCCTCAAGAAATTCAAGCACCCTGTCGCTCTTAGCACTCTCTATTCCAGAGGAAATCTTCTGCCCTACCGTTATGTAGGCCAGGCTCTTTCCCGTCTGCTGCAGGGCGCTGATGATATTTCCCGCATGATATGTCTCGTCCATCTTGGTGCATATCACCGCATTGAAGTTCAACATATTGAACTGTCCTATTATCTCAAACAAGTCAGATACCTTGGTAGTTGCACTTACAGCAAGAAGTTTCTCCACCTCCCGGCCACAGCCCCCAAGAATATCGCCCACCGCAATAAGCCCCTTGGAGTCTTTGGGATTGCGGCCCACTGTGTCCACTATTATCCTGTCTGCCCTTGAGCTCCACAGCTCGATCTGCTGTCTCATTCCGGCAGGGTTTCCCACTGTCACCACCGGTATGTTCATACCCGATGCCAGCGCTGTTATCTGGGCATCTGCTCCGATTTTATATTTGTCGGTGGAGATGATTCCCACCCGCTTGCCCGCCTTAAGATGACTTGCTGCAAGCTTTGCCACAGTTGTGGTCTTGCCTACTCCCGAAGGGCCTATCACCGCAGTGATGGCTGGGATGAAAATGTTCCTGCTCTGATATGTGGTAATATCACCACATATTATGTCCCTGGTCTGTTTTATCACGTAGCCCCAGCTTTTAAGGCTCTCCTCGTGGGATGCCTTGCCCAGTTCGGAGGTGATCCGCTGTATGTAGGATGGGGAGAAATCGTTTTTCTCAAGGAGTTCTGTAAGCTTTTTCAGGGACTCAGGAACAGCCTCGGGAACTTTTTTCTGGAATACGGAATCGCTCACATATCCGGTTACGCACCACCCTTCCCGCTGGCCAAAACCCAGTATGCCGCCCAGCATTACCTTCTTGCGGTTCATGATGTGGATATGTTTTCCATATTTCTGCCGGATACTCTCAAGGAGAGCGTCGTAATCCAGCCCCGATTCCTCAAAGTATTCCATCAATCTTTATCCTGTATCTCCACCTGCCCATAAAATTCATTCTTAACGCCCTCTGCCAGCTCCAGCACAGACATAACGCACAGCTGAGGCACCGCCCTCTTTACTATAGGGCGGGACTGCTCCATACACAGGAGCACAGGCTTAAAGCCATTTTTCTGTATCTCGCCAGCCATCTTGATGGCAGCGGCAGCCAGTTTTTTCTCCACCTCAATATCCAGAGTCTTGGAGCCTGCTATAATCTGCTCAAGCTCAGGCGACAGTGTGATAACATGAAGCTGTCTGTCCTTTGAGAGCTGGGATGCTGTTATCTGACGAGCCAGTGCCTGCCGTGTCTTCTCGGTCAGGAATGTTATGTCCTTTGACTTAGGAGCCGCGTCGCACAGTGCCTCAAGAACCTTGACAAAATCCCGGACAGAGACCTGCTCCTTAAGAAGGTTCTGGACCACCTTATGAATCTCGCCCAGAGAAAGGAGCCCCTTCACTTCATCAACAACTGCAGGGGCGCTCTTGGCAACCTCGTCCAGCATAGCCGAAAGCTCCTGGCGTCCCAGAAGGGTCGGAGCATTCTGCTTTACCACCTCGGTAAGATGGGTGATGATGAGGGATGGAACATCGGAGATAAAATAGCCTTTGGCCTGGACCGATTCGGTCTCGTCCGCAGAAATCCAGTATGCGCGGCAGCCGGAGACAGGATCCCTTACAGGCTCGCCGTCAAGCTCAGGGCATATTCCGTCAAAGTCCACTGCCAGGAGTCTGCCCATGCGCACAGAGGCCCGGTCTGCCTCAATATCCCTTATTTTTATGCAGTATTCCGACCTGCCCAGACTGAGATTATCTTTTACTCTGACCTTGGGAGCCACAAAGCCCAGCTCCATTGCCACCTGGTTCCGTAGCCCTGTTATCCTGTCGAGGAAATCGTTCTTGCCGCTGACCAGAGGAATCAGGGCAGGTCCCAGTTCCAAGGAGACCGGATCCAGCTTCTGAACCGAAGGAATGTTGATGGTGCGCTCCTGTCCGCTCTTCTCCTCTTCGATATCAGGGATTTCCTCTTCATGAGAACTCAAGTCACGACGCATGCGGAGTCCTGCCACAAAAGCCAGGACTGCAAGGGGAATAAGGATGAACCATGCCCGGCTGAACCCAGGGATTATGGAAAGGAACAGGGCGAAGAAGCCTGCTATAAGGAACACACCGGGCTCCTTGGCAAACTGTCTGGAGAATTCAGAGGCAAAGCTGTCGGAGGCCACAGAGCGGGTCACAATCATGGCGGTGGCTGTGGAGATAAGGAGGGCCGGGAACTGTGTCACAAGGCCGTCGCCGATGGTAAGGGTTGTATAGTTGCGGACTGCATCACCGAAAGCCTCATTCTTGAAGCAGACGCCCACGATAAGGCCGCCGAATATGTTGACCAGTGTGATGAGGATTCCCACCTTGACGTTTCCAGATACGAACTTGGATGCACCATCCATGGCCGAATAGAAATCAACTTCCTGCCTCAGGGCTGCTCTGCGCCGCATTCCCTCCTCGGAGGAGATAGCACCGCTTGAGACCTGGGAATCGATGGAGAGGTTCTTCTGCACCATGCTGTCCAGGGTGAAGCGGGCTGCAACCTCGGCCGACCGGGTGGCACCCCGGGTGATTACAACCAACTGCACAGCGATAAGTATGATGAATATGATTACACCAATGACCAGCGACTCGCCGCCGGAACCGCCCACTACAAAGCGGGAGAAGGCCCTGATGATGCGGCCGTCGAAAGAGGCTCCCTTAAGCAGGATAAGGCGGGTGGAGGATATGTTGAGCCCCAGGCCGAACACGGTGGCTATAAGAAGAAGGGTCGGGAAAATAGAGAATTCAGACGGCTTTTTTGAATAGAGGACAATGAGGATGATGGCAAGGCTGCCCATGAGGTTCAGGGCCATGAAGGCATCCAGAAGAGGTGTCGGGAGCGGTATGAGCATCATGGCAATGACCACGATGATTCCTATCGCTATGAAGTAATCTTTTCTCCCTTTTTTGTTTCTCATGTCAGACATATTCTGTTATCTCCTTTCCTCACCCATCTTATCTGCAAGCATATCCTTGACCACAGGATCGCCGTTCTCCTGCTTCATCTCCTCAAGTACCTCGCGCCGTGTCATCTTGAGGGACTCGGCAAAGAATATGCGCTCAAATATATATTCAACCACAGCCAGTGCCAGAAGGGCCACAGCCACTTCCAGAAGCACCTTTACTGCCAGGGCCGCAAACACACGGGAACTGCCTTCCAGCTGGGTGTCCAGCATGGCGCACACCTTGGGCAGTTCGGCCTTTATGCCCACAACTAAAACCAGGGCTGCCACCACCGTCTTAAGCAGCGCATGCCCCAGCTGGAAGCCGGTACGCCGGCTGCTGTGCTGCCGCCGCAGGCGGTCCCACCGGGGCCGCAGGGGTTTCCAGGTGAACTGGAAACCTGCCTGGGCCAGCTCTGCCGCTAATGTAGCCCCAAAAACCACTAAAAGCAGCGGCAGCGCTGCGCGGCAGAAGCAGCCCAGGGCGGCGGCAGCCAGAGCGGCATACCCGGCCTGGTCCTGCATCCCAAGCTCCACGCAGCGGCCCAATAGCTCCTTCAACTCGCCTACCATGTGGCGGCCCCAGAAGGCCAGGAACACCACTCCGAACAGCACCGATATAACCGCTGTAAGCTCGGCACTCTTGGCAACCTGCCCTTCCTTCCTGGCCTTCTTTATCTTGCCAGGGGTCGCTTTTTCTGTCCTGCCCTCATCCTCAGGAGCGTAGATATCCATATCGGTCATACCTTGCCTCCTGCTTTAAGGAGATCAGAAACAGCATAAAATCCGTAATCCATAAAGCGCCCCAGGCTATCCATCAGCACAGGCAGGACCAGGGCCAGTATCAGGATTCCCACACCCATGAAAAGAGGCCATGCCCCAGGGAAAAAGTTTATCTGCGGTGTAAGCCGTGCCAGAAGACCCAGAGCCAGGGTCATTATAAGAAGCACTCCCACCACAGGAAGAGCCATCACCACAGCCTGCTTGAACATGTCGGCAAGGCCTATCACCAAGAGCTTTGCAAGGCTGCCCCTGCAGCTCATTATGTCCAAGGCAGTCATAGCCTTGAAGGAAGCCGAAACTCCCATATAGAACACCTTATAAAAGCCTGCCGCTGACACAAAGACTGCCATGGCAGCCACATTCATAAGGCCTTCTGTCTCCACTTTGACCGGCAGCATATTCGATACAGCAACACAAGCCGTGTAGATGATCTGGAGGAAGAACCCGATTATCACACCCAGGAGCGCCTCCCCTGCCAGCATAGCCCAGAACACAAGCCCCTCTATAGATGCATCGTACCTGTCCACCAGCGCAGGGGCCACCACATAGGCGGTCAGCAGAGCCAGGGCAGCCTTCACTGCCACCGGCAGGCTCCTGCTTCCCAAAAGAGGCGCCGACAGAATAAGGGCAAACACCCGGGCAAAAACGAGGAAATAAAGCTGTGGGTGTTCTCCGATCCAGGCCACTACTTCACCATCCTTGGGATAAGGCGGAAAATCTCCAGGGCAAACTGCTCCATGGAGCCGAACATCCATGCTCCGAAAAGGAGCACCACAACAAGCACAATCAGAATCTTAGGGACAAAGGAAAGGGTCTGCTCCTGCACCGAGAACGCAGCCTGTATGATGGAGACCACAAGCCCCACCAGAAGGCTGGCCAGAAGAATAGGAGCGGAGATCAGAAGAGCCTGTCCCAATGCCTGCCGTAACAAATATGCAGCTGTTCCTGTATCCATCCTCTACCCCTACATGACAAAGCTTGACAAAAGCTGCCCCACAATCAGGTTCCAGCCGTCCACAAGCACAAACAGGATAAGCTTGAAGGGCAGCGAGATCATTGCGGGAGGTACCATCACCATGCCCATGGACATAAGGGCAGATGCCACAATCATATCTATGACAATGAAAGGAATGAAAAGCAGTATTCCTATCTTGAACGCAATAGTAAGCTCGTTGAGGGCAAAAGCGGGAACCAGCACATAGGTGGGCACCTCGGACAGGTTTGCCGGCTTAGGAAGACCCCGCATGCTCATGAAGAGCCGTATGTTGTCGGGATGGGCCTTGAGCTGGTTATACATGAAGAGCCTTAAGGGCTGCTCTGCCCTTTTATACATCTCCTGGGAGTCAATCTGCTCCTCGGAGAACGGCTTGAACGATTCGTTGTAGATGGTGTCGAACACCGGCCACATGACAAAGAGTGTGAGGAATATGGCAAGCCCCAGAATAAGCTGATTGGGAGGGGTGTTCTGGAGCGACAATGACCGCTTTACGAAATCCAGCACCACGGCGATGCGGACAAAGCAGGTGGTGAGAAGCAGCACCGAGGGGGCCACTGCAATCACAGCCAAAAGCAGGAGCAGCTTAATGGAGGAGGCCATCTCCTTGTTGGAGCTGGAATCCTTTACATTTATCTCTATGGACGGTATGTTAACGCCTTCTTTGCTCTCCGCTTCCTGGGCGAAGGCAAAGGCTGGCAGCAGTATACTTAAGATAAGAACCAGCAGGATAATCTTTCTCATTGCTCCTGCTCCTTCTTGTCAAGCTCGGCCAGAAGCTGCACCGAATGGTCCGATGTGCCCACCAGGAAGCGGCGGCCCTCCACCTCTATAATGTGGACAATACGGCCTGGAGCCAGCACCTTGGTGGCCTCCACCTTTATCTGCTTGTCATCGGCCTGAATAAGCCTTGGCCGCCACTTTCTGAGCAGATGGAGCACCCCGTAGACTGCACCCACAATCAAAGCCAGAACTAAAAGAGTGCGGAAAAAGTCCCATAGCCCAAACCCAGCGCCGGAAGCACTGCCCGGTGCGCTGTCGGGTATGACCAGATCCTGTTCTGCAGGGGCCGCAAATACCGCTGTAGCACATATCAAAATGAGAGAAATAATAATCAGTATCGAAATGTTTTTCACGTCCCCTCCCAGAGATTTAAAACATATCTTAAATCAGAGCAGCTTCTTTATACGCACTCCTAACCGTTTATCTATAACAATAGCCTGTCCCTGGGCCTTGGGTTGCCCCGCCACCAGCAGCGGCACCGGGCTCTGCACCTTCCGGTCCAGCACCAGCACATCACCTGCATCCAGCGCCAGGACATCCTTCCAGTGCTTCCGGGTGCTTCCTAAAAGAGCCACCACCGCACCGGGGCCAGTATCCTGCCCCTCGTACCGGCACAGCACGCTGGCTGCCACCGAGTCCCCCACTGCACCGCTTTGCGCCAGGCAGTAAGCCTTTTTTCCGGCCCTTACCATAAGACCGCCGGCAGGGGGTGTAACACAGACAACGTCGCCAATTCCCAGCTGCTGTGCCTCAGCAATATCCAAGTTGGAACTGCCCATCTCCACTGCCAGGAGCACGTTCCCGTCGGGATCAAAAGCATCTTTAAGCACAGCCTCGGCCCCATCCAGATCGGAATCGGGGATGCAGACATACATCTTGCGCCAGCTCTTGTCCCAGGCCACATCCAGCGCTGCCAAATGCAGCATCTCCTTCCCGGCAGGAAAACCGGACTCGGAGAAATACTCTGCCATAGGATCCAGGAGCAGGTCCTTGTCGCTGCCCCACCTCCAGATGCTGTTAAGACAGTCTGCCAGCTTCTCCATAAAGGAGGCTGCCACTGCCTGCTCCACATCGGAGAACCGCCGGTTTTCCACAGCAGTCCTGCCATCGCCCCCTAAAAGGGTCTCCATTACAGAAAAGGCAAGCTGCCGCTCCAGCACCAGGGCAAAAGAACAGCCTTTGCCATGCAGGACTACAGCTGGCGATGTCTGCACTGCATCTGGCAGCTCTGCGGCCGGAATGGCCACTGTGGATTCCACCTTGACAGAAACCCCCTTTCTAAGGGCTCTGGTAAGCAGATCTGAGCTGGATGAGGCAAATGCATTAATGAAATCAGAGACTGCAGTCCGCATATTTGGTAAATATTTTATCAAATATAGAGTAAATTTGCAAACATTTTTATAAATTATTTATATTTAATCAGGCAAGGGCATCCAGCAGTCTGGAACCGGTATGTGGATGCATGACCTTGAGCCATTTCTCCTTGATGTCGGAAGCGGCAGTTGAAGGCTCGAAGGCAGGCTTAGTCTCCTCGCCCACATGAATCTTCAGGGATGATATGATGAAGTGATTTTTCTTGAAACGGTACAGGAAATCGTAGAATTCGTCCTCGAACAGATGACGGATATGCTCATCTGCCACCGAAACATCGACAGCAAGGCGGTTTCCGTCAAAACGCAGGTCCATTATCACCACATCGAGACTCTTGCACCTGAAGGCCAGCTTCATGGTGTAGATCTTCTCATCTCTCATGGCTATATCCAAGATTTCCATCATATACTATTTTATCGTGCGGAGCGGCCTTATTCTTTAGTTGTCAAAGGAGAACTTTTATACTACATTTAGCATAGGAGGACACTATGGAGACAAAAGTTGCTCTTATCGCTATCATTGTCTCGGATAAAGAGGCAACTGCAAGGCTTAACGAGGTGCTCCACGAGTCAAGCGAGTACATCATAGGCAGAATGGGAATCCCCTACAGGAAGGAGGGAATTTCCCTTATAAGCGTTGCTGTGGATGCCCCCATGGATAAGATCAATGCCATCACTGGGAAACTGGGTGCAATTGCCGGAGTGAGCGCAAAGACTGTTTATCCGCAGAAGAACCTTTGAGAGGCCGCCGGCCTATTCTTCTTTTAAAGTAGAAGAGGCTTGAGTCCACTGTCCCTTTCGATATCCCCAAGACCTCGGCAATATCTTTATGGCTCACCAGGCAGGCAGTTTTGACTGCAATCCTCTGGGAAATACGCTCTATCCTGTATCTGAGTCTCTTTATCTGCTCCTCAAGCCAGACCCTTTTCCCTGGGTCGGGTTCATTCATAATCCTGTCCTGAATCACAAGAATCTGGAAATAGAAGCCGCTCTTCCGCTCCCGCATCCGCTGCAAAGCCTCCCTTTTCTCCTGAACCCGCTCCTTTATGGCTAGACAGCAGCTGCTTATATAGTCAGCGCTGTAACCAGTGGATGCCGCAACCCGCTCTACAGCCGCGTCATCAAGCTGGTCGGGGTGCGAGAGGGCAAGGAAGAAAAGCCGGCGCCGTGTCCGGGCCTGCCCTATCTTAATTCTGTATGTCGTGGGCGGTTCGTTTATCTCATATTTGAATGTGTCGTAGATCTTGTATAGTGATCCGTCCTCATCCAAGGAGCCGGAGGCGCACATCTTGCTGAACACCATCTCCTTCGCTTCTTTCTGCTTAATCTCGTTGATGAATGAATTCATCTGATGCTTGAGCGAGACATTGAGATATGCTTCAAACGGAAGGTCTGTGTAGACAAAGGAGTCCACAAACCTCTTCAGGCGTGGGTGGACATATACAAAGAAGTCGCTGCAGAGGTCCTGGTCCCAATGCTTTGTCCGGCGGGGATAATCGTAGGCATACAGAGAGATATGTCCTGAGATTGCGTCATAAGATAAGTTTCCTTTCTGGTATTCGAGGACCATTTCGGTCAGAGTCTGTTCGGATGGTTCTTGTCCCTCCCCCCACAAGCGATGTAATAAAACAGTAAAGCCTAGAGGAGAAAATTGTCAACCTTTTTTTTCAATTTTTCGTCTAAGGGCGTTGGCGATGATGGAAAGGATGCCTGAGTCCACCAGATCTCCCAGGTACATGGCCCGCAGGATCTCCTTCTGGAGCTTTGTCTGACACTTCTCCAGCACGCTCAGGCTCTTCTCGTACCCGATGCAGTGGAGCACTGGGGCTATGACTGTGGGTGGCTCGTCCTTGATAAGGGCATAGAGGAAATCGTCCTCCAGATTCTTTAAGAAATCGAGGGGTGTGGCCTCCTTTGCAAAGGGGGCGTTAAGCAGGGCTATCCGCCAGATATCGTTTTTCTTCATATCATTCCTTGAACTTGTCGGGCATGTGCAGGATTTCCCGCGGCTTGCTGCCGTTCGGAGGGCCTATTATACCCCGGGCCTCCATATCCTCGATAAGGCGTGCTGCCCGGTTGTAGCCTATGGAGAGGCGGCGCTGCAGATAAGAGGCAGAGGCCTTGCCGGTCTCGGCAACTATGGCCAGGGCTTTGTCGAACAGGTTTGCGTCATTGTCATTGCTGCCGCCCATGGAACCGCCGCCACCGAAGGAAAGGTCCATATCCTCCTCGTCGTCATGGAAGATGATGTCGTCTATGTAGTCAGGCTCGCCCATCTTCTTGACCTCGGCAACAAGGCGCTCCACCTCCTCGTCGGAGAGGAATGCGCTCTGGATACGGGTAAGAACAGGAGTCCAGGACGGTTTGAAGAGCATGTCGCCCTTGCCCAGGAGCATCTCGGCACCAGGTGCGTCCAGGATTACGCGGGAATCGGTGACGCTGGATACCATGAAGGCTATTCTGGACGGGATGTTAGCCTTGATTACGCCAGTGATGACATCCACAGATGGCCGCTGGGTAGCCAGAACCAAGTGGATTCCCACGGCTCTTGCCTTGGCTGTAAGCCGCGATACAGCAGGCTCCAGCTGCTTGCTGGAGGTAAGCATAAGGTCGGCAAATTCGTCCACTACTACCAGAATATATGGCAGCGGGTCGGCCAGGTAATCGGTGGTCTTGATCTTCTTGTTATAGCCCTCGATGTTCCGGACATCCAGCTGCTCCAGCAGCCTGTACCGCTTCTCCATCTCGTCTATGCAGTACTGCAGGGCCTGAAGTGCCTTCTTAGGGTCGGTTATAACAGGAGTAAGCAGGTGGGGCACGTCGTTGTAAATCTTGAGCTCTACTACCTTCGGGTCCACAAGGATCATCTTGACCTCGTCAGGACGCTTCTTGTAAAGGATGGTGGAGATAAGGGAGTTGACGCAGACCGACTTTCCGCTTCCGGTGGTTCCTGCGATAAGGAGGTGCGGAGTCTTGGCCACATCAACCACCTGGGGGTCCCCTTCTATGTCACGGCCCAGGATAAACGGAACCGCAGCCTTGTCCAGATCAGGGTTCTTGACAGAGATAAGCTCTTTGAAGCCTACGATATTACGCTTCTGGTTAGGAATCTCCACTCCTACTGCCCTCTTGCCGGGGATAGGTGCCACAATACGGACACTCTGGGCCGCCAGATTAAGGGCTATGTTGTCAGCCAGGTTTGCAATCTTGGATACATTGACTCCAGATGCCGGCAGAATCTCGAACATGGTGATTACAGGACCTTTCTTGATGCTGATTATCTTGGCCTCGATCTTGAACTCAAGCAAGGTTTCAAGCAGTATGCGGGCATCTTCTTTGGTCTCTTCGGTCACTACAAAATTAGAGGAATCTCCATGGTCATCCAGGACACTCTCTATAGGAATTTCGTATTTAACTATCTTCTTGCGGGGTGCCGGTGCAGCCTTGCGGACACGCTTAGGAGCAGGGTCTGGTTCCTCATCATCCTCTATCTCTATGCTGATCTCGGAATCGTCATCATCAAAATCATCGTCAGCCTCATCCTCCGGTTCCACTTCAGGCTCGTCCAGCACTTCTGGCTCAAGCTCGACCACAGTTTCTTCCTCATCATTAAGGTTGATCTGCTTGTCAGGCTCGGAAAGACGGCTGAGTCCAAGGCTCAGGTACTCAGGAGCGCCGCTGTCGTCATCGGCAGAAACTGCCTCCACAGGCTCTTCTTTAACCTTTTTGGCCCTCACAGTCTTCTCTTCTTCAATCTCCTCGTACTCTTCGTACTCTTCATCTTCCTCGTCTTCGTCATCCCGCTTGAAAGGATTGAGGGAGCTCAGGTCGAAATGAGGCATCCGAATTTTTGGCAGCCTGAAATGGAAGCCCTTGAAGCCTGCGATAATAGCAATTCCATAGAACTCAATCAGGACGGCCAGGCCCAGGAGCACTGCCACAAAATATTTAAGGCCGCGGGTCCACAGAAGGACACGGAGCAAAGCTGACAGGGTGAGGAATGGTGCGATGGTAGACATAAGGATGTAGACAACCTTGCGGCTGAAATGGGGAAGAAGGAGATATGTGGCACAGAAGAGAAGATATGCCGGTATATAGTAGGAAGCCCACAGGAACCTGAGCAGGAACCACTGTCCCAGAGGAACAAAGAGGGGAACAGCAAACCCGTGGCTGGCAAAGAAAAGAGCCAACGCCAGAAGAATTCCAGCACAGAAAAGGATGCTGGCAAAAATAACAACAGATCTTGATCTAGTCACACTTCCTCCCAAAAGACTACTATTATTGTCGGCAGAAAGCGGGGATTATTTTAGTTTTTATTTATAGGAATAATAAGAGTGGTGCCGGAAATGAGCTTGTCAGGGCTCTCCAGGTTGTTTTCCTTGGCAATCCGCTTGTACATATACGGATCCTTACAGAAATCCTTGGCCAGCGACCAGAGTGTGTCCCCGTATTTCACGGTGTAGCGGATATATTCCTGTGCCTGAGCTTGAGCAGGTACTGGTGCAGGCGGCGGAACTGGAACCGGCGCTGGATTAGGTGCAGGCTGTGGAGCAGGAGCAGGCGGCGGAACCGGTGACGCCGGCTTGTGCATCGGCGGCGGTGGCGGCAGCTCGGGGCCCGGAACCTCGGCAAAGCCTGGCAGATCCCGTACACATGGGGCCGAAAGCATGCTGTAGAGCAGCATTCCGGTGACAAAGGCCATCATCAGAATCAAGGCAACCATCATAACCTGGAGGCTGCGGATACCTTTTACTGCAACTGGCGCAGGTTCCGGGGCCTTCTCCTTTGACACAACCACCTGAGTAGGTGCTGGAACAACGCCTGGGAGCACTGTCTCAAGCACATCCCGACTGCCGCCCCTCAGGTCGGTGGCAACCGCCCTGATATGCTTTCCATCGGTGTCGATAAAAAGCTCAATCTCGGAATCACCGGCATCATCATAGCCGATAGGATCAAGGAAAAGCGACCCGATATGATACCCGTCCCTGTCGTCCAGGGCATCATCATACCGGAACAGGTCGATCTTGGCCTTCTTCTGGTTCTTGTTGGCAGGAGAGAGCACTACCCTCTTCTTCTCGGGACCATCGGAGCATATTGAGAAAAATGTGCTGTCAGCCAGTCGTATTCCAATCATCTTCTTATATTGTACACCTAATATTTAATTTTAGCAATCTATTGTCAATCAGAGTACTTTTTTATATCATCAAGGTATCTTAAGGATGGAAGTACTATGATAAAAATCAATGAAAACTACAAGAAGCTCCAGGCTTCATACCTATTCTCGGACATTGCAAAGCGCGTTGCCGCATTCCAGAAAGAGAACCCGGATAAAGAGATTATCAAGATGGGTATCGGTGATGTCACCCTGCCCCTGGCAGATGTGTGCCTCAAAGCTTTCCACAAAGGGGTGGATGACTTGGCAGACAAGACTACCTTCAAGGGATACGGCCCGGAACAGGGATATGATTTCCTCCGCAGTGCCATTGCAGAGCACGATTTCCAGAGCCGCGGAGCTGATATAAGCGCAGATGAGATTTTTGTCAGCGACGGTGCCAAGTGCGACACCGGAAACTTCCAGGAGCTGTTCGCTCCCGATGCAGTGATCGCAGTGCCAGACCCGGTTTATCCGGTATATGTGGACACCAATGTGATGGCAGGCCGGAGCGGAGACTTTGTGAACGGCAGATACTCTAAGTTCATCTACCTCGATTCCACTGAGGCAAACAACTATGTGCCAGACCTGCCGGCCCAGAAGGCAGATGTCATCTACCTCTGCTTCCCAAACAACCCTACCGGGGCCACAGCCACCAAGGAGCAGCTTAAGAAGTGGGTCGACTACGCAAAGGCCAACAAGTCCCTTATCCTGTTTGATGCGGCTTACGAGTGCTTTATCCGCAACCCGGAACTGCCTAAATCCATATTCGAGATCCCAGGTGCCGACGAGGTGGCTGTGGAATTCCGCAGCTTCTCCAAGACAGCCGGCTTCACCGGCGTCCGCTGCGGCTTCACTGTAGTGCCTAAAAAGTGCACCGTATACGATGCCGATGGCAATCCAGCATCGCTTCATGCTATGTGGAACAGGCGGCATACTACCAAATTCAATGGAGCATCCTACCCTGTACAGTGCGCCGCAGCTGCCTGCTACACCCCCGAGGGACAGGCTCAGATCAAAGAGAAGACCGACTACTACCTGGGCAACGCAGCCCTTATCAAAAAAGCATTCGTGGAGCTGGGTTACAGCTGCACCGGTGGCGACAACTCCCCTTATGTTTGGGTCAATACACGCACCGACTCATGGAAGTTCTTCGACACCCTGCTCCACGAATGCGGCATAGTGTGTACACCTGGAAGCGGCTTCGGAAGCTGTGGCCAGGGCTATGTGCGGTTCAGCGCCTTCAACTCAAGGGAGAACACCCAGAAGGCTATGGACAAGCTGGTGAAGTTCTTAAAGTAAGTCTTTATTAATCAGTTTCTCGCTCTTTGCCACGATCATTACTGCCAGAAGAGCACCAGTCACACCACCAACGGTCGCGGTCATATCGATGATCGGGTCAATACCGACTACCAGTCCCAGCACATCAAGTGGGCAACCAGCCATGGTCAAAACCGATGAGAGGCATACAATGGCCATTCCTGGTATTCCCGGCATGGCCATGACAAGGACAACTGACGACAGGATCACTGAAAGGACCTTCAGGAACGGCATATCAATGCCATAAATATTAGCTGTTATACATGTTACAGAAATCAGATATAAGCACAAAGTGCTTTTGCATATAGTCATTCCCAAAGGGATACCAAACTGATACATTTTTGGGGCAACACCCATATTACCCATCGCTTTCATGGCCTCTGGCATGGAAGCCAGGCTCGAGGATGTAGTAAAAGCAGTTATAAGTGTCTGCATGGTTTTTTTCAGCACCTGGACCGGATTGAAGCCAAAGATGGACATAATGATGAAAAAAAGCACTATCAACATCAGATTGGCAAAGACAAGGGTACATAAAATACTCATGACAGAGAGCAATGCCTTGGCACCAGTTGTGACAAACAATGATGTGACAGAACAGAATACAAACAAAGGGAGAAGACAGATGAAGAGTCCGATAAGCTTCATAAAAAGCCTGTTCAGCTCATCAAAAGCAGAGGTGATTATTTTTATCCTGCATGCTCCGGCTGCCACTCCTATAAGGATTGCCAGAATTATAAGCTGAACCATATTTCCCTCTTCAAAAGGCTTTACTATATTGCTTGGAATCAGGTCGGTCAGAATATTCCCGAAGGACGGCAAACTGCCCTGATCGGGACTCACAGAGCTCATGACAGCTGTCAGATGCAGATTGCTTCCAGTTTTGAATAAAAGGACAAACGCATACCCCACAAATGACCCGATAAGCATGATGACAAAAAAAGTGGCAAACAGCTTGAACCCTACCCTCTTAAGGCCTGACAAGCTTTCGGTCTGGGAGAAGCAGGTCACAATCGAGAAAAAGACAATAGGAACTGCACACATCTTAAGTCCATTCATGAACAAAGTGCAGAATGGCTGAAGAACATTATCATTAATAGAACCGCATAAATCTGCGGGCAGCAGGTTCCTCATGACAGTTCCGGCAATAATAGCAAGGAACATTGCGGCCATTATTTTGTACAAATTAAAGAACTGGGAGCGGAGAACATTCAACCTTACATTATTGAAATGCCTTGAACATCTGTAGCTTATTTTGTCCCCAAGGGAGCGGAGGATAATATTACGTATGGCTTCGGATGAAGCCTCCTCATCAATGCCGTCATCAATATCGGGGCTGACCATAAACTCAAATTCATCCCCGGGAACCTGGAAGTCTATGCTCAAGTTGCCGAACAGTTTTCTTATGCTTACAGAAATGGGTTTTCCCTTCGAGAAATCCCCATGCTCAATCAACCTGACAAGGATTTCCTCGCTCAAGAGCTCGGTCTTAACAGTTGACTTTGAATCAAGTTTATACTCCTTAAGATTGGCCCGGATATATTCCAAGACCTCACCAAGAGTCTCCTGTCCTTTCATCTCAAACTTTTTCTGCAAGATTATTGTTCTCCCTCTCCCTTGATTATTACTTTTCTCTTATATAAAATCAATGGGTATGAAAGATGTGACCAAGGATTCTTCAGGGTTTGTCCTCCTCTCTGATTATGTTCCCGATATAATCCAGGAAATCCGCTACTACTCCACCTACAATTTTATAGGGGATCGAATCGACGGCTACGAGGAGCCCTGCGCATTCCTGACCCGGGAGGCGGCCAGAGCACTCAAGGCAGTAAGCAAGGAACTTATTGTAAGCGGATACCTGCTCAAGGTATTCGACGCCTACCGGCCCGCCACCGCAGTCAAGCATTTTATCCTGTGGAGTCTGGAGGACCAGGACATAAGGATGAAATCCATCTTCTACCCAGACCTTAGTAAAACCGAGCTTTTCGAGAAAGGATATATCGCAACCCAGTCCAGCCATAGCCGGGGCAGCGCCGTGGATCTGACACTGCTGGATATGAGCACCGGGAAAGAGCTGGACATGGGCAGCCCCTTCGACTTTTTCGGGGAGATTTCCCATCCCGATTACCGCGGGATCACCGACGAGCAGTTCGAGAACCGGATGTTCCTGCAGAAGGCTATGGCGCGGGGCGGTTTCAAGCCGCTTGACTGCGAGTGGTGGCACTTTATGCTGGGCGACGAGCCCTACCCAGACACCTACTTCACCTTCCCTGTTGCTCACGACATAATAAAATAAAAAAGGGCACCCGCTTCGGGTGCCCCTCTATATTAACTTCAGACTTTCTTTTATTATCAGCCGTTGATCACCTGTGCCGGGCAGAGGCGGTACATCTCGTAGCTGCCCAGCTCTGCTGCCTTCTGGATGAAGGAGCTGTCCACTGTGATGCTCTGGAGGACACCGCATTCGTTGAACATTCTGTACATCTCGATTACAGAGATTGTGTTGAATCCGGTCAGGTCCAGGCTCTGGAGGGAGCGGCACTTCTGGAACATGCAGCTCATGTCAACCACTGCGGATGTGTCCAGGTTTGTGCAGTCGATGCTCTCAACCTTTGTGCAGCCGGAGAAGAAGAAGATCAGGCTTGCTGGCTTCCAGTTCTGGCATGACTCGTCGAATCTTGCTGCTGTGAAGCCGGATGCTGCCCATGGAGCGCCCTTCACGCCGTAACCCTTTGAGCATACCTCGTAAACCTTGCCCTCTGTCTGGTGGTCCTTGTCGTCATAGTAGAATGTGAGTGTTGTGCCGGAGAGCACTGCCTTTGGGCAGAGTCCCTGCATAACTTTTGCCTGTGGTGCGGCCTGGCTCTCAATCTTTGCTGCCTCTGCCTTTGCCGGTGCCTCGCCTGCGTCCTCGAGTCCTACTGAGGAGCAGGAGCAGAATGCTGCTGCCAATACCAGTGCCACTGCCATCATCTTGATTGTTGTCTTTACTGTCTGTCTGAAGTTTGTCATTTTAAATCTCCTTTTTCTTAGTAACGTTTCTACAACGTTTCCGTTTACATTACCAACATTACTATACCGTTTCTAAATTGTCAATAGAAACGCAAAAGAAATTTTGCAGATTTTTGAAAGTTTTTTCTAAATGATTATAAGACAAGGAGTTATTGTTTTGATAATTTTATAGAAACGGGCCAGAAATACAACAAAATACCCACATGAAGTAACATTTCTACCAACGTGGGTAACGCAAAACTACCTGCGACAGTGCCTATCCGAGGGGCTGCAAGCCGATGGTTTGGTAATTATTCTTTTGTATGATATAATATAGCTATGTCGATTGTGCTGTATGTTTTGGCAATAGTATTAGGGATTGTGGGCATAATAGGAAGCGTTTTGCCTGCGCTGCCGGGGCCTCCTATAAGCTGGGTGGGGCTGCTGCTGGCTTTCTTTGCCCGCAGGCTTGCCGATGGTGGTAACGAGATCACTCGCACCTGCCTGCTGGTATGGCTGGCTATTACTATAGTTGTTACTATTATAGATTATGTTATTCCAGCCAAATTCACCAAACTGTCGGGGGGCTCCAAAGCTGGCAGTTGGGGCGCTATGATCGGCTTGCTGGCCGGCATCTTCTTTACTGCTGTTGGTATGATCGCGGGCTGTTTCCTGGGTGCCCTTATCGGCGAGCTGATATTTGCCAACAAAGATTTCTCCTCATCGTGCAAGTCGGCGCTGGGCGCCTTTGCCGGGGTGATGGCCGGAACTGGTATCAAACTCATCACCACAATAACCATGATGTTCTATATTATTTAGTCACTTCCTCACGAGGCTCCTCCAAAAAAATTTCAACTTTTTTTCTCAAAATTGAAGCAAAATGAAAATATCTATGGCAATGTCTATGTAGATGAAGAAAGAATTAAGGAATCTCTAAAAAACGATAGAGAAAGTCCAATTTGAGAAAGAACTAAAAACTGTCATCCGTTTTTCAGAGCATTTCAACTGTGAAGTCTTTATGCTGCCTCCCAATGAGGGAGGAGGGGTTATTTATTTAGATAAAAATAGTAATCCTGATATTATCGCAAATAGATTGTTTATAGAAATAAAAAATCCGAGAAGAAAAACTTGGGAAAATGGCCAACAACCATGATGGTTTTATGGTAATAATTGAAGATAATAAACATAACTATGAGGTGTTTGAAATAAAAAAGGGACTGCTAAAAAGCAAGTCCCCTTTAGAAAACCGACAGCTTTCGCCCTCGGCCAATTCAAATATACCCCAGCCAAAATGAATTGTCAAGAAAAATATAGAAGTCCTCCTATGGTATGGGCATAAAAACGGTTATAAAGCCAAAACATTGAGTACAGTCCATTGAGTACATAGGGGGTTTTGAGCACTACTTTTCTACCCCAAGTTTTCTTTTTCAATTTTGGGTTGACATTTTATGTAGCAATCTGATATAGTCCCGGTGCTACATCGAGGAAATGCCGTTCCCGATGATATGCTTAAAGTAATTAAGTTGGTAAGCCAAGGAGGTAAACCAGAGCAGTCCGGCAAACAAATCTGCGGTGTTTGTAGGCTTATTGCTTCATCCCTTCCATTCGTGGTAAAGAAGCACCCCAAAAAAACCTTACAATACTTTCCCGCTACCTATAAATCATTGACACCTCTTCCTATGGCGGTTTATACTTACTTTAATAAAATTTTTGAGAACCTGTCAATTTTGACAGATGAAATTCGTATATATAAATGAGTTGGAGGAAAAATATTATG
>JAEEGH010011484.1_pt1 | contig 20072 bp, 16 predicted proteins | sample 9134181 | NCBI WGS metagenome assembly JAEEGH01 (sample SAMN16246544, study PRJNA631951) | gut metagenome | biome: gut microbiome; feature: rumen; material: DP-attached | host: Bos | place: Iran: Karaj | collected 2018-10 | reverse complement strand
TGAAGGGAGTCTCCTGTCGCATGCCCTGCGCATCATATTTGACAGGCTCCTGACCGTTGCCAAGCACGTTATGACTGTACTTCACTTTAATACGGGGCATGTAGTCATAGCCCGCACGCACCTGCACGTACTGAGAGAGCGGAACGGCCAGATCGAGTCCGATACCCGACGTTCCGACCGTCAGTGACATCTCCAGATGCTTCAGCAGGTTACCCTTATGCCAGTAGACCACATCCGCAGCCTTCACGGCAAAAGAGTCAGGCTGATATGCCGGGATATACTGCGCGCTGGCAGTCCCCGACAGACAAGCCATGAACAAGCATACAATACCCTTTTTCATCATGTTCCTTGCAGACATCGATTCTCACTTACTTGCCTGACACCATCGTGTTGCCCGGACTCGTGATGGAAATGTTGCCGCCAAAGGAGCACATACACTTGCTATTGTCGGTCAGTGCCGGCATGTTCATCACCTTGACCTGGGCGCTGCCTGGTGCCCAGGGCGCAGCAATCACCGGTACACATGGCATAGGCGTCAGCACACCCATGGCTGCCGAAGTGGCCGAAGCCACCGTTGGATTGGACAGCGACTGGCACATACCGAATGTCGGGATGTTTGCTGGTGTGAAGTCCATCGTCGTGGCCATCAACATGTTCATACACTTAGGGCGCAGAGGCACAGTCACAATCAGTGAACAAGGTGTCATACCGAAACTGCATTGGAGCATTGCTCCCATCGTTACAAAATTTCCCATATTCCTCAAATATTATAAATTAGTTACTCATCAGAATCTCCTACACGCATCTGGCGGCCTGCAGACTCACCACGGGCTGCAGCCTTCTCGTTTGCATCATTCCGCTGGGCGGTCTGCTCGTTCAGGTAGCGCTGATAGGCTTCTTCGATTTCCTTTACCTTCTCGGCCTTTGAGGTGTCGGCCATTTCCTGATAGGCCTTGATTTTTGCCTCCAGTGCATCCTTGGCCTCGTTACGCTCATCGTCAGTAGGGAGGATGACAATCTTCTTCTCCAGCTTCAACCGATAGTCGGCACAAGTCTTGTCCATCTTCGCCTTGCAGCCGTCATACAGCGTATCGACAGCCTGCAACAGCGCGTCGCGACGGTCCTTGTTTACCACCGGCATGGTCAGGATCAGATGACGTTCCTTCTCGTCATTAGCATCCTCTGGCACCACCAGATCCTGCTTGAATTCCGGATGCTCCAGCTTGATAGCCTTGCAGAGCGGAAAGATATAGCTCGGATCAAAGGGTACTATCTTCAGATGAAACTCATCTGGCATCAGCACACCGGCCACCTTCTCAATTGGCTGGCTCCCCCTCTCCTCAACGATAATCTTAGCCGACAGGAGTGCCAAGGGCTGGGCCTTCACACAAAGGTTGGCATATCTGTAAATCAGCAGGGTAACATAACCGTTCAACCTGCCTTCCATCTCATGGATAATGGTCTCAATTGCTACTTTCATCATGATTCAGTTCCTCCTCCTTCTCCGTTTTCGTCTCCTTCACCTTCTTCTTCTACAATTCCCAATTTGATCTCCGTTGACGTGGGCGCATCATCCTCCGAGAGTTTCGCACTCAACTTAGCCGTCGAGGGAGCACCGGGCACGGCGATACCGTCGCTGATGTTCTTACTCTTAAACGAGGTCTTCGCCTCGATATTGTCGGCAGTTACCTTCTTCATCGTCACGTCGGACTTGAAATCACTCTTGCCGTTGATAGTGTTGTCGCCATAGAACTCGGCCTTCGAGCCGCTGAGGGCCACATTGCCGCCGTCGAGCTGTACCACGGCCTTGGCATCGCCCTGCTGCATCTCGGCAGTCGTCTTGCCGAAGATTGCCGTCTTGTCCGAGGATACCAGCAGCGTCGAGCTCTGGCTGTCGCTCTTCGTACGACCGATATACATATTGTCGGCGACGAGCACCATGTTGCCACCCGAGGTGATACTGGAGTCCTGACCCTTGTCGTCGAGGTCCATCGCCTTCACATGCACATCCTTGCCGTTGACGACAACCTGACCCAGGGCCTTGTAGTCCTTGTCGATTGACAACAGGCTCAGATCCTTGGCTGTCAAGGTCATCGCACCCGTTGCCGTGCCGTCCTTGTCCTTCGACGAGAGGAACACGTCGAGCGCCTTCATATCGATCGAACCCGTCTGGTTACCGTCTTTGTCGGCAGCGGCCATCTTCATCTTGTCGGCTACCAGGGTGAAGCTACCCGTACTGTTGCCTTCAGTATCTGTGGCATTCAGGCTCATGTCCTGCACCCGCACAGAGAAACTACTGTCAGCCGTCAGAGCGGTTTCCGAAGCCTCACCGTCAGCAATGTTATAGTCGACGGCCGTGAATGACACCGTCTTGGAGTTCACACAGAAATGGCCGTCTGTGGTGTAGTCACCGTCCTCCGGATTTTCTGCGCCCTCAGTCAAGGCCGGCGATATGGTAGAGATGTCCACGGAACCCGTATGGATGTTCACATAACTGTCCTCAATCAGCGAACCGTCTGGCTTCATGGTCTCAATATCTACCCTGCCCGTCTGAATAAAGATAGCAGCCTCGGCATTGGTGCGGATATTGCCGTCACCGTCAGCAGAAGTAAGTGATATCTGCTCACCAGTCAACGACAGAGAAGCACCCGTAGAGTTATCCGCAAAGCTGTCCTTCTCGTCGTTCAGGGCCGACTGCTCATCCTCCAGACAGGAGATCTTGCGGTTCACCTCGGCAAGGGCCGAGATAGTCCTTGCGCAACTGTCAATGGCAGGCACCAATATCGGAAGCAACTCATTGTATTCCTGATGCTTTTCCAACAGGTCGCTAATATTTGAACGAACATCCACAAAACTGTCAGTCAGGCCGTCCATATCCTCCAGGATATCCTTGATATCATCGGTAAGCGATCCCACCTCATCAATACGGTCGGAAGCTTCCGACTCCAGACCTGACTTCTGGTCGTTCAGCGCCGAAATCATATTTGCGATGGAAGTACCGCGCGCTTCGACGGATTTCGAAGCATCGATGGCCATCTGACCGTCGGAATGGATGGTCACGCCACAGCCGACAAGACTGGTTGGCAGTTGTGAGAAACAACCGTCGCAGTCATTGCTCTGGATAACGATGTCACGGGCCTGAGTAACCACTGATGACCCAGGACGCACCACATCTTCCAAACCGTCTGTACCCGGATCAACCGCTATCTGTGCGATATTGGTGGCACGGCTCTTTACATAGCCGGCCGCACCTGAGCCCTCCAGGTTCACCGCATTACCACGGATGGTAATGGTCGAACCACTCTCCGACCACAGCGCACCTGTGCTGTCGACATCACCGATAATAATCTCCGGCGCTGAGAGCACAATGCGACGGTCATCACGGATATACTGCCCTTGAGCCAAGCGGGCGAATATCTCATGCTTGATCTGTTGGATCTCCGCTTTCTGCTTGCGGATCTCATCAAGATCTTTCTCTACACTATCCTTAAAATCCTGGAGTGTAGACTTCCAGTCAGAAAAAACAGTATCCATAAATCAAATGTTATATAAATATTTACGAAGAAGATCGATCTTTTGCGCACTGTTAAAATGGGGTCTCATGTTAAGATCATCATCAAAGAATGCCGTTTTGTCGGACTGATCCGATATCAATATCTTACCTTTATAGCCATGCGACCATTGCAGTTGGTCATCGACTGCTTTAGGTAATGGATTCATAAACTCCATGAATTCATTTTGGGATATATCATCCATGAAACTATAATCATCCGTCGTCAAAGAACTAACATAGTCCTTCCAATTCTGGTTGCTGAGGGCTTCTTCAATTGAGGATATTTTAGTCTTATCCTGGGAAAGAGAATTCTTACCAGAGAGATACTTGTAAATAGCATATCTCGTCATTGCCGCCTTTATGATTTCCCACACAAAATCCGACAGTGGTCCAATCATTAAATCTTTCGTATAATTCTGTTCCCTCATTGAGTCCAGCGAAATGACACCACATTTATCTGGGATAGTCAATGCCTTGATTTCTTTGACTACGTCATCCAAATCCAACTTATCGTAAGTAACTCCAATTGGGAGATCTATTAAATTTGCAGAAATTTTATCCTTTGAGAAATTGGACACGCTGGTAACAACATTCTTCAATTTATCTGCTGCATCACGTATTTTATTAGCGATTTCAACATAACGTTTTTTGTCTTCATCTTTAAACTCAAGGTTAGTCGGCCAAGTGAAGTCGCTATCTTTATTAAACTCTGTCTCACCCTTCTTTATGACTGTTTCATAACTTATAATTTCCTCATTTTCGTTACCTTTTAATTTTATAAAGTCACTTGTAGCTTTGCAGAGATTATTATAATTATTCTTGATATTGTTAATCAGATAACCAACATAAATCGGAATAAGTTTCGTTGTAGTGTACGCCAAAGACAGCTCATCTGCATCATTAATACCTTTACCATACCTCAGGCTCTCCTGTGGGAATTGTGCCTGACCCTCCCCAGCCTCGATTGTGACGAACGTAGCCGACTTAATCGAAAGGGTCCCGTTAACAGGAATAAGGAGCCATTCAACGAGACAACGCACGAACGACATATCAAGCCAATTCTCAGCTTTATGAGCCCATACAGTACTAAACGAAGACATAAACTCTGTTTTGGCAACTCCCTTCCATCCATCGTTGTACCAAAACTTATTTTCAATATTCTCGCCGGATTTAATACTCAGCCTGTTGGCTGCTTCTATTGACACATTCTTTCCCTTGATCTCAATTTCACCGTTCGGCGCTTCAATGGAAATACCCTGGAAGGCATTTAGATTCACGGTGCCAAAAGGTGACTGGATCGTGATGTTACGGTCGTCGCTACTACCCGTGATCTTATAGAACCCATATCGGTCGGCCAACTCGAATCCGCCTCCGAAATCAGATGACTCTTCATTACCCAAAGGGAATGCGCCTGCAAGACCTGTTGGCCAGAAGTTCTTGACGAAGTTTGCAGGGCCACCGATCATAGAAGCCACAAAACTTGCCGCATTGGCTCCATCGGAGAACGTCAGGTGATGGCCCGTCTTCACCTTGATACCGTGCAGACCACCATATTGGTCAAGGGGAATGGCGTTCTTCCATCGCTCATTGACAAAGGGCGCCGTCAGATAGCCCATACCATAAGGATGCTCGATATTGCCATGCACATAGCCCACCATTACCTCGTCGCCGATACTCGGTGTGAAGTTCACGGCGCCACCGGTCGTGGCCAAAGGCAGGGTGACACGGATCCACGGCGACGGATCGCCTTCGGCATCCTGCCAGGGATAGCGCACACGGATACGACCCAGAGTTCCCGGATCCAGAGTCTCTACCACGAATGCCACCTGAGGACGGGCATCGCGGATGATGACGTCGGGCAATGCCGGCGGGAGCGGAACAGTGGTAGTCCAACCATCATATCCTGGCAGGCTTGTCTGTGGTGAAGAAACCGTATCTGATGTTGAATATACGGGGATGGCCGATACCAGCAGATGCTCCTGACCGTTCTCGTAGGAACCTTCCACGGAAATGGCCACATAGTCCTTATTGGCCACCCTCAGCTTGTCGCCTAACTTGATGGGACGGTAGTAGTTACCGAAGTCCAGCCAGACAGCCTGTTCACCAACTTCCTTCTCCTTCTTCCTGATAAACTGATAGAAAAGATCGATAAAGTTGTTGATACCACCCTCATCAAACATATTCTTCAGGTTGTTCGACAGATTAGTGCTTCCCGAATAGGTGACAAACTGCTTGTATTTATCACCTGATTTCTGGTCCTCGTTTTCGATCGTATCGAAGTTGGCTTCATCCAGAACGTTATTATAATCCTTGTTATTCTTATGGACATCTAATAGCCACTTGGAAACGCCCAAAGCAAGTTCGGTCAACGCTTCAGCAATTGTCGAGGATTCAAGGCACTTGAAAAGCATTTCAAACCCATAACACCTGAAATCCTCATTCAAAGCTTCATCGTATTCTATATACTTGTTTTTCTCCAGATCCTGATCCGTCCACTCATTAGCCGAGGTGGGATCCGGATTGTAACGGCCGTCAGAAGAGGCATACATATCCTCATATTCAGGCGTATGGTCCAGATAGGAATGGCCGCGCTCCTCTACAGAGATACCTTCAGAAATCACACTCTCATAATAGCGGCTCTGCACGGCATTGGGCTCCGTTGCCCAATCGATGATGTCGTAAGCATCGTTTTTCTTGAGGATAGTGCCGCTGCTATCCCGTCTGTAATAATTCGTTTCCGACGGCTGCATACCCAGGTTCAGTTTACCGTCCTCGAAATAGAGGAACTCACCGAAGCGGTTGGCACAACGTACCATAAACTGGTAGAAGCTCTCATTATACTGCACCAGATAGGGAATGCGCAGCTCGTCGCGGGTCGTCGCCTTGGTCGATGTATCCTGATACTTCAACAGCTGCATGTGGTTGGCCACTTGAATGGAGCTGAACTTCTGCGATTCGTTAGCAAGGATGTCATTATAGAGCTTTCTGGCCGTGTAGGCACGACTATACTTGTCGAGGGTCATCCGTTTGTCGGCACTGTAGATGGTCAGTTCCAAAAACAGCGAAGTCTTGCCGCTGACCGTCTTGTAGACGGAACGTACCTTGTGAACATAATAGTTCTCGGCCACTTTATTCTTATCGATCTCCAGATCGACAATGGCCCCTTTGATGAGGTCAATCTTGTCATTGCCAATCATCTCGACAGGCTTATAGTGGCCCTTACGGGTAGTGGATCCAATAATTGTCTCCACCCCGTTTGCTATCGAGATTTCCTCTGTGGTCTCGTCTTCACGGACCTGGATGACACCCACCTGAAGAGTGGCCAGAATCCGACAGGGTTCATATACCTTCTTCGTGTACTCCAGCTTCGACAGGGCCACCTCATAAGAGTAGGTTTTTGTGACAGTGATGGTTCTCCTGTAATTCACAACTGAAAGAGAATCCTTAGTCTCTTTGTCGATGATCGGGTTGATTTCCTTCCTGTCATCGAGCTCGAAGGTCTGCGACTGTGTCAACGATAATCCATTACCTCTGGAGTTAGGATTACCGTCATAGATATATAGTCTAACATCTCTTGCTTCTGCCATAGCGGTTTATGGTTATTTTGTTAATAATTTGTTATTTCCAGTTTCCTGTTATTCTGTTCCTCCTTACCCACATAGGTGATGGAGCTGAGCAGCAGCGTCACCTCGACCATGATCTGGTCGCTCAGGTTACCGTCGGTCACAGCCCTGTCGTAGTCTTCTTTCACGTCAACCACATAACCTCTCGTCACCATCGCATCCTCAAAACTCTTCAGGCGCTTGTTATCGTCGAAGGTGGCATTGAAGATGAAGGTGTACTCGAAGAGCTCGTTCGACATCAAACGATCGTAGAACAGCTTGCTGTCGTCGGGTTGACCGAGCCGGATTGTGAACTTGAGTTCCGTCGGGGTTGTCCCACCATAGGGGATGCCCGCATCGTTACGGTTACGCTCGACCTTATAGGAAAAATGCTGGATGACAGGACACTTGTCTTTCTCGGCATTCCATTGATTATCACCAATCTTTCCGTACTCCAGAAGATTGTCTGGATAAAGGATGGCTTTTAGGTAATCGGAAATAATACTCATATCTGTGCTGGTTTTATTATGCCTCATCTGAGGCATAAAGGTTCTTGAAAGCAGTATCGTTGATGGTTATCTTTTCGGCAATGATCGACAACCGGTAATAGCGTCTGCGCTGAATATTTATATGGTACTCCTCCTCAAAGGAATAGCAGCGGGCACCCTCAAACTCAACGAGTTTCTGCAATGTGTCGGATGACGTCTTTGACTGAAGGTCGAAGATAACCCGTCCGTTTTGCGCCTCATTGTTGAGATACCACTCCTGAAGGTTCAGGTCGTCCTTACCTGGTGCTTCCACGACCACTTCCACCTTCTCACACCTCGCGTCGGTGTCAGGTCTGAAGTGGTTGTAGTGCCTCATGAAATGCAAGTGACAGTCCACCAAGGTATATACCCTTGAATAAATCCCGGTGCTATTGTCTCCAAACTGTAAATGTGATAAAAATGCCATATAAATACTAAAACCTTATTAATTATTATATATGATAAGTCCCCTCTGACCCCTGCCGCAGAGCGAAGGGGCCAGATGGGGATAGTGTCAACTGGTAAGTTTACTTCCAGGGGTTCTCATATGCAACAGGGCCGTTCTCGAGCTTCTGACAAGAAAGGAGGATCTCCTCATAGTGCTCCTCACCGTCTGCCCAGTACTCCTTATAGTGAACACAGTAGCAACCAGTACCCTTCAACTGCTTCATTGCTGAGCCGTCCTTGGTGTTCTGGAAGTCCACGGTGATATCACGGGGATCTGCGGGGTTGATCATCCAGTTGAGCAACTCGGGATTACCGTCGTTGAGGGCCTTCACGCGAATGGTGATCTGACCACCACGTACGATACCTGCTACCTGACCTTCTGTGTCAGTTGCCTGATTGAACTTATAGTCTACCAGAATCACTTCACGAGGTGCGAAATCTTTAACGGTCAACAGAACCGGGGTTACATTCTCTGCCATATTCTATTTCCTTTTAAATTATTACTTGTTAAACTTTAAACTATAAACTTTAAACTATAAACTTTAAAGTTATGCCCACTCATTCTCGAACTTCACTGAGCCAACCTCGATGTTCTGACATGAGATGAGGATCTCCTCATAGTGGCCGATCTTGTCCTCCCACTTCTCCTCGAAGTCTACGCAGTAAGCGCCAGAGAACTTGATTTCTTTCATCACCTTCAGGGTCTTGGTCTCAAGGAACTCGATTGAGCCGTCCTTCTTCAGGAAGCGGTCGCACATCCAAGCCATCAACTCGGGAGTACCGTCGTTGAGAGCCTTTACACGTACGCGGAGCATCTGGAAACGGGGAATACCGGTCATCTGACCCTCACGATCAATCTCCTGATCAAACTCGTAAGATACCATCTGAACTTCGCGATCCTTGTAATCTGCGATTTTCATTACAACTGGAGTTTTTGCCATAATTGTTTTAATTTAAATTGTTAATACTATAGTTAATGGGTCTCAAAATATTCTATAAACCATAAACTCTAAACTGTTCTCATTAAGCACTTGCCATAGCGGCTTCCTTGGCCTTCTTGTCGGCAGCAACCTTGATCACGAAGTTCTTGGCTGCATAGAACGGGGTCAACGTGATGTCGCAAGTAATCTGCTTGGTTATAGGATCCTGACGAGGCTCACCGATCTCGTAGTTCTGGAACAGGTTGCCATAACCCTTGTACTGGTTCAGGAACTCCTGGATCTTGCTCTTCAGGTTCTTCGGGCTGTTGAATGGATCCCAGTTCTCAAGTGCCACCTCGTGTACGAAGTTCATCAGCACCTTCTTCACCCAGTCGAATACGCGGACGATAGGATACTCCTTCATGGCGTCGAGGTCACCGTTGTAAAGTGTGGTGTTGTTGAATGCCATCACACGGCCCTCAGAGTAAACCATAGGAATCACCTGGTTGTCCATCAGGGCTGCGATCTCTGACTTCAGCAGGTCGCTCTTCACACCCTTCACACCGTCGAGTGTACCGTACTTCTTACCACCGGCACCTTGAGCCATATTGGCTGTCTCGTCGTAGAGCTTACCGCAGAGGGCAGCAGCAGGTGCGATATAGAAGGCCTTCTGATCCTCCTCGTCGCTCGACATCTTCTCGGCCTCACGACCAACGAGCCAGTTGGCGGTCATTACCACGTTCATCAGGCACTGGTCGCTGTCACGATAACCCTCGGTGTTAGCCTGCAGGTCGTCGAATGAGTACTCATCAGCGTGGTCGGTCAACAGCATTACCTTATACTTGAATGCCATCTTGGCCCACTGGAGCAGGTCAACCTTGTCGGTAAATACGGCACCGGGAACACAAACGAGACTGTAGGCATCCTTCAGGCTCAGACGGTCGAAACCGTTGCGGAGGATGTTCTCAACCTCTCCTGCGAAGCCAGAGTCGGCATCGGCGATGTCCTCCTTGAGGACGTTGATGATACGCAGGTTCTTCACCTTGTCGGTACCACAGGTCTTGAAGAATGAGTCGAGCTGACGGTAGCTGCGCTCCAGGTTCTGGGTAGCGTAGAGGGCGTCAGTGATACCCTGCTTCAGCACTTCTGTGTACTTCTCCTCGTCCTTCTTACAAGCGTCAGCAAAACCTGTTGCGCTCTCAATACTCTCGTCGGCCAGCAGCTCGAGCCAGCGGGCGATCTCCTTCTTCAGCCCCTCACGCTTGTCCTTGAAACGCTTGTCCTGCAGGAACACGTCCTTGGCAGCCTTACGGGCTGGGTTCATATTATCTGCGTCGGGCATGAAACCACGGATGGCATTGAAGCCACCAAACGCTTTGAGCAAATCTTTCTTACCACCTTCTTTTTCCTGAAGCTCGGCACTGGCCTGACCGGCGGCCTGGGCTTTCTGCATTTCTGTATCTGCCATAATTGTTCTTAAACTTTAAAAATCTTTTTAATGATAAATGCATTCCCTACTTGTCAATCATCATGCGGAACTCCACGGGGGTCATTCCGATGATTTCGCTCATCCGTCGCTGTAGGGTGCGAACGGAGTTATAGCCTGCCTCGGCACTGACGGCGGCGATACCATACTGAGGATGGTCCCTCAGCAGTTTCAACGCACGCATCAGGCGCATGTTCTCAAGATACTCATCCGGCGACTTGAAGATAGTCGAGTTACGGAAGAGGCGCATCAGACGTGCCTGCGACACGCCCATCAGCTCGGCCAGCTCAGGGGTACCGAATTCGGCGGTCACCAGCTGGGGCTCCTGCTCCAACCGATTCTCAAGCATGGCCAGCAGTTCAGCATCGTCCACCTGGTCGGCCTGCATCTGCAAACGGCGTCCGCGCTGCATCTCAGCCTTCAGCCAGTTCACGCGCTGCTTCAGCTCGTACCAGGAGTTCAGCTGCTCACTCATCAGGAGGTTCCTGCCGAGCAGACTGACATTCTCCATGTCAAGCCGCTCGTTCTCAGCCTCCAGACGGGCGATCTCCTTCTTCAGGTCTTCTATCTTCTCCATCTGAGATCTGATTATTCTGCACCGTTCAGTTCGTCGAGCATACCCTGCAGCATCTCCTTCAGCTCTGCACGGCTACCGGCATCCTTCAGGATGTCACGCAGCTTACGGTTCTGCTCGATGCTCTTGCGGATCTTCACGTTCGTGTCGATCTGCTCCTTGGTACCAGAGAGGAACGGACTGTTCTGCACCAGACGGCCCTTGCCACCCTGTGCCTCGAAGTCGCGGATCTCACCAAACTTCAGGGTCTCCTCTACTGCACCGCCTTCAGCGTCGGTGAAGGTGACACCTACCTTCGGCTTGAAGTGCTCGAAAGCGTCGTTGATGTTCGTGATGTCCTCTACGAACTCAGGATTACCTGCCTCTACGTCACTGGTGTACTGATCGATCATCAGCGTCTTGTTCTGGTCGATCAAACTGACTTTCGCACTTGACTCCTCATCTGGAGCCATCGAAATGAAATTTTCTTTCATTGCCATAGTTGTAATGGTTTTAAAGTGAATACTATAAATGAATTATTAAACATTATTTATTTTTTCTTAGCTGTCTTTTTCTCTTCAGCTGGAGCCTCGGCCTTCTTAGCCTCGGGGTTCTCGGCACGCTCACCGTTGATGATGAAGACTGCCTGAGCGTCCTTGTCGACCTCTACGAGAATCTTGTCACCAGCCTTTACCTTGCCGGCAATCATCATCTTAGAGATCGGGTGACGCAGTTCCTTACGGATGATACCGATGACAGGACGGGCACCGTACTGCTGGTTGTAACCACGCAGGGCAATAGCCTCACGAGCCTTAGGATCAAGCGTCAGCTCAATGTTCTGTTCCTCAAGCAGTTTCAGCAATCCCTTCAAGTGGATATCGAAGATCTTCGTCACGGTCTTGTCGGTGATCGGTGAGAATGGAACGATCTCTGTCAGACGGGCGAGGAACTCCGGACGGAAGTAGCCCTGCATGATGTCCATCAGCTCGTTGTTCTCGGGGATGACACCGCTGTTGAACTTCTCCACGATGGTCTGTGCACCGATGTTCGAGGTGAAGAGGATCAGGGCATTCGAGAAGTCACCCACACGGCCCAGACGGTCGTGCAGCTTACCCTCGTCGAGGATCTGCAGGAACAGGTCGAACACACTCTTGTGAGCCTTCTCAATCTCATCGAACAGTACGACGGCATAGGGGTTCTGGCGGATCTTGTTCACCAGCAGACCACCCTCCTCGTAACCGACGTATCCCGGAGGCGCTCCATAGAGCAGAGCCACCGAGTGCTCCTCCTTGAACTCCGACATATCGAAGCGGATGAGTGCGCTCTCGTCGCCGAAGAGGAAGGTTGCCAGGGCCTTGGCCAACTCCGTCTTACCGGTACCGGTCGGACCGAGGAAGAAGAACGAGCCCATCGGCTGACCCTTCTTGCTCAGACCTGAGCGGGCCTCGTAAACGGCGTCGAGCACCTTCTTCACAGCGTGATCCTGACCGACGACGCGCTTCTTCAGGGTCTCTTCAGCACCCATCAGTCGGTCGCGCTCCTTCGTCTGAACCTTACCGAGAGGTATACCAGTCTGCTTAGCCACAACGGCACTCAGGTCGTCGGTCTTCAGGTCGGTGCGCTTCTCAGCACCCAGCTCGGTCAGCTTGTCGAGGATACCGGCCAGGAAGTCGATACGCTCCTGGATGGTAGCGATCTTGCTGAAGTCAGTATCGCTGTCGACACCGGCCAGCAGGATGCAACTTACCTTATTAAATAACTCATAGTTGAGCCAGTCGAGTTCCTTCATCAGACCCTCGTCGGCCTTGTCCTTACCCTCTGCCGAGGCCTTGATAGCCTCCAGCTTGCCCTTCAGATCGTCGATGATGCTGTCGGTCAGGTCGTTCATCGTCTTCACCTGGGCCATCGTGCGGTCAATCAGGTCGAAGGCTGAGTCGGGCAGCGACTTCTCCGTCAGATAGCGCTTGGCCAGACGGATAGCCTCGTCCATCACCGTCTCGTCGACCTTCAGGCCGTGATACTCCTCGTAGGCGGGGATGGCACCCTTCAGGATGCGCAGTGCCAGGTCGGCTGTCGGCTCCTCAACGGTGATCTTCTCCAGCTTAGAGGTCATCTCCTTGTCAGTCTCGATATTCTTCGTGAAGCCGTCGATGCTCGAGGTAGCGAGCAGCTGCAGACGGCCCTTCGACAACTCGTTCTTCAGGATGGAAGAAGCGCCGAACAGCGAGCCCTGCTTGTCGAACAGCTTGTCGATCGACTCGATGATGAGCACGGCATTGGGCAGCGCCTCCACCTCGTTGATCACGTTCTTGAAGCGGTCCTCCACCTCACCCTTGTACTGGGCGTCGCCACCGAGGGCGGCAGTATCGAGCTCATAGGCCACGGCCCCGCTCAGGAAGCCCGGCACATGGTCGGCAGCCAGCTCACGGACGAAACCGTTCACCAGCGAGGTCTTGCCGACACCGGCCTCACCCGTGATCAGCAGGTTGGCCTTGGTCTTACGACCGAGTATCTCGTAGATGACGGAGATTTCCTTCTCAAATCCGATGACGTTGTCCAGATTGCCGGCACGGGCGATGGCGGTCTTGTCAACGCAGTACTTCGCGATACTGCCCTTGCCACCTGCGGCCGGGGTCTTCTTCGTCAGCTCGGCACCCTCCATGTAGGGAGCCTCCACGTTCGCACCGCCTCCCATCTTGGCACTGATGTCAGAGGGCGTCAGCGGCAGGGTCTTCAACTGGTCGAACGAGAAGCCCACACCCGGAGTCACCAGGGCGGCGAGCACACAGACGTCGGTACACTCGTCGAGGTCGAACTTCACCTGATAGTTCTCAGCCTCGTCGAGCACTGCCTGAGCCTCGGGACTGTACTCCAAGTCGCGCATCGGACGAACGGCACGCGGAGCCAGCTGCATCTGCACGTCGGCCCAATCCTGGAGATAGAAGTAATCCTTGTCCAGTTCAGATTCAATAAAATGCACCAGACCGATTTCCTTATGAAGAACGGCCTTGAACAAATGCGCCGGATAGATGGCGTCACTACAATATTCCTCTGCAAAGGAATTCGCAATGTTTTTAAGATTAGCGTTCATATTTTAATACGGTTTATTGTATACAATTGGCTACAAAGTTACGAAAAAACCGACATTTCCACATGCATTTTTCCTTCCAATATATATGTTTTTAACTTTTTTTACAAGTTTACTTCGTATTAATTCAAATTGTTTAAACCCGTGTGCGCCCACAATTACAATTGCACACATCGCCCCTCGTGTGCAAAGTGCGATTAGCCGCACAAACAAATGATCCCCCGCACCACTGCGAGGGACCACCGAGGTTTAGCTACCCGTGGCGAAGCCACTGTCGCCGAATCCCCCATGGTCTGTTTGTAACTCACTCGGGCGTAGTACTTACCCGCCTGTTCCGATTCCGAAGTCTCGGTAACCTTTGAAAGATAAAGTTCAATCATACCTTTAAAAATTTTTCGTGGTATTATATTATTAAGCGAACCAACTACATCGGGTAGTTCTTCCCGCCTTTGCCATAGCTTTGCAATGAATTCTCTTATTCATTGCAAAGTTACAAAATAATTTTCATATTACCAAATATTTATCGAACTTTTTTCAAGTTTTTCTCGAAATATTTTTCACCCTAACAGAGGGACGGTTCTTTTGTTACAAATAACCCACCCTTAATCGACAATAAGGATGGGTTATTGCACGATACTGACGGGTTATTTTGTCCTCAGATAATACTCACTAAAGTCCTTGTTATCGCCGCTTTTTGCCACCAGATTGGCCATCATGCCGCATGGTTCCTTCCAACTGAAGTCAGGGTACTGAAATTCCGTACCGCTGATGTGTGCGCCAAGAGAGGGAAAGAGCATCGGAACGAGGGGTTCGTGCATGTCTTTCGAGGCCTGCGTGAGCAGAAGTTTGATACATTCTGTGCCTTTACCGAGGTCCGGCATAGCGGGCGCAGTCGCTTTACTAATGTCGTATTTCATTGGTTATCTGCTATTTAGATGAATTGTTAATGACCGAGTATTCCAGTTATTCCAATTCCAGTTTGTTTTTTTGATATCCCAATTTTGCTTATTATATATATAACTACTTATATATCAATTAGTTATATAATATATAAAGAGAGTTTGCACGCTCATTTTTCTAATTGGAATTGGAATAATTGGAATAATTGAAACAACTGGAACGCTTACGGCCTTTTTATTGTTTCACTTTTTTACTTTTTTACCTTATTACCTTTTTACCTTTCTTCTACCAGGCCCTCGAGCGCCCAGAGCAGTTCGTTGGCCACGCCGCTGGCATATCGTGCCGCGCTGAAATCCTTGTCCACCTTCATCGGCTTGAAGTTCGGGTGGTAAGAGCCGTCGCTGCGGCGTGACACAAAAGGGTCAGACCCCTTTGTGTCCTTTTGTGTCACATAGAGATGACTATGAGATTATTGCCTGCGTCGAGAGCGGCCTTGATATCCTTAGCGCCGCTCTGAACCTTGCAGCGACTGATGTCGTCGCCCTCTACGGCCTCGATTTTCAGTTTGCCGATTTGTGATTTTGCCTCACGACCGGCGATAGTCTTCACTTCATAGACGCCCATGTGCAAGCCGACGAAGGCACCTTCGTTGCTACCGAGGTCGATATATACTTCTTTCTGCTTGTCCTTCTTGGCAGCACCACCTTCTATGATGTTGGCACATAGCGGACGGTAATTGTTGAACCATGCAGTGATGCGGTTCGAAAGTCCGTTGAGCGCATCCTGGATGGCTTTATCAGAGGTGGAATAAGATGAACCTGAGGTTCCCTGACCTTTAAACGAAGGATTGGCCATAATCTCACCGGTCTTGGCATCCTTCAGCGTAAGCATCACCTCAGCCACGCCCGTATATGTGATGGATACCTTTGTCTTGTCTTCCTTGTCCTTCCACGTGCGGCTACTTGAATTCGACTTTATGTTGATGATGATGGCATCGACCACAAGGTTGCCTTCTTCCACAACATCGTTCAACTGCAATAATCCGTCGTTGTATCTAAAGCGGTAGGCACCAGAGAGCCCCTTGATGATAGCGTTCTTAACATCATCTTCATACTTGGTAGCCTGTACAGAGGTCTGACCAGTCAGAGCGCCGGTGATAATCTTACCCACAGCATCACCAGCCGACATTTCCTCGTTGTGGTGGGCATATTGTACATCGTTCAACGTAATCCTATACGTTCGGTTCCTGTCCGTCTGGGCATCTTGTGCCGAGGCGGTGATTGCGCAGCAAAGGACGGCTGCGAGCGTCATCAGAATCTTTTTCATACTCTTAATGCTATATTGTTAAACCTATTAATAAATTGCTGCAAAGGTAAGCATTTTTTGCCGAACAATCGAGCAGTTTTTCTTTTTTTCCCTCTTTTTTGTGTCATTATGTCAGAATCTCATAAAAGATTTGTATCTTTGCAGCAGATTAACAGACTCTATGAAACAGGTGAACAGATGGATGCTGGCCGCCATCCTTATATTTTGCGGCTTGACGACGCAGGCACAGGACACAGGCAAGATGGCCTACCCTCAGGCCGAATGGTCGAAAGCAGGCGATATCCTGATGCACACACCGGGGCAGGAACTCTTCAATGGCGTCATCCACCCCTCAGCAGGACTCTTCGAGGACTATTTCGATGTCGACAAAGCCGCCGAGGAGCATCGGGGCTACATCGCCATGCTCGAGGCCAACGGCATCCGGGTGCACACCGTGCAGGGCATTCTTAATGAGGTTGGCATCGACAGTCTGCGGACACTCGCTGCCAACGTGCTGGTCTACGACATCAGCAGCATCCCTGATGAGAGTGCCGAATATACCGAGGAATACCGTCAGGATATATTGAAGAAGTTGTCGCGCTTCGACTTGATCCGCTGCATCCTGCTGCAGCCCACGGTGAAACTCTCGATGACCGACAATAACACGGGCTACGAGGCGCAGTATATCCAGAACCCGCTGATGAACCTCTACTTCACCCGCGACCAGAGTATCACCACACCCAAGGGGCACATCATCTGCAACATGAACAGCAGCCAGCGCGCCCCTGAGACCAACATCATCGAGCTCTGCTACGAGCACCTCGGACTGAAGCCCATCCTCCGTATCAAGGGCGAGGGACGGCTCGAAGGCGGCGACTATATCCCCGCCGGCAACATCTCGCTGATCGGCTGTGGCATGCGTACTAACGACGAGGGTATCCGCCAACTGATGGAGGCCGACGCCTTCGGTCACGACACCATCGTCGTCGTGCGCGACCATAAGCTATGGCAGATGCAGATGCACCTCGACACCCACTTCAATATCATCGACAGCAACCTCTGCACAATGGTCAGAAGCCGCTACGAGGCTCTGCCCGGCTCGCCGGAGTACAACACCTGCGACATCTGGGCACGCAAGCCGGGCACCAAGGAATATGCCCTCTGGAAACAGGATCAGTCGTTTGTCGAGTATATCAAAGGGAGAGGCTTCGAGATCATCCCCATCGACCATGATGACGAGATGCACTATGCCAACAATTTCCTGACGATAGCCCCGCGACACATCATGGCCGTAGGCGGACAGTCGCAAGAGCTGCAGCAACGCTTCCGTGATGCCGGTGTCAACGTGGAATGGATCCCGCTGGAGAACCTTATCGGCGGTTTTGGTGCCGCCCATTGTATGACACAGGTGCTGCAGCGCGAGGCCTGGGATCCCAGCCAGCCTACCGCCGTGCGCGCCATCTCCCACAGCGCAGCCACTCCTCAGCCAGCCTACCGGCTCGACGGCTCACCAGCCACCAGCACCACTCGCGGTCTGGTCATCGAGGGCAATAAGAAGGTCATAAGGAGATAAAATGCGAAATATGTTTTTAATATATTCTATTTAATCATTAAAATTAATAATTATGGGTCTTATTTTTTCACTCCTTCTTGGATGTTTGGCTGGCTTCTGTGCCGGTAAGTTAATGAAAGGTGGCGGCTTCGGCCTTGTGATGAATCTGGTGCTCGGTCTCTTTGGCGGTGCCCTCGGCGGTTGGTTGTTCTCCCTGCTGGGTATCTCCTGGGGAGGCGTTCTGGGGCAGCTTGGTACAGCCATCATCGGTGCTGTCGCTATTCTCTGGATAGCCTCACTCATCAAGAAGTAAACCGAAGGAACTGGTATTAAAAGTTATCGGGATGCATCCCTGCATTCCGATAACGTTACTAACCAACTAACTAACAATAACCTAATCTTATGTATGAAAAAACTATTCTCTCTGTTTGACGATGCAAAGGTACAATGAAAAACCGATCCGTCGAAATATGTTCAACGAATCGGCTTTTTCCTTCAGCGAAAACGCTATTCGGGGATGAAATCCCCCCTATTCCTACAATCCACGGGCCTTGAGAAGGCTGGAGGCATCGGGCTGAGCCATGCCTGTGAAGTCGGTAAACATCTGCATGAGATCGCCCGTGTTGCCGCGACTCAGAATCTTGTCGCGCAAATCCTGACCGGTCTCAGGCTTCAGCGGGCCGCGCTGAGCGAAGACATCAGCAATGTTCACCGCCAGCACCTCAGTCCAGAGATAGCTGTAATAGCCGGCGGCATAGCCTCCACCAAACACGTGGTTGAAATAGCTGGTGCTATAGCGCGGCGGAATCTGAACGTCGAGCAGACCAATCTGGCGGAGGGCCTCAGTCTCGAACTGGGCAGCCTGTTCTGCCGTAGGGATATCCTTTGAGGGCAGCATGTGCCAGGCCAGGTCGAGACAGGTGGCAGCGAGGTTCTCGCCAAGGGCATAGGCTGTCTGGAAGTTGATGCTCTGCAGCATACGCTCCTTCAGATCAGACGGCATGGGCTCGCCCGTCTCATAGTGGCGTGCATAGTGGTCGAAGACCTCGGGAATCGCAGCAAACGACTCATTGAACTGGGAGGGCATCTCGACAAAGTCGCGCGCCACACTGGTACCGCTCAGACTGTTGTACTGACAATTGGAAAGAATACCATGAAGCGCATGGCCGAACTCATGGAACATGGTTGTCACCTCGTCCCAGGTAATCAGCGAGGGCTGACCCTCGGGGGCCTTGGCGCTGTTGCATACATTGAAGATGATAGGCAGCTGGTTCCACTGGCGGCTCTGCTTCTGGAATCCGTCCATCCAAGCCCCGCCGCGCTTCGTCGGACGACGGTAGTAGTCGCAATAGAAGAGTGCGAGGCTCTTGCCGTCGTTGTCGATCACCTCATAGGCCTTCATGTCGGGATGATAGGTTGGGATGTCTGTACGCTCCTTGAACGAGAGGCCGTACACACGGTTGGCTGCATAGAACACGCCATTAAGAAGTACGCTGTCGACCGTGAAATAGGGCTTCACCTCGTCATCGGAGATATTCAGCATCTCTTTCTTCATCTTGGCAGAATAGTAGAAGCGATCATAGGGCTGGAGTTTGAAGTCGGCACCCTCGGTCTTGCGGGCATAGTCCTCGATGGCCTTCGTCTCGGCATCAGCCTTAGGACGGTAGGCCTTGATCAGGTTCTTCAGGAAGGCATAGACATTATCGGGTGTCTTGGCCATCGTGTCCTCCAACGAATATGAGGCATAGTTCTCATAGCCCATCAACTCGGCCTGCTCGGCACGCAACTTGGCAATCTCAGAAGCGATGGCAAAAGTGTTGTGCTGGTTAGTGCCGTCGGCACGATGGACAGAAGCTTCGAACACACGCTTGCGCAGATCGCGGTTATCAAGACTGGCGAGGATGGCCTGCTGGGTGGTGTTCACAATCACGATGGCATAGGTAGCCTTACCTCCACGGCTGTCGGCATCCTTCATACACTGGGCGATATCAGCCTCGCTGAGTCCCGCCAGTTCCTCTTTCTTGTCGACCCAGACCACAGCATCGTTGGTAGCGGCCTGCAAGGCATCGCCCCATTGCTGCTGCAGATCGGAAATACGGAGGTTAATCTCCTTCATACGGGCCATCTTGTCCTCAGGCA
>JAEEGH010011482.1_pt1 | contig 20076 bp, 28 predicted proteins | sample 9134181 | NCBI WGS metagenome assembly JAEEGH01 (sample SAMN16246544, study PRJNA631951) | gut metagenome | biome: gut microbiome; feature: rumen; material: DP-attached | host: Bos | place: Iran: Karaj | collected 2018-10 | reverse complement strand
AATAATGTATATTTGCACCCGGAATTACGACCTCAAGCGAGGCGGTACATTTGAAACCGCTAAGGCCGGCACATTTCATTCCGTTACAGCCGGCACATTGATTCCGCTATTTACAGACAGTATGTATATATGGTTTGATACTGAACCAGATGAGATATTGATTAGCCACGCTGTTCCAGTACATTATTATTATGGCAACGAAACTCCTATGGAATACGGTTATCCTAGTATGTGCTATGTGCTTTATCAAAGCAAAAATGTCACTATCTATGATGCATGGGACTTGTTTTTAGGTGATGTCTACTTATACAAGACACCTGATATGCAGTATGCTAAAGCATTATTTAGAAAAGGAAAGAAACTAACCGAAAAACGCAGAGCTACACTATGTGATGAGTTCGAGAACTATTCCATCATCAAGAATTATATCAAATCCATCCATAAGGATAAACTAAAAGATGATCCTTATTCATTTTTCTTAGTCATAGACAAAGCTTTGGGATCAGGAAAGAAAGATTGATAATATATAGACTATTAAAAACAAAGAAAGCAGACCACTTGGCCTGCTTTTTTCAGTGATTCCGTTGGGGCTCGAACCCTTTTTTATTACATATTTGCAATATACTTGAAAAACGTAACTACTTGATTTTATGCACATTAAATTAAATAGGTATTTCAAATAACTATCAACCTATTTGCAAATAAAATCTAATTTGGCACAAATTTGGCACAAGTTTTAGCATTGTTTTCGAGTTTTATTTCTATCTTTGCGCCAGAATATTAAACTTTATGATTATGGCAGAATTAAAACTTAGGACAACAAAAAAACGTGGTACAGCTACACTACAAGTCAGGATTATGGTAGGTGGTGAACGTTTCTGGCTTGACAGTCATATAACGGTGGATATTGCCAGCTATTCAAAGGCCATGAAATCATCGGCAAAAATGGCTGAGTATGTAACCACACCAGAGGGCGAACGTGTTGCTTCGTTATCTGTCAGGTATATGGACGAACTAAAGAAGGCTATTAAAAGCGGTATAACAGACCCAAACGAACTTGACGAGCGTCTGCAAGACATTGTTTTTGCTGATACCCGCAAGGCACTTAAAGAGGCGCAAGAAGAGAAAATCGCCAATGAAAAGAAGAAGCATTCATCTATACTTGCATTCTTCGATGATTTTACAAAGCGTATGCGTGAGGGGCTTCTATTGCACCACAATGGCCGAGAATATTCTGAAAGCAGCATATTAATTTGGAAGAAATTCGATAAGTATCTACGTGGTTATCTGGGTAATAATTACGATATTATGTTTAGTGATATTACCAGACCATTTGCAGACCAATTCACGGCTTATCTAAAGAAGGCGCAACTAATGCCTAAAACCATTAATATGCATCGGCAATGTTTCCGCAAGTTATGTCGTATTGCATCGCAAGAAGGTATTAACGAAAACGGTGTTAGCCTTAGTGTCTGGGGTGAATTGACGGTTGAGGCAAAGGAAAAGAAAGCGGAGTTATATCTTACCGATGAAGAGTTAGACGCGCTTTTTAATATGCCACTGATGGGTGAACAGGCAACCGTAAGGGATATATTCTTACTTGGTTGTTTCTCATGCCAACGTTTTTCTGATTATGGCAACCTTGAAAAGTCGAACTTTACAACTGACGAGAACACAGGGTTAAAGCTGTTTTCTATAACCCAGAGGAAAACGGGGCATTATGTAGAAGTACCTATCACAGACGAACGTGTTAACGTGATATGTGAGCGGTATAACTACAAGTTTCCTAAGCTGTCTATGGTGAAGGTAAACAGGGAAATTAAAATAATACTGAAAGCGTTATCAAAGTCTGTGCCATCGCTTGCAGAACTTAATACAACGCTGTTAACCCACTCAGAACGCAAAGCGGCTCAGGATTTCAAGGAATATACAAAACGAGTCAATAAAGGCGGTACAAAGGCACTTGACGCAAGAGAGCGTAATATATATTATAAATTGCGCAAGAAGGCATATAACCCCGATGGTGGAGAATTATACCAAAGTGATAATGCGGGACAGATAATAAGGCCAAAATACGAACTTATCAGTAGTCACAGTGCCAGACGCTCAGGCGTTACCAATCTATACAAGACGGGCTTACTCGATACGCGCGAAATGATGAGCATAAGCGGCCATCAATCCGAACGAGTCTTTGAGGAATATATAAAAGTAGGTACGCGCGAACAAGCCAACAAGGTTGCTGATAAACTGATGAAGAATAAACAGCAGAATAACACTAAAAAAGCGGGGTAGGGCATTAAGCTCTATCCCTTTTTGATTTTTTAACAAACCATAAATCTGTAAATATTTAATTTTAAAATATAGTTTATATCTATAGACATAATTTTTATAATTGTGTCTATTATTATACTTGTATATATCTGGAAATCAGCGGATTAGGCTTGAAAAATAGTTTGAGAAAAATTTGCTAATATGCAATAATCTTCTATCTTTGCAGCAGATTTTTAATAATTCAATTAAATATCATTGATATATGGAAGAGTTAGCAAGAGCGTTGGAAAGCTCAATTCAAACAGCAGTTGAAAGGGCGGTTGAAAAAGCCTTTTCAAAGTATGAAATTGGTGTACCTACAAAAGAGGTAGAATCACAATCTAAGTATTATACCACTAAACAGCTAACGGAGAAACTTGATATAAGCCTCTGTACTGTTTATCGCTGGGAAAAGGAGAAAAGAATTAAGTCGATAATCATCAAGGGTAAAAAGATGTACGAGCGTGATGTTATCGACAGGCTTTACAGTATGGGTGAAATTGGTAAGTATTGCAGACAGTAAGTAATATTTCTATTAATAATAGGCTTGGCACTTAATATGACAGACGAATATAAGTATATATCATTCCCCCTACCAATGATTAGGAAATTCTTAACAGAGCCAAATAAGGCTGCTGCGGAGATTATCGACTACGGTATTTTTCGCACTGCAATGGGGTTAAAGATTAGTGTGCCAGAAAGCCCATACAGACAGTTAACCTATGATTTCATTATGCAAGGTTGTAAAATGCCATCTGGTGACTCTTATAGAGTATCTGGCAGCCTATCGCATAGACTTGTAAAGCTAATGAATGAAGAGGGCTATCTTGAATCCTTGGATTACAACGGCTTTTCGTTTGAAGATAACTCCGCACAATTCGTTTGTGATGGTGATATAACGCTTCTGATGGAAATTGCCGACAATGACGAGCTTTTCAAAAACGAGGTTATAGAATGGTATAGGCTCAGACAGGTACAGGATGTAATCGGTGTTGAGTTCGATGTAAGCGAGCATCAAGCCATCAAAGAAACATATAATCGCGTAGAAAGTAGTTTCTTAGGTGAGCCACAAGTGCCCGTGAGCTGTAAGACCTCAATCATTCTTGAAAGACAGGATAGCAAAGACACATTGCATGAACGTGCAAAGCTGTGTCTGTATTTGGGCATTCGTTCATTAATCGGTAAGTCTGATATAGCTATTACTACAGGACAGGCAATAAAAGGCCGAATGTTTGGAGCGAAGAATCAAAAGGAACTTAGTGCAGTCCTGAAGGATAAAAAACTCTCTGATATTTACGATAAGTGGTGTACCCGCTATCAGTACGAAAAACTGTTGGATGAATTGCGTATCGCTGGCATGGTGAATAAAATATCTTACGGACGTAATACGATAGTTACTTGTTCATTACAGGATGATAACGAGTTTATGGAGGCAATTAAAACCCGTCTGAGTGCTGCTAAGGATGCAGAGGACAGACGCAAGCTAAAGGAACGCGAAAAGGTTAATCGTGACAAGCTCAGGGCTATGCTCGAAAGCTCAGATTCTCAGCTCGAAATCATGTTTGATAATGCGGTAGATAATTAACAGATTTTAGATTTTCTGCAACTTTAAAAGACAGCAACTTTAAAAGGTGACAATGATTTCAGCATCGAGTTCGACATCGACATCAGCATCGAGTTTTACATCGACTTTTACATCGAGTTTAGCATCGAGATTCGCACCTATAATAATATATAAATAATATGGTTAAATAACACTCAGATAATATGATAGTAAATAATAACTTTTCTAATAACACCAGAGAAATAATATTCTCTAATATTCTACATCAAAAAAGTTTCTGCAACTTTTTGATGATAACAAAATGGTACACGGTTTTCTGTTTAATGATTATTTCAGCTATGCAGTTATTTGCAAATAACACCACTGAAACTATTAACAAGTTAGATAACAAAATAAATGTGCCTATCCTGTTAAAACAGAATTCCGTTAACTACATCTACTCACCAGAGCAAAAAGACCAGATTCTTAATAGAATAAAGCTGGTAAAAATGAATAAATCTTTACACGGGATTTTAATAAATAAAAAGGTGCAAGAAATCGGCTGTTTGTGCTTTGGTGAACGAATACGAAGCAAACGGGAGCAAATCTGCATTTTTTAGCTTTTTCACGAATATTGAATATTAAAGTTAGATAGTATGCCAAAGATTGAGTTAAGTATAAAGGAAAAGATTTGTCTGGCGGGGCTTACGGTGCTGGGTAAGGATTATCTTGCCGAGGCTTTCGATATGTGCCACAATGTAAAGACTACAAATCAAGGTAGTTTGTCTGTGATGCGTAGTAAGTGGCTTAACAGTGACAGGGTTAAGGAGTTCACGGCTGGCATTCGTAAGCAGTATGCAGACACTCTACTTGATAATATCGGTGAAGATACAGAGCTTACCGATAAGCAGCTAATCGCTATCATTCAGCGTGGTATCATTTCAGAAAAGGATATGAAGAAACAATCCGATATGAGCCTAAAGCTGATGCAGTGGCGCAAGGATGCAAAAGAAGAGGAATCCGAAACAAAGGATAATCGTACCTACTTTATCCCTTGGGTATCACATTGTAGAACTTGCGCACTAATGAAGGTATATCAAAAAGCGCAAGAAGAGAAAGAAAAGGAGAATAGCAAATAATAAGGATATGGCACAGGATAAGAAACAAGTAAACCAGATACGGTGTATTGATTGTGATTTCTTCAAAGATAGACACTATTTCCCACATACAGGTGGTACGTCTGGTAAATGCTATAACCCAAAATCGCCTAAGTACAATCAATATACTGTTGGTTTTTGGGGTTGCACTCCTAAGAAATATGTAGTAGTAGAACAAAGTTTATTTAATTTTTAATTCATATCGTTATGGAATTTATACAGATTTACGCGAAAGCGACAGAAGTAGTCAAGGCTAAGGATGCTTTGAAGTTGATTGAAGAGTTAAAGGCTGCTGGTGCTAAACTTACCGTTGAACAGTATGAAGTAGCAATCGAGGCGGTTGCTGGTGTATTTGACAAAATCGAGGTGGAGAACGATTTGAAGGTTATGTCTCCAAATGGTTACGACCTTACAGGATTCTGCAAGCTGATTGAAAGTCAGTGCCCACCTTCTTTGTTGGCTTCATTCTGTACCCATTCACAGGCAGAGCTTGCAAGGCTCATGGGTTATATTGATAAAGCCCAAATCCAATCTGATTGCGGCTCAGATATTTGGGAACTATTCAACGGTATTACCGCCTCACTGTCTCTTAGTGCAAAGTTCTTAGGTAGCATCTATGATGTTATAGTAGGCGATAATTTGCCGATTCTTGAAGGTGAAGAGGCTGAGAAATTTAAGGCCGCTCTTATATTTGCTAACAATACCGCTTTTACATCAATCTTAGAGAGTCTAAAGGCTAAGTTTGATTGCAAAACTAATGAAGAGCTTGCAAAGCTGATGAATAGTAAATCACCTGAGAGTATTGCAGACGAAATAAACTAATGGTTATGGATAATAAGGATATTCAACAGAAGCAAATTGAGACTACAAGCCAAATCTGTGTCGAGTTTGAACGAGACAGCGACAGCGCACAGGAGAAAATAAATATCTTGCGCCAAATGCTCAGAATGAAAGAAGATGCAGCACGTAGGCTTGAAGAATTCTTCTATAAGCAGATAATGCCATTACGAAGAATAGGTATATCTGGTATATCGGTTTTGGGTATCGCTGAGGCTCTGGAGCATGAAATATTAACTACTCTTGGAGAAATGCAAGTAATTGCCGATAGGCTGGCAATCGCTACCCATATAAATGATATTAGGGACGGTTACGACAATATAGCCAACAATATTACCGATGGCATCAGCGATACGCTCCAATCACTCAGAGCCGACAAAGAAGAGGCTGTTAATAGTGAAGATGCTTTGCAACGTATCGAGTGGGCAGATACATGGGATAACCTAAACCCAGAATATAAACAAAGAATTGTATAACATTTAAATATTTGTTATTATGGCAGAAATTATTTATAGAGATGACAGGGAACAGCAGAAAGTGCAAGCCTTCATCAATGAGAAAAAAATCGCGTGGGAATCGCAAGAGTATCAGAACAGTATTAATGCAGAGCGCAAAGGTGAGAGTTACACAGAGAAACCTTTTCCCGAAATCCCAGAGGCCGAGGCTTTGGCCGCTGTGCGCGATGGATGGAAAAGTAAACTCGAAATTGCCTTTGAGAAAAAACGCAAGCGTGAAGAGGCTAAGGGTATTAAGTGGGTTAAGTAGTTACTAACGAATTAATAGTGTGATATATGGCAAATAAGAATAATAACACGGCTACAGGCTTCAAGTATGAGCCAATGCCAAACAATATGTATAACGAGGCTAACGAGTATGCTGTACGCGATAGAATCGACAAACTCGAAGATGGCTTTATTATCTATTTGGATAAGATACGAGCAACAGGGTTAAAAATTACGTCTTTGGATGATTTGAAAAAGCTAACACCTGATTATGTGCGTAAGCAGATAGCCGAGACTAAGAAGCAGCGTTTGCAAAATTCTGCTTTTCTACCTTCTGTTATCAGAAAACGTGAGGAACAAGAGTTTAAGGATATGGAGTCTAAGCTATTGCCACTTGTGGGGTTTATGCAAAACTTGCTTAAAGATATTCCTGTTAAAATTCATCTTGGTGCTGAGGCTAAAGATACCTACTTTGATGGTGAGGACGTAGATAAGTATATAAAAGCCTCGTGTACTGTTGAAATCCCGCAAGAAGTACGCGACTATTACGACCAAATCCAAAAGGTTTGTGAGGCTTGGCAGAATCTTACAGAGTGGGCTTTGGCAAATGGATTTGATAAGCCAAGTATGAATCTGGCTCGAAAGATTATTGGTGAAGAAAGATGCGCACATAATGCAGAGCTGGCAAAGAAAGAAGATTGTATCTTCGGTTTATCACCAAAAGAAATGTTTGGGGCTTATCTTTATGGTGGTATTAGACGTAAACAACCAGACATAGAAAAATAGCACAATCTGGATTGCATTATAGAGTGAATTCCTTGTGCAAATGTTCGCACAATAACTGTTAGGGAGTGCTGACAGATAACGCGCGTAAGCTGTCGGCACTCTTTTCTTTAAATCTGAGGGGCTTTTGTTTGTGTTGTGGTAAGATATGCACAAGCCACACTAAAAGGCTCTTAAATCGGCTAATTTGTGCCTTTGCTGGTTAATAAAATATAATCTTGTTAAATGGCACTGATTATATATAATCCAATGGCCATTATTCAGGCTTTTATAACGCCTGATTCTGCAATGGTTCTGGTTACTTTTGGAATAGGTGAAAATTTAATCATAAAACGCTATGTCTCAGGCTTTTAACACTATTTTGTTGCATAATAAATTGTTTCTATATTTGCACCAGACAATTAAAAAATAAAGATTATGAAAACAAAGGATTTGAGTTGGTTTGTAGCTGCTTTATTGTTAGGCGGTTTGGCTTTTGCTCTGGTTTGGTGTTCTCTGGTTGTTGACAATTTCAGCAGTTACCACACATTTACAAAATAAGTATTAACGTATTAAATAATTAAGATTATGAAACAGAGATTTTATAAAGTATGGATTAAAGCAAAAGGCCATAATTGTTGGTATGTTGACACAAAAGAGGTGTGTAATTTAGACAGCGCAACAAATCGCGCCAAAATACTTCTGGAAAATGAACATTTAGAGGTGAAAATTGAAGAGGTTACAATACAAACCGAAACTATTTATAACTCAGAGGAAAAATAAGGAATAATCCCTAATTTGTGCGGGTGCAATTCCCGCACACCTTAAACAGATTATTAACAACTTAAACGGCTTATATTATGGATTATATGGATTATATGACAGCGAGGCAAAACAACCTACCAACAGCAAAAGTTGGAAACGTTGAGTTATATCTGCAAGAAATTAACGAATATCTGGAGGCGGGCAAAATCTTTATCGTGCAATATCGCAAGATTTACCAGATTAAGCACATAAATTACAAGCCCGAATTTATTCCATATTGCGGTATATTAGTTAGTACGTTTCAGAAACCACTAACAAAACGAGGACGTTATTACGCGATGACTGCAAAAGAAGTTAATGATTTGGTAGGTTTTGAACTGGTAGCAGATTAAGCAACAAAAAAAGCCCCTGCGAGGCTTCACAGCGAGCGAGGGCAAAGAAAAACAAACAACAGAGTATTAACAATTAAAAATTAAAGCGTATATGACCAAGAAAGAAGTATTAGCAAGTGGAATGACAGCCAAACTAAACGGCTGGTTAAGGATTTGTAAGAGGTATGCAGATTCGGAGCTTTACGGCTACGACTCTAAAGCTGGCACTTATGAAGAGGGTTGTATTGCAGAACATTTCAATAATATGGCAATCAGTATCGAGGCGATTCTAAACAAAATATAGTGGGTTATGATGGCTTTGTTTTATCTGGTATGTTTTGCGGTTTTCGTCTCTGATGAATGGGACGCGATAAAGAAGAATATTGATAACTGCAAGGAATAATTTAGGTATGGAGAATCGAGGCAATATATATCTGTCAGAAAAGGCGGTTAATACCATTTTATCACTGAGGAATGGCAAAGCCTACCAAGAGGAATGCAGCGTAATAATTGAATCCTGTTGCACTCTGTTGAGGCTGATAGATTTTGCAGATAAGGGCTTTACTATTGAAGAGCTGAAAGACGAACTTATTACTATAGGCGGCTTGATAGTCAGTTATAAGAATATCGTTGAGGCTCTTGCTGATGAAGATTTGAACTTTAAAAACGAATAGGATATGAAACAGGGAGTAAGTTTAAAAGAGCGGTTAGAATCTACTAACCCATGTATAGACGAGTATAAGGACGTACTTTTGTCTGCATCTATTGCAATACTCGAAGAGTCTGATAATATATCAAAATCGACAGTACAGGCCGTTACAAGTGCCTTGGTAGATTACAGAAAGCTACTTGATAGCTGCTTATCTATTATTAAAGAAGAAAATACGACAGAACAGAATAGTAACAATTAAAATTTAAGCATTATGGCTAAGTACAAAAACATTAAAGAGTATGTCGAAAAGACAGGTATCACGGTAGATGATATGAAGTTTTATATTCTACGTTCAAGCCTCGATTTAGGGTGCAAGGTTGCACACATGGACGAGGACGAGCTACAGGATGCAGAAAATATGTTTAACGCTCTTCATTTCTTCAACGAATTACTTGATAGTGTCGAATGACAGAATATAAAGTATATGCGAGTCTTTCACAAGCTGGCACGTAGAATATTAAGGAACTATCTAAAGCCCCCCAAAAAAAGAAAAGCCGACACTTTAAGCATCGGCAGCACTTTAAACAAGTGTTTTTAATAAAACTTTCCGAGGGTTTTATATCGACTGCAAATTTACAAAAAGATATTGATACTACAAACATATTTGAACAAAAATAGATTGTATGGAATATATAATTAAGAGTAATGTCCCAGATATGGGAATAGCTGCAAAATGTCTTTATCCTACCAAAGAAAAGGCTGTTATTGCATTCAAGGGTATTTATAAGAAGTTATCCCAAAAATGCCCCCCCCAATTTGTACCTTACGCAATGAAGAAAGCGATAATATACGCGGTACTATTCAGATATATGTTGATGGCTTTTGTTATTATGTAGAATTGTATATGTCTATGATAGAAGAATCAATCAAACGAGGCAGACCCAAACGGGTTCAATCGGTTAAGCGTGTTAATTTCCATTTGGATGCTGATTTGTACGCTATAGCCGACCAGAGGCGCGGAAATATGACAATGACTCTATTTCTGAATAGTGTTATTAGAAAGGCTTTGGCTAAGTAATTAATTCATCAAATTATAATGGTTATGGAATCGAACACAAACAAAATGAAAGAAAGATTGAGTGGTACGGAAAACGTATCTATTCAAGAGCTTTGTGAAGTACGCTGGCAATCTGCTGTTATGTACGCACAGAAGAGTTACAGGGCACGGAGTGAGAAAAAAACATCGTTTGCAGAGCATTTTAAAATACTATCACTTGGAATGGCTTCTAAAGTCTGGTATGCAATGGGATTTACAGAGAATGAAGTAACGGAGCATCGAGTAATATTTGCCAACACCATCCTGAGTAAAGGCGGTACTTGTTCAAGTGTAGCCGAGTATTTCAAGATTATTAATGAAACAAACAAGGTATATCCAAGAGCCGACCAAGAAACGACCACACCATCGAATTAGTAATGTTATACTATGCCAATGCGTTTTTCGTGTTATACACAAGTTAACAGCGGTTTAGCTTGTACGATTACGCTTACCAACGATTTGAAGCGTATTAGACGCTTATATTCTCCTATTCCCCTTAATTTGGTTTAGGTGAATCGACACAAGTAGTTTGTATTTGCTCGTGAGAGTAGAGCAAACGAAAGATATTATTTCATAAACTACAAAGTTAATTCAACCGTCTTGCTCGTGAGAGTAGGGCGGTTTATATTTGCTTAGGTATGGCTTAATACTGCTTTTTATCGAATAACCAGTGCCAAAGGATTGTGCCCACAACTATTGACGGAATGAACCACCAAGGTGTGACACAAAAACCGATAAACAGTATTAAGATAATCCAAACGATGCAACCCAGCACAACAAACTATTCTTCTTTATCCCTGTTTTTCTCAATATAGATATATGCTGCATCTACTATGATAGAAAAGCCATATAGAGAAAATGCGCTAATAATACAGCCTATTCCACACATAAAATAATAACCACCATCGCGAGACTCTTTAAAAGAAGAGATAATCAAACCAATAGCAGCTAAAAACAAAACAACCATAAAAAAGCCGATAGCAACATCAAATACCTTTTTCATACTTTTATACGTTTAATGTGATACACTTTATTTATCAAGTTTAATTCCTTCTTCTATTTCTTTGTCATTCGCTACTATTTTCACCATTGTATAATGACGTTCATAGGGTAGTAGATTACTTCCGCCTGTTGTACCAAATGAAGAAATTAGTTTCCAACCGCGTTTTGAAAGACTATTTAAAATAGTGGTTATTTCTTTCGTTTTAATTTCTTTCCCTTCTTTGTCTATAATAGTATATTTGTTATCATTGATTACAATATTAATCGTTGTTTTACTCAGGGCGTTAACGAAGTATTTTACATCGCAGTAAACCTCATACTTACCACCATCTTCATTATAGTTCTGTGCTATTGCACAAAGTGGCATAACAGCCAACACTAAAGCTAATAATCTTTTCATAGGCTCTTTGTTTTTAGTTATCGCTGCAAATATACGATAATATCCTAAATCATGCAAGCCTTATTAGAAGATTTTGTTATTTGCTAATATCTGGGTAGGTGATGCTGTGGTAATATTATATTAATATAATATTAGGGTAATTTCTAAATACCAACCGAATATTTTACAAATTAACTTTAATTGATTTTAACATTATTGCCGAATATGGAAAATTGAAATAGTTTAAAATGTGTATTGTCTGTAATGTCCTTAAAATCAGTGATTTACAAATGAATTTCTTTTTAAATAATATTCCTATCGAGTACCATTATTATGATAAATACTACTATCTGTTAAATAGTGCCTTGAAACGTAAATTAATTTAAGAAATAGGGTGGGGCTGTTAAGACTTTGAAAGATATTTTAAGTAATGTAATTGTAACACCATAAAAGTAATAAGATTTTACACCTTTACTTTGTGGTGTTATCTTTATGTAGGTTAACGCGCTCGCTTATGTGGGGTGGATAGTAACCACCCCATATTTGGGTTTGACTATTAAAGGGTATCGCTTCAACGCACACCCTTATACATCAGTGTATATATAATACAACGCCCACAACTTTGTGCTGGTTGATTATGCAGCCAATAAGTATCTGGTTCGGTGGTGATACCCTATAAATGGGTATGCCGAAAAATCGGCTGTCTCTTCTGGTGAGGTAAAAAACGGAATTCCGTTCTTTAATCCCCACATTTTTGTGGGCAACTAATCGGGTGGAATGTATGCAGCCCCAAATCGTACCAGAGCCAACAAATATTAATAATACCCCTATACCCCCCCCCCCCCGTGGTAGGGGTAATTACCCCACATTCGTTCTCGAAAAAATTTTTTCTCCATTTTTTAAGTTTAACAATGGAATTTTCGTCTTTTGTGGGGTGTCGGCAAAATTGACGAGGCCAAATATGAGTGCCGATTTTTCGGCTGTCATAACTAAAGTTAGCCGAGCGAAAATTTCCGTTGGGCTATTTGTTATATCTTCTTATGGTAGGGAAATATTTCCCTGTCATAGTAAAGGCCAATCGAAAATTTGACTCGCTGAAATTTACATCTCGTATTTCCGTATATGTAGAATCGAGTGCGCAAAATAATTAGTATGCCCTTTGTATGGGTATGCTTAAAAATTAGCAGACCCCTATAGTGTGTCTCTAAATCTGGACTGAGGTACTTTGTAGGTATGGCATAACCAAAGTAAGGTGAGCGCAATTTTGCGCTGGCTGTTTTTGGTAGGGGTGTTGATTGAATCTACCCCCCCCCTATAATAGTTATACTCAAAATTTAGGGTTAAAAAGTTGCTAATATGCAGATAAATAATATATTTGCAGCGTTAACATAAAAGTTTTCAGGATATGGGAAGATTAGGACAGAATTTCAAGCGTTTTCCCCATCGTTGCACAATATATTCGATGGGAACGCCTACAGGTTTCGAGACTGAGGAAGAGCTTGCAAACCTTAAACACGTTATCTGGGAAGGTGTATGTCGTAAAGAGCGCATGAGTAACGGAACAGGAGAAGATAACGTCAGACTTGCAGATTATCGTATCAATCTTGGTGAGGTTGTTAACGGTAAAGAGGTTGGCGCGATTGTTACGGGGCTTCATGCTGGTTTGGATATTGAGGTTACAGACCTTCAAGGCACTTTCATCTTAGATGTTAAGGATGTTTATGCAGGGCAGCTTGGTACAAGTGTATTTGCTGATACTCGCGAAGGTGGGTATCTGGGTAATAACTCAGGCAGTAGTGAATAATTGATTATGGAACATAAAAGATAAAGGAGTATGGCTGACTTAGGAACATTACACTTTGGAGTTAGGTTAGATTTAGAACAACTTGCAAAGGATGCTGAGAAAGCGCAAAAAGAGGTGCTTAAAAAACTTGCTGTTAAACTAAAGCCCACTATTGATATAAACATAGCATCGGAGATTAAACAGCAGTTAAAGCAGCCTTTTGACGTTAAGCTACAACTTGATAAGAACTATCTGGAGAAGATACGCAGACAGACCGAGGCGGTTGTTAATGGTGTAAATCCTTCTGGTGGTCGTAAGTTCACTGCATCGGATTTGCGTGCTACTCGTGCAAACGTCTTAGTAGCAGAGCATGAGCAGAGACTTGCGGCTTTACGAGAGGTTACGCGACAAAAGACAGCCAACGCCAAAGCAGCCGAGGAACGTCTTAACGCTACCAGAGCAAAGACAGCCCTTGCAAATGAGCGTCTTAAAGTCACTCAGGAACAGCTTAACAGACTTATGGGTGAAACTGCAAATAAAGGCGTTTCGCTCCAAGGTGTGTTTATGCGCCTTGGTGGTGCTGTTGCACTTGAAGAGCTTGCGCGTAAGATTGTGAACGTTACAGGCGAATTCGAGTTCATGGAACAGGCTATTAAGTCGCTTGTAGGCTCAGAGCAAGAAGGTGTGGAGCTTATGGGTAAGCTGAGAGAGTTTGCACGTATTAGCCCCTTGGAGGTTAAGGACGTTACAAAGGCCGCTCAGACGCTTTTAGGCTTTAACGTAGAGCTAAAGAAAGTACCTGATATGATACAGCGTCTTGGTGATGTCTCGATGGGTAACAAAGAACGCTTCAACGCTCTTACTTTGGCATTTGCCCAGACTACATCAGCAGCACGTTTGACAGGTGAGGACTTGCGACAGTACGTTAACGCTGGTTTCAACCCGCTTCAAGTCATGGCCGAAAAGACGGGTAAGAGTATGCGAGAGCTGAAAGATGAAATGTCTAAGGGTGCTATCAGTGTCGAAATGGTAGAACAGGCGTTTATTGATGCTACAAGCGCGGGCGGTAAGTTCTACCAGATGTCTGAGAAACAGGCACAGACCATCAACGGACAGCTTGCAAAGCTAAGTGATACCTTAGACCGTACTTTCGACTCTATCGGACGTAATAACAAAGGAGTCATTACGGGTGCAATATCATCGGTTTCGACTCTGGTGGAGAATTACGAGAAAGTTATACATATACTTGAAGGCTTGGTCGTTACCTACGGATTGTATCGTACAGCCGTATTCCTCGCAACTGAGGCCGAAAAGGGCTATACTATTGCGCAAACGCTTTCAATGCAAGCCACAATCCTTTTGGATAAGTCACAGAAGGCTTTAAATGCAACGATGCTTTCAAATCCTTATGTGCTGGCCGCTGTTGCTCTTGGTGGGCTTATTACCGTTATTCTTGCATCTATCGACTCGACTAACGAGGCTGAGATTGCAAACGAGCGGTATAATGAGACTTTGCGCAAGAATTCCGAAGAGATAGACAAGGAAAAGAAACATATTGATGACTTGCTTAACACGCTATCAGACGAGACACAGGCACAGGACAAGCGCACGTCTGCATATAACGAGCTTATAACAAAATATCCTGAAATATTCTCGAAGTACAAGACTGAAAAAGACCTTATCGACAATCTGACAGAGGCAAGACGTAACGAGAATGCAGAGATAGAGCGCAAGACACGTCTTTTGTCTAAACAACAGTTTGATGATTCTACAACCAGAAAGAAGGAACTTAACCGTTTGAAGTGGTTGCAAGAGAATATCGACATTAATACACATGGCAGAAAGCCGACAGCAGAACAAGCCGAGTATATACGTCTTTATCGCAAGTACGAAAAAGAGATTAAGGACGCGCAAACGTGGTACGGCTCTGTAGAATCAGCTATTAGCAAGCTGTCTGGTGTAGCCGATAAGGAGTACAATCTAAATCTTGGAGAACAGCGTAAGAAGCAGATTTCAGACTTTACCAACGCAATTAAAAACCTTACACCAGAACAGGCAAAGGCTCAGGCAAAGCGTTATAATAACCTGATTAAACAGGCTCAGAAGCAAGGTAAGAAGTGGATTGGTTTTGGTGATGATTATGTGCCCATCAGTATTGATGATGCAAAGAGCGTTGCAAAGCAGCTTGAAGAACAGGCCAACAAGGAAACGCACACACTGAAAGAGTGGGCAGAACAAACGGCTAAGAATACAGACGAGGCGCGTAAGGCTGCAAAAGGTATATTTGATGATACTAAGCAGTACACCAAGGAACAGGCACAGAAAATCATTAAGTCTGCAAATGCTACCCTTGAAGCATCGGAGAAAGAAAGTAACTCGTTTAAGATTACCGACAAAGAAGGTGATAAGCAAAGCAAACAGCTTGAAAACGAGCGCAAGAAAGCCGAGACTGAGGCCAAACAGCTTGCTGAGGCTCAGGAGAAAATAACGGGAATCCGTACAAAGGCACAGCTTGCAGCTCAACAGGCTGTTAAAGACCTTACTTTCTCAACCCGTGAAGCTGAAATCACACTTACTGAGGACGCAACAGAACGAGCCGTTAAACAGATAGAACTTGATAAAGACAGAAAACTTGAAGCCATTTCAAGAGAGTATGAGGAACTAAAGCAGAAGCGTATTGAAGAGGCTAAGAAACTTTGGGATGCAGACCCGAATAATAAGGGTAGTAATTTCTATCTGTCTGACTCCTACAAGTTCGCTGCATCTTCTGAACGATACACCAAGGCTGAGAATGCCAACAGAGCAGCCCGTGAAAAGGCGGTTGTTAAAGAGGCTGAGAGGTCACTTAACGAGGTGCTGGCCGCTCAGAAAAAAGTAATGTATGACTATCTACGCGAATATGGCTCAATGGAGCAACAGCGTAAAGCCATTACAGACGAATATAACGAGAAAATCGCTAAGAGTACAGACGCATTTGTTAAGGCTCGACTTGCAGCAGAACGCGATAAGCTGTTAAGCGATATGCAGTTTAAGGAGCTGCAAAGCTCGATAAATTGGCAAGACGTTTTCACTAATCTGGGTACGCATTCGGTTAAGTATCTTACTGTTATCAAAGAACAGTTGAAACAGGCTCTTGACGCTAAGGATATTACAGCCGAGAATGCTAAGGTTATCGCTGATAAAATCTTGGAGATTGAAAACACCATCGCTGGTAAGACAGATATACTACAGGCTCTTTTGCCTTCATTACGTGAGCGCAAACGACTTACGGAAGAGGCTGCTGTTGCAGAAACGGAGTCGCTTGCAGCAATCGAGAAACAGGCGCAAACTATTGATACCGTTATCGAGACCAAGAAGCAGATTAAGGCGGAGCTTGATAAGCTGGATATTAGAAACCAACTTGGTGAGCGTATCGAAATAGACCTGTCAGAGATTACAGAAGAGAATAAGGAGCGGCTTCTTTCATCGTTGGAACAGGGTGGGGACGTATATAACGCTCTTCTGAGACTCTTTAGAAAACTTGCAGCCGATACAGCAGCCGAGGGCGAGGCTTCTGATAATGTAGCTATCAAGAAATCATATCTTGATATGCAATGGGATAAAATTAAGGGCATGAAAGGCTCTGATTTATTCTCGTTTGCTAAGGGTAATCCCCTTGAAATTATCAGCGGTGTTAATGATAATGCCCAAAGCCTCGCGCAAATGATTGATAATTTCGGAATCGGTGAAACTGATTTCGGAAAAGCCGTTCATAACTTTGCAGACGGTTGCCAGAGCTTCACGAATATTATTTCTGACCTCGCAAGCGGTAACGTGGTAGGTGCTGTTAGCGACCTGTTTTCTGGTGTAGCCTCGTGGGGACAAATTTTCTATGCTGGTGGTAATGAAGCCGAAATGGAAAAGGAAATCGAGAGGCTTGCAAATTCAAACGATAAGCTGGCACAGGCCATTGAAAGCCTATCCGATAGAATAAGTAATCAGGATAACACCAACGCTGAGAGTGAAGAGGCTTTCAAGAATGCGCTTGAAGCTGAAAAGGAATGGCGTGCTAATCAGCAGAAGGCCATTAATAACCGTGCATCGGAATGGACTAACACTGGTTACGGTTTCCTTGGTATGGGCGGTAAATCATCGTTTAATGCAAATGCCCCTTCTGCATCGTGGGAAGGCTGGGAAGAATTCAATAAGATACTGCAAAGATACGGCTCTAATAATAGGGTTTATTCTGCTGGCAGTGTGTGGAATCTTACACCAGAGGAAATGAAGCTGTTACGCGACTTTGCTCCTAAAGCGTGGGCAGAGCTTTTCAATACGGACGGCCATAAGAACCCCGAAGATTTGGTAAAGGAATATATCGAGCACTCGGGTGCAATAGATGAATTGGTAGAGGCTCTAAACGAGAAGCTGACAGGCTACGATTGGAGCGGTTTCCGTGACTCGTATAAAGACCTTCTTTCAGACCTCGATAGCACTAACGCTGACTTTGCCGATAACTTGGAGAAGATGCTTTCAAATGCAATTCTTAATGCTCTGATTAACGAGACTTACAAGGAGCGTATCAAGGAATTATATAAAATGATTGCGGACGCTGCAAGTGAAGATAGCGAGGGCGGCAGCACTATGACTGCAAACGAGCTGGCTGCAATACGAGCGGCTAACGAATCGCTTTCAAATGACTTGATACAGGCACGAAAGAACCTTCTGGATGCTGGCATACTGAAAGAAACGTCAGGCGGTAGTAGCTCGTTAAGTGGTGGTATCAAGGCGGTTACTGAATCTACAGCCGACTTACTAAGCAGTTATATTAACGGAATCCGTGCAGACGTTAGTTTCAATCGCGTTTCGTTTGGTGAACTATTGCCGACTATTGAAGGTATTGCAACACATACCTTACACCTACCTGTTATTTCATCAGCCGTTCAAAGGGTATCTGTACTGGCACAGGCGCAAGTTGACCACTTGCAGCAGATTGCAGACAATACCAAACGTAATGCTGATGCAGCAGACAAGATTTTCGATATTCTCCACTCCGCACAATCTGGAGCAAGAAAACTTGGAGTTGCGTTATATGATAGATAAAAAGTGTTTCCTAATCTGAATTATATACTTTTATGTTCGTTTGTGGGGTGCAGTTCTTTTGGGGCTGCATCCTTTATTTGTGCAGATTAAGAGCCGAGGGGAAATTTTCCTTGAGATTAATAAAAAAATCCCGCCAACGCTTCACAGCAAGACGGGAAATAGAATAATATATTAACTTGGTACTCTATGATTTGGTGCTGCAAATATATTAATAATTTGGATATATGCAACTTTTTGCCGTGTTTTTCAAGGCCAATGCATTTTTGCGTTGGCGTTTATCGCCTGAATAACGGTGTATTCATACCCAGATTTTTGGGTATGATATTCCCTATATATATAATAAGGTGTAAATTGCATTTTCTAAATGGGGAGAAATCCCCCTGTTTAAATACCCAGAATATTGGGGAATTAAAAGACGTATTATGTAGTTTTGGTACAAATTGCCTGTTAATTAGTGTTTAGGGTTGGAAACGGGCGTATTTTTGGCACAAATTTGGCATAAATTTGCAACAATATAGTGTGAAATATCAGCCTAAAATTGTAAAATATGTAAGATTTCTATATTTTCGATTAATTGCTGTAATCCCTTTGTATAGTTGGATTTGGGGAAAATAAAAAGTGGAATATTGTAAAAATATCCCACTCTTTGTGATTCGGTTGGGGCTCGAACCCAAGACCTACTGCTTAGAAGGCAGTTGCTCTATCCAGCTGAGCTACCGAACCAGCCTTGTTTGTGACCTCTCTTTCGGGAAATCGGCTGCAAAGGTAGTCATTTTTTCTGAAACTGCCAAACTTTTAGGAGAAATTTTATTCTTTTGCGGGCTTCCAGTTGCCGTAAATGATTTGGCCGTATTGTGAGTTCTTGTTGATGTGGACACCGATATAGCAGGCAAATCCACCTACATAGAAGTCCTGATAACTATAGTTCAGGCTATCCATTTCGACGCTCTTTGCAGTGTCGTTTTCAAGCTCGATGGTCTTGGCTTTCTCCTCGAACGAGCGATAGACACTCTCGGGAATGCCCTTATAGAAGAACACTACAAGTGTGTCGCGGAACACATTGCCATCCTGATATTCGCCTGGCTTATGCTCCTGAATGCGGAATTCGGGAAACTCAATGCCTGTGTCGCGAGTGACCTTGGCTGCATTGTCGTAGATGGCTCTTCGGTTTTCGGGGTTGGCCATATGATTACGTGCTCCCTTCATACCTAAAAATGAAGAGACTGTTATACCACTCAATATTGCTAAGATGCAGACTGCAATCACTGCGTAACCCCAAAGTAGATACTTCTTTTTCATGATCGTTGGCAAGAAAGTTGATTATTTGGTTGCAAAATTAATTAAAAAATCTGTAGTTTGCAAATTTTTTGAGGATTTTTCACTCGTTTTTTAGTAACTTTGGCTTCGCCGAAGGTACTATGCAAAAATTCTCAGCTTTTCTTTGTATAGTCGAAGAACACCCGATGCTGAGCCACCAGCCGTACTATGGCTCATCATCGGGTGCGCAAAGGTAATATTTACGCCCTTACTTCCTTTCCGCAGGATTCTGCAACTGGAAGCCCTCCTGGCGATTAGGTTTCTGGAATGAGTACTCAATACTCTCCACGATGATAGCACG
>JAEEGH010011479.1_pt1 | contig 20078 bp, 18 predicted proteins | sample 9134181 | NCBI WGS metagenome assembly JAEEGH01 (sample SAMN16246544, study PRJNA631951) | gut metagenome | biome: gut microbiome; feature: rumen; material: DP-attached | host: Bos | place: Iran: Karaj | collected 2018-10 | reverse complement strand
CTAGCGTTCATCCTGAGCCAGGATCAAACTCTTCATTGTATATTACTTATAATTCTTAGCTTGTCCTTGGCACTTGTTTCCTAAGAAACTGACGCTCGTTTAAAGTGATATCTGTTACAATATCTCGGTACTTGCTTGTACTTTTAGTCTTTCAGTATTTTCAATGAGCCTAAAAAATCCCGCTTGTTTCAAACGGGACTGCAAAGGTAGAAACTTTTTCTGAACTGCCAAAATTTTTTTGAGGAAATTTGTACCTTTGTCAGAACTATGGAAAAGAAGAACGTTTCACTCTGGCAGATTTTCGCCGTGTTCGCCAAAATTGGGGCGTTTACCATCGGCGGAGGCTATGCCATGATTCCAATCATCCAGGACGAGATGTCGCGCCGGGGATGGATTTCCGACGAGGAACTCCCCGACATCGTGGCACTGTCCCAGTCGGCTCCGGGCGTGCTCGCCGTCAACATTTCCATTTTCGCCGGCTATCGCCTGCGCGGGGTCAAGGGCAGCATCGCCGCCACCCTGGGCTCCATCACGCCCTCTTTCTGCATCATCCTCGCCATCGCGATGCTTTTCACCGCCTTCAAGGACAATCCCTGGGTGATCAAGGCTTTCAAGGGCATCCGGCCGGTGGTCATCTCCCTCATCGCCGTGCCCATGATCAACATGGCCCGGAAATGCTGCAAGTCCTGGTGGGCCTGGCTTCTCGCCGCCCTCGCCCTCGTCCTCGTGGCGTTCCTGAACGTCTCCCCCATCTACATCATTCTCTGCGTCATCATCACCGCTTTCGGCTACACCTATATCAAAGAGAAATGGACACGCTGATCCTCTTCCTGCAACTGTTCGGGACCTTCTTCCTGATCGGGGCCTTCACCATCGGCGGAGGCTACGCGATGCTGTCCCTCATCCAGGGCGAGGTGGTCACGGCCCATCACTGGATTTCCGAGAGCACCTTCACGGACATCGTGGCCATCTCCCAGATGACGCCGGGACCCATCGGCATCAATACAGCCACGTATGTGGGCTATGACGTGCTTTCCCAGGCCACCGGCAGCCATCTGCTGGGCATAGCGGGCTCGGCGACGGCGACGCTCGCCCTCGTCATCCCCTCCTTCATCCTTGTCCTGCTGATCGTCCGGTTCTATACCAGATTCAAGACCAGCGTCCTCTTCGAGGGCGTGATGAGCTGGCTCCGACCGACGGTGGTGGGCCTGATTGGCGCCGCTGCGGTCATCCTCATCGTCAAGACCACCTGGTTACAGGGTGTACCCTCTTTCACCGTCGTCGCCGAGAACTTCCCAGACTGGAAGAGCTGGTGCCTGCTGGCCGCCGCCTTCGCCGCTTCGTTCTGGGGAAAAGTCAATCCGATCCTGGTCATTCTGGGCGGGGCCGTGCTGGGCTTGTTGATTTATTGATTATCTTTGTATGATAACAATCCATTGACATGAAGTTTACGCATATCCTTACCATCCTCGCACTGACAATGGCCGTGGCCTGCGGTGAAAAAAAGCAGCCCCAGCCTTTCAGCGTAATCCCGATGCCCAATGACGTGACCCTCGCCGAGGGCTCGTTCAATGTGGCCGGCGCCCTGGTCTCCTACGACGAAAACGTGGACGCACAGACCGCGAAAGCCATTGACGGCTTTGTCCAGACGCTGAAAACCGTCACCGGAAAACCCATGAACGGCAAGGGCGGAGACGGCCAGATCCATTTCGGCCTGAACCCGAACCTGGGTGCGGAGGAATACTTCCTCCAGGTCAAGCCCGACGGCGTGAACGTGGAAGCATCGGCCTTCGGCGGCTTTTTTTACGCTATCCAGACTTTGAAGCAGATGCTCCCGGCGGAGGTTTACGGCTCCCGGAAGGCCCAGGCCGCCTGGCTTCTCCCCTGCGTCACGATCCTCGACGCACCGCGCTTCGACTACCGAGGCATCCACCTGGACCCCTGCCGCCATTTCTGGACCCTCGAAGAGACCAAGCGCTACATCGATATCGCCGCCGCGTACAAACTCAACCGTCTCCATTGGCACCTTACCGAGGACCAGGGCTGGCGCATGGAAATCAAGAAGTATCCGAAGCTCACCGAGGTGGGTGGCTGGCGCAACGGCACCTGCATCGGCAAGGACTTCGACAGCAACGACGGCATCCGCTACGGTGGATTCTACACCCAGGACCAGATGCGCGAGATCGTAGCCTATGCCGCGGAGCGCAACATTACCGTCATCCCGGAGGTGGACCTGCCCGGCCACATGGTCGCGGCCCTCGCCGCCTATCCGGAGCTGGGCTGTACCGGCGGCCCGTATGAGGTCTGGACCCGCTGGGGCGTCTCCGAAGACGTCCTTTGCGTGGGCAAGGAGGAAACCTTCACTTTCCTGGAGAATGTCCTGACCGAGGTCATGGACATCTTCCCGTCCGAGTACATCCACATCGGCGGCGACGAATGCCCGAAGGTCCGCTGGGAGGAATGCCCGCTGTGTCAGGCCCGCATCAAAGCCCTCGGGCTCAAGGCCCATGGTGACATCACCGCCGAGCAGGAGCTCCAGTGCTACGTCACCGCCCGCATCCAGAAGTTCCTGAACGACCACGGCCGGAAGATCATCGGCTGGGACGAGATCCTGGAAGGCGACTTGGCCGAAGGCGCGACCGTGATGTCCTGGCGCGGCACCCAGGGCGGCATCGAAGCGGCCAACCGCGGCTTCGACGTAATCATGACCCCGAACAGCCACATGTACATCGACTACTACCAGAGCCAGGAGCGCGACAAGGAGCCCCTGTGCATCGGCGGTCTCGTCACGGTGCAGAAGCTCTATTCCTACGAGCCCTACGAGGGCATGACTCCGGGCACCGAAGACCATATCCTCGGCGTCCAGGCGAACCTCTGGACGGAATACGTCACCACGCCCGAATTCCTGGAGTACATGCTGCTGCCGCGCATGTGCGCCCTTTCCGAGGTCCAGTGGTGCGATGCGGACCGGAAGGATTTCACCCGCTTCGACACCTCGCTCGACCACACCTTCAAGATGTTGGATGTCATGGGCTACACCTATGCGAAGCATGTGCGCGGTATCATCGGCCTGCCCGGCCATGAGCAGCCTGCCCGCAGCGCGGAGGAACTTGCTGAATATTTGGAAGAAAACAAGATCGGATGGTAATGAAACGCTATTTCACCCTGGCCGTCCTGGTCCTCCTGGCCGTTTCATGCGGAGGCAGACGGGGACAGAAAGCGGACGGCGAGCAGGCGGACTCGCTCGCGACAGCCGCCATGGAAAAACCGGCCGTCAAGCCCGACACTTCGGGCCGCGCCAAGGCACAGCTCCCGCAGGAGCCCATTTTCGATATTCTCACGGACTTCGGCACCATCCGGGTCAAACTGTACAAGGATACGCCCAAGCACCGGGACAACTTCGTCAAACTGGCCCTTTCGCATTATTACGACGGTGTCCTGTTCCACCGGGTCATCAATGATTTCATGATCCAGACCGGAGACCCGTACACCCGTGACAGCGCCCGCATCGACGAATGGGGCGAGGGCGGTCCCGGATACACCATCGACGCGGAATTCGTCCCTGAACATACGCACAAGAAAGGGGCGCTGGCCGCCGCCCGCCGCGGCAACCTGGCCAATCCCCTGAAAGAGTCTTCCGGTTCCCAGTTCTACCTGGTCCAGAATCCGGAAAACTGCAAGCACCTGGACGGCGAATACACCATCTTCGGCGAGACCATCGGCGGCCTCAATTCCATCGACCGCATCGCCCGGGTCGAGACCGACCGCTTCGACCGCCCCATCAAACCCGTCCATATCCAGCATATCCGCCCGAACGAAAGCTTGAACCAGCGCGCCCTGGAAGAGGAGCGGCGCGCACTCGAAGAAGCCGAGAATCCCACCACCCCGGAAGAGAAGACGGACACCACGGCCCAGCACAGCCGGAGATCCAGAAACCGGGACTAAAAAACATGAAAAAACTTTTACCGGACTCGACCTTTGGCACAGATTTCGCAATAGATTTAGGCGAATAGTTTTTTCATAGGTTAAGTTTTAGGTTAGAATTGCGACCGCCGCTTGCAGTGATGCACGCGGCGGTATTCTTTATCCTAACCCAGCCCTTCGATCACTGTCGCATTCTCGTGGATCTCAAAGTTCCACTCCTCCTGTTCACCTGGAATGATGAACGGCTCTCCGTTTCTCTCGATCACATCCAGGCTGCAGTTGAAATAGAGATGGACGGTCTCGTTCCGGTCCCGTTTCGGATGGCAGAGGATATGGGCGACGGACTCCCGGTCGGGATGCTTGAACTTTTCGCCGTTGGTAGAGAGAATGAATCGATTGCATTTGATGATATCCAGCAGTTCATTGCTCGTGTTATGCTTGCTGCCGTGGTGCGCCACTTTCACATAATCGACCCGCAGCGGGTTATCCTCCGAATAGCCTTTCTTTCTCAGGTAGGCTTCCACGTTATGGGGATAGCAGTCACCGAGCATCAAGATGCTCAATCCGTCACAACGAAGGATGAAGGCGATGCTGGATGCGTTCGCCAGCTGAGCCGCCACGCGCGTGTCAGGCGCTTTGGGCGTGTTGCGGGCAAGAATATCCAAAGGGGTATCCAAATCGAAATTCATCACCATCATTTCCTCCAATCCTCCCATCTTTCTGGGCACCGGGACTTCCCAATCGACATTCACGGCCGCCACATCCATTTCATTAATGGCCTTTTCACGAACCTCCTCCGTAGGAGAAACGACCTCGATGTCCGCAAACGGAAATTTCTTGTCGAAACCCTCGACAAGATCTTCCCGCCATTCAACGTCTTCCGACTGGGAGGCCGCGTCCAGCAGACGCGAAAACTTAACGGCCTGGGGAATGCTGCGTACCACATCCGGGAAACCAGGTCTCGGCTTCTCTACCGGTAATTCTATCACCACTTCTTCATCCTTTTTCTTCACGTTCCCCGCGCAATTGGCCCATATCTCCCTGGCCGGCAAGGCTCCACTCATCCAGCAGGACTTCATATAGCTGAAAAGTCCGTTGATATGGTCGTCGTCGTAATGCGTCAGCACCATCAAATCGGGCGTGCCGACTTCATCCAGTTTGGCCGACAGCACACCGCCGCCGCCCGACGGTCCCCCGTCCACCACGACCACACCATGATGCTCCCCTTTGTCGCACTCAATGACAAAGGAATCTCCGTAACGGACCGGTAAGAAATGAATCCTGCTCATAGTAAAAAGGTTTGATTGTTATTGGGATGAGTAAATATAGCTAAAATTTCGTTATCTTTATATCCGACAAAACGATTTGAAAATGAAGAAGTTTCTGCTTCCGTTGCTTTTGCTGGTCCTTCCCGTCCTGCGGGGGGTGTGCCAGGATTTCCGCATCGGTCCCGAAGGATACTTCCGGAACGAAGGTGTGGATGTGATGGCCTTCTATGACTTTTATCCCGAGGGACACCAGGGAGGGGTGTGCGTCATCATGAACGGGAACCGGGTCGCCACAAACGGAGACCTCCGGTTCGAGGCCACGCCCGGGCAGTGGCAGCCGGTGCCGCGGCAGATCTCCCGGGAAGTGAAGGGGGACGCCATTGTCGCGACCCTCGCCTATCCGGATTCCAGCCGGCATCTGACCGGGTTCAATCCGATGGTCTATCCCGATGCGGTCGTGGAATACACCGTCACGACCCGGGCCGTCGGCGACCACATCGAGGTCACCCTGGACTTGGACAGGCCCATCCCGGAGGCATTCATCGGGAAGGCCGGCTTCAACCTGGAGTTCTTCCCCGGATCCCTGTTCGGAAAGCCCTGGATCATGGACGGGCAGACCGGCATCTACCCCCGGCAGCCCAATTCGCCCCTGCTCGAGACCGAACCCAATTACAAGCACACGGGCGATTTCCACCAGGCGGGCAAATCCAAGATCGATTTCGACCGCTTCATTGCGGAAGGAAGCGGCTACAACCCCATCGTGGCGGATGATCTCATCGCAGAACCTTACGCAGTAGGGCGTAAGTTTGTCTCCCGGCCTGACGACCCGTATTCCAAGCTGACCGTGGAAACGCTTACCGAAGACCTGAAACTGTATGACGGCCGGATGAACCACAACAACGGCTGGTTCGTCCTCCGGTCCGAAATTCCCGCCGGGGCCACGAAGGGGGCGGTCCGGTGGATTATCACGCCCACGATCGTCCCTGGCTGGCAATATGCGCCGGTAATCCAGACCTCCCAGGTGGGCTATCATCCGGACCAGAAGAAGACGGCGGTCCTGGAACTTGACGGACGCGCATCCGTGGAGGGACCGGCGGAGCTGGTCCGGGTCGATGCGGACGGCGAACAAGTCGTCCTTACCGCCGTTCCGGAGCCTTGGGGCAAGTTCCTCCGCTTCAACTATGCTACGTTCGATTTCAGCGGAATCCGTACCCCGGGCCTGTATCAGGTGCGATACCAGGATTCGAAATCTTCCATCTTCCGGATTGCGGACGATGTGTACGCGCGCGGCGTCTGGCAGCCGGTCATCGAGTATTTCCTGCCCAACCAGATGTGCCACATGCGCGTTAATGAAAAGTACCGGGTATGGCATGACGCCTGCCACATGGACGACGCCAAGATGGCCCTGAACGAGAACGGCATCGACGGTTACGACCAGAAACCGGGGATTTCCCCGTTTGCGCCCGGCGCCGACGTTCCCGGCGTAGCCATCGGCGGCTGGCATGACGCGGGTGACCTGGACCTCCGGATCGAATCCCAGGCGGGCGAGTCCTATATCCTGTCCATGGCCTGGGAACAGTTCCATCCGGAGATCGACGTCACCGCCATCGACTTCCAACGCCATGTCACGGAGATCCATGAGCCGGACGGCCGCAACGACGTCCTGCAGCAGGTGGAGAACGGAGCCCTGTCGGTCGTGGCGGCCTACAACGCCCTCGGAAGGCCGTACAGGGGTATTATCAGCAGCCAGCTGCGGCAGTATGTCATCCTGGGCGACGCGGCGGCAATGACGGATGGGATCCCCGGAAACGGCGACGACCGCTGGATCTATACGGAGAGCAACCCGGGGCGCGACCTGTCCACCGCAGCCAGCCTGGCCGGCACGGCGCGGGCGCTGCGGGGTTTCAACGACACACTCTCCGTCCGCTGTCTGGACATCGCCCGGACGCTTTTCCGGAATACGCAGGGAAACAAGCTGCAAGCCGCCGTGGAACTGTATCTGACCACGGGTGAGAAGGAATACCGGGATTTCATCCTGGCTAATCAGGATGCCGCAGTTCGCAGTGTCGGTATGAGCGGATGGTTCCTCGCCCGCGTGGCGAAGGGTTGGGAGCAGAGCCGTGACAAAAAGGAGCGGGCCTTTGCGCAGGCGTTCCGCAGCGCACTGGAGCAGTACCGGAACCGCCAGGCAGCGGATGGTGCGGAGAATCCGTACGGCGTGCCCTACCGTCCTTCCATCTGGGGCGCCGGCTGGGACATCCAGCGCTTCGGGTATCAGCAGTATTTCCTGGTATCGGCCTATCCCGATATCTTTGGGGCGGATCCCGTCTTCGACGCCCTTCATTTCGTCCTGGGGCGTCATCCCGGCACCAACACGGCATCCTTCGCCTCGGGCGTCGGCGCCGTCTCCGCGACGACGGCCTACGGCACGACCCGGGCCGACTGGTCCTACGTTCCCGGCGGCGTCATCTCCGGAACAGCCATTATCCGTCCTGACCTTCCCGAACTGCTGGTATTCCCTTACCTGTGGCAACAGACGGAGTATGTCCTGGGCGGAGGCTCCTCCCACTACATGTTCCTCGTGCTCGCAGCGGAGAAGCTGTTGAACGGCCGCTGACGATACCAACGGAAGACAAAAATGACTACCTTTGCAGTCACGAAAAGAACTGTAAGACCATGACCATCGAACTTGAACGGAAACAGATCCCGGTGCTGCTGCTCACCGGATACCTTGGGAGCGGAAAGACCACGCTCCTCAACCGCATTCTCGCCAACCGCAAGGGCATCAAATTCGCCGTGATCGTCAACGACATCGGCGAGGTGAACATCGACGCGGACCTCATCGAGAAGGGCGGTATCGTAGGACAGACGGACGACAGCCTCGTCGCTCTCCAGAACGGCTGCATCTGCTGTACTTTGAAAATGGACCTCGTGGCCCAGCTGTCCGAGATTTCCGCGATGCGGAAGTTCGACTACATCGTCATCGAGGCCAGCGGCATCTGCGAGCCGGCCCCCATCGCCCAGACCATCAGCACCATCCCGATGTTCGGTCCGCAGTATGTCCATGACGCCCTCCCCTACCTGGACTGCATCGTGACCGTCGTCGACGCCCTCCGGATGAAGGACGAGTTCGATAACGGCGCGGCGCTCGAGAAGGAAGACATCGAGGATGACGACCTTGAGCGGCTCGTCATCGAGCAGGTGGAGTTCTGCAACATCGTGCTGCTGAACAAGGCGGCCGAAGTCTCGCCCGAAGAACTGGGCAAGCTCCGCGGCATCATCGCAAGCCTCAATCCTCAGGCCCGGATCCTGGAATGCAACTACGGCGACATCGACCTGGATGAAATCATCTACACCGGCATGTTCGACTTCGACCGGGTGGCCACTTCCGCCGCCTGGATCGCCGCCATCGAAGGCGAGGACGAAGAGGAAGAAGCCGAGGGCGAGGCCCTGGAATACGGCATCGACACTTTCGTGTACAGCGCCCGGCCGGCCCTGGACCTCAACAAGTTCGACTATGTCGTAGCGAAAAAGTGGCCCAAGAACATCATCCGCGCGAAAGGGCTCTGCTACTTCTCCGACGACATCGACAAGTGCTACCTGTTCGAACAGTCCGGCCGCCAGAAGAGCATCCGTGACGCTGGCCTCTGGTACGCCACTATGGAAGAGGAGGAACTGCAGGAACGCCTGGAACGCGACCCTATCCTCCGCCGCGACTGGGACCCCGTCTATGGCGACCGCATGCAGAAGATCGTCTTCATCGGCCAGCACCTGGACAAGCCGGGGCTGAAGAAGCTGATGGACGATTGCCTCGCGGAATAGGCATTCCCGGCGGGTCCGGACAGGTAATACAAAAGGAGCCGCTCCGGACGGGGCGGCTCCTTCATGTTGGTCAGACCTCTTAGTCGGCGAGGGAGAAACGCTTGAAGCAAAGCACTTTCGCCTCCTTGTCGACGGCGGCGAGAGCGGCCTTCACGGTCTCCTTGTTGTCGCTGAGCTGGTACTCCTGCTCCTCGAGGGTGTTCTCCTTCAGGAACTTGGCGATACGGCCCTTGGCGATGTTCTCGATCATCTGGGCGGGAAGGTTCGCAGCCTTCTCGGCACCGACGGTGGCGATGATCTGGCGGGCCTGCGCGGCCTGGTCCGGAGTCAGCCAACCCTTGGCGGTGTTGGACTCGATGTGATCCTCGCTGTCCACGTGAGCCGGGTTGATGCCCACCTTCTTGAGGGCGGCGTCAACGGCCTTCTGGACCTGCTCGTCCTTGGTCTTCTGGATCGCGACGGTCTTCTCGGACTCGAGCACCTCGGCGGGGACGGAAGCCTCGTCGACGGCGACCGGGTTCATGGAAGCGACCTGCATGGCGATACCGCGGGCGATCGCGGCGGGAACCTCCTTGTTGAAGGCGACGATGGCGCCGAGCTTGCCGTTGAAGTGGACATACTCGGACACGAACGGAGCCTCGAGGGCGCCGTAGTAAGCGAGAACGTGCTTCTCACCGGTCTTGCCGGCCTGGTTGGTGATGTCCTCGTCGAGGGTGTAACCCGTGGCGGTCTTGACAGCCTTGAGGGCTGCGAGGTCAGCAGGGAACTCGGCGATGGCGGCGTCCGCGATGGAAGCGGCGAGGGCCTTGAAATCCGGGGTGGCAGCCACGAAGTCGGTCTCGCAACCGAGGCAGACGAGGATGGCACGGCCGCCTTTCACGCGGGAAAGGACGGCACCCTGGGTGGTTTCGTTGTCACCGCGCTTGGCAAGGGTGGACTTGCCCTTCTCGCGGAGAATCTCGACGGCACGCTTGAAATCGCCTTCGGCCTCGGTAAGGGCCTTCTTGCAATCCATCATGCCGGCGCTGGTCATGTCGCGCAGCTTCTTGATGTCAGCTAAAGAGATGTCAGCCATTTTCTTTCAGTTTAAACAGTTAATTACTCAGCCTCGGTGGCAGCCTCTTCGGCAACCTCAACCTTCGCAGCGCGGCGGGGACGGAGCTTCTTGGCGGGAGCGGCGGCCTCTTCGGCAGCGGGCTGCTCCTGGACTTCCTTCTCCTTCTCGAGCTTGCGCTCCTCGAGACCCTCCTGGATGGCCTGGCACAGGACTTCCATGATGAGGGCGATCGACTTCGTAGCGTCGTCGTTGGCCGGGATCACATAATCAATCGGGGTGGGATCGCAGCAAGTGTCAACCATTGCGATGACCGGGATGTTCAGGCGGTTGGCCTCCTTGACGGCATTGGCCTCCTTCTGGACATCGACGACGAAAAGGGCGGAGGGGAGACGGCTCATGTCGCGGATGGAACCGAGGTTCTTCTCGAGTTTCGCGCGCTGACGCTCGACCTGGAGACGCTCTCTCTTGGCGAGTTTCTCGAACGTACCATCTTCCTTCATCTTGTCGATGGTGTTCATTTTCTTGACGGCCTTGCGGATGGTCGGGAAGTTGGTGAGCATTCCACCCGGCCAGCGCTCGGTCACGGACGGCATGTTGACGGCGGCAGCCTTCTCGGCGACCACGTCCTTAGCCTGTTTCTTGGTGGCGACAAAGAGGACTTTACGGCCGCTGCGGGCCATTTCCTTGAGCACTTCCGCCGCCTCGTCGATTTTCACGACGCTCTTGTGCAGGTCGATGATGTGGATTCCGTTCTTCTGGTCGAAGATATACGGAGCCATTTTAGGGTTCCACTTGCGGGCGAGATGGCCGAAGTGTGCGCCTGCATCGAGCAGTTCCTGGAAATTAGTTCTGGACATAATGTCTAAAATTCTTGTTTTGTTTTTCTCTTTCTTCAATCCGGAGTAGCGTCCCTACGGGGCGGTCTCCGCAATTTTCCGCAGTCTCGGCAATCCTTTTTGCAGCTCGGGAAGATTCGCATCCTCACCGGGATCGCAGGATTTGAGTGACCGGACTGTGCAAAAAGTAAATCAGTCCGTACAGTTCGCGTAAAGGATTAACGCTTGCTGAACTGGAAGCGACGGCGTGCGCCAGGCTGACCAGGCTTCTTACGCTCGACCTCACGGGCATCGCGGGTGAGGAAGCCGGCGGCCTTCAGGGAAGCGCGGTAGGCTTCCTTGTCGACCTCGCAGAGGGCGCGGGAGATACCCAGACGGACGGCCTCGGCCTGTCCTTTGGTACCGCCACCCACGAGCGTGACCTTGACGTCAAACTGACCAGTCGTGCCGGTGACCTCGAAGGGCTGGTTCACGATGTACTGGAGGGTCTCCTCCTTGAAGTAATCGTTCAGCTCGCGGCCGTTGATAACGATGTTACCGGTTCCGGCGACGACATAAACACGAGCGACAGCTGATTTACGTCTTCCAAGGGCGTGTTTCTGTTCCATGTGCTCTGTTTAGATTTCGTTTAAGGTAATGGTTTTGGGATTCTGCGCCTGGTGCGGGTGCTCGGGACCTGCGTAAACGTACAGGTTGTTGATGAGCTTGTCACCAAGACGAGTCTTCGGAAGCATTCCGCGGACGGAACGGCGGATGAGTTCGGCCGGCCGGGACGCAAGGATCTCCTTCGGAGTGGTGAAGCGCTGTCCGCCCGGGTAACCGGTGTAACGGACATAGACGCGGTCGGTCATCTTCTTGCCGGTCAGACGGATCTTGTCGGCGTTGATGACGATCACGTTGTCGCCGCAGTCCACATGCGGGGTGTAGCCGGGCTTGTTCTTGCCGCGAATCACGAGCGCGACGCGGGAAGCCAGGCGACCCAGGATGAGGTCGGTTGCATCAATGACGAGCCACTCCTTGTTCACAGTTGCCTTGTTCAGGGAAACTGTCTTGTAGCTAAGTGTGTCCACTGTCTTGATAATTAATGGTTTAACTAAAAAATACTGCGTTCCCCACACTTTTTGGGGACCGCAAAGGTAAGCAATATTCGGGAAATAACCAAATTATCGTATCTTTGCACCGTGAAAATCGGGAACATCGACCTGGGTGTGCGCCCCGTGGTGCTGGCGCCGATGGAGGACGTGACGGACGCGTCCTTCCGCATCCTGTGCCGGGAAGCCGGCGCGGCGATGGTCACCACCGAATTCGTCCCCTCCGACGGCCTCATCCGGGATGCCTCCAAGGCCATCGCCAAGATGCGCACCCTCGAGGAAGAGTCCCCCGTCGCCATCCAGATCTACGGTCACATCCCGGAGTCGATGGTCGATGCCGCCCGCATGGCCGACCACGCGGCGGAACTCGCCGGCGGGCATGGGGCCGACGTCATCGACATCAACTGGGGCTGCCCGGTCTCGAAAATCGCGGGCCGTGGCGCGGGCAGCGGGATGATGCGGGAACCGGACAAACTCGTCGCCATCACGAAGGCCATCGTGGAAGCCGTCAAGACACCCGTCACCGTCAAGACCCGCCTGGGCTGGGACGACAGTTCCAAGATCATCGTGGACCTCGCGGAACGCCTGCAGGACGTGGGCATCGCCGCCCTCACCATCCACGGCCGCACCCGCTGCCAGATGTACAAGGGCGAGGCCGACTGGACCCTTATCGGTGCGGTGAAGGACAATCCCCGGATGCACATCCCCATCATCGGCAACGGCGACATCAACTCCGCGCAGCGGGCGAAGGAGATGTTCGACCGCTACGGCGTGGACGGGATCATGGTGGGACGTGCGAGTTTCGGCCATCCCTGGATCTTCACCGAGATCCGCCACCTGTTGGATACTGGCGAGGAACTTCCGCCGATGGGCGTCCGCGAGCGCGTCGCCCTCGCCAAGCGCCACTTCGGCCTCTCCATGGACCTCAAGGGCCCCGTCACCGGCGTCCTCGAAATGCGCCGCCACCTCTCCTGCTATTTCAAGGGGCTCCCGGACTTCAAGGAGACCCGGATCAGGCTCGTCACCAGCAAGGATCCCGACGAAATACTCCGCACCCTGGACTATGTGGCTGAAAGATGGGGAGATGAGATTCCGGAAACGGTTTCCGCATACGGAGTTTGACACTTTTTTCTTATATTTGTGGGATTGTAAACCCGATCCCGCCATGGAAAAACATATCAAGACCATCGGCATCCTCACTTCGGGCGGAGACTCGCCCGGAATGAACGCCGCCATCCGCGCCGTCACGCGCACCGCACGCTTCAACAACATCAATGTCATCGGCATCCAGCGAGGCTACCAGGGCCTGATCGACAAGGAGTTCCTGAAGTTCACCTCATCTTCGGTGTCCAACACCATCCAGCGGGGCGGGACCATCCTCAAGACCGCCCGGAGCAAGGATTTCATGACCCCGAAAGGACGGAAGACCGCCCATGAGAACATGGTCGAGGCCGGCATCGAAGCCCTCATCGTCATCGGCGGGAACGGGTCCCTCACCGGCGCGCAACAGTTCGCCCGGGAGTACGACATTCCCATCATCGGCCTTCCCGGCACCATCGACAACGACCTGTACGGGACCGACTCCACCATCGGCTACGACTCCGCGCTGAACACCATCGTCGAATGCGTGGACAAGATCCGGGACACCGCGAATTCCCACGACCGCATCTTCTTCATCGAGGTGATGGGCCGCGACGCAGGCTTCCTGGCGCAGAACAGCGCCATCGCCTCCGGCGCCGAGGCCGCCATCATCCCGGAAAGCGCGACCGACGTGGACCAGTTGGCGGACTTCATCGAGCGGGGCAAGCGCAAGTCGAAGAACAGTGCGATCGTCCTTGTTTCCGAGGCGCAGAAGGACGGCGTGGGCGGTGCCTTCTACTATGCCGAGCGCGTCAAGAAGGAGTATCCGCAGTTCGATGCCCGCGTGACCATCCTCGGTCACCTGCAGCGCGGCGGCACGCCGTCGGCCTACGACCGGATCCTGGCGTCCCGGATGGGTTACGCCGCCATCGAGGCCCTGCTGGAAGGCCAGCGCAACATCATGATCGGCATCAAGAACGACGAGATCGTGTATGTGCCCATCTCCCGCGCCGTCAAGATGAACAAGCCCATCAACCAGGAACTCATCACCGTGCTCAACGTGCTTTCCATGTAGCCTCCCATGATCCATCGCATCATCCTTTCCATCCGGCATTTCCTCTTCGACAAAGGCTGGAAGAAATCCTGTAAGGCGGAAGTCCCCACCATCTGCGTGGGCAACATCACGGTCGGCGGCACGGGCAAGACGCCGCATACGGAGATGATCCTCCGGATGCTCCTCCAGAGCGACGACTGGGCCTACTCCGACATCGCCGTCCTTTCCCGCGGCTACAAGCGGAAGACCAAAGGCTTCCAGAAGGTGGGCCGAGACGGGACGGCGCTCTTGTTCGGCGACGAGCCGCTGCAGATGGCGAAGAAGTTCCCCGCCGTGACCGTCGCCGTGGACGAGGACCGCGTGGAAGGCTGCCACTTCCTCACGCACCCCGAGGAACTCCAGACCGAGAAGAAAGCGAAGGGCTGCCTGGACAAGGATATCCCGAAGGCCCACCTGATCATCCTGGACGACGCCTTCCAGTTCCGCCGGCTCCAGGCCGACGTGAACATCGTCCTGGTGGACTACAACCGTCCCGTCCAGAAGGACAAGTTGATGCCCTGGGGCCGGCTCCGCGACCTGCCGTCCCGCCTGAAGGCCGCCGACATCCTCATCGTCACCAAGTGCCCTTCCTACCTGGACGAATGGGAGAAGGGGAAATGGGCGAAGCAACTGGGGGTGGACGACTACAGCACCGCCACCTGTACCGGTGTGAGGAAACTCCGGAAGGGGGAAGAGAAGCAGCAGACCGTCCTGTTCACCACCATCGGCTACGAGCCCATGGTCCCGGTATTCCCGGAGGAGGCCGACAGCCGCTTCAAGTTCGCCCAGCGCCTGATCCTGTTCACCGGCATCGCCAAGGACACGCCCCTGCGCGCGTACCTGTCCGACAATTACAAGGAAGTCAAGCGGTTCACGTTCCCGGACCACCACAAGTACACCAACGGAGACATCCGGAAAGTCGCGAAGGCGGTCGAGACCTTCCCCACCGCCTGCGTCGCCACCACCGAGAAGGACGCCCAGCGCGTCGTAGATACGAAAAAGGTACCCGAAACCCTGCGCAAACGCCTGTTCCAGGTACCTATCAACATCGAATTCCTCACCCCTGCGGAGCGGGAAATCTTCGAGACTATGCTTCTCGGGAGGCTTCGAGAACTTCGTTCTGAGTCCTGATGGACTCCTCGTGGATGGCGTTGAACACGTCATCGATGAACTTCTCCGAAAGCCCGTATATGCGGGCTTTTTCTTTCATCGCGGCCATCACCACTTCCCAACGGGCCGTCTGCAGGATGGCGACGTTGTGGTCGCGCTTGTAGGCGCCGATCTTCCGGCTCACCTCCATCCGGGCGCCGAGTTCCTTGAGGAGGTCTTCGTCGATATAGTCGATCCGCGAACGGAGTTGCTCGATGCCCTCGCGATACTCCTTGTCTCCGGAGTCCTTCTCGCGGATGAGGAGGCTTTCGATGAGCGTGCGCAGGTCCGCCGGGACAAGTTGCTGCTTGGCGTCGGACAGGGCGGCCGCCGGATTGCAGTGGGACTCGATCATCAGGCCTTCCAGACCCAGGTCCATCGCCCGCTGGGAGAGTTCCTGCAGGTATTTGCGGTCACCGCCCATGTGGGAAGGATCGGCGAAGAAGGGAAGGTTGGGATAGCGGGTGCGCAGTTCGATGGCGATCTGCCAGCCGGGGGCGTTGCGGTAGGGCTTGCTGCTGATGGTGGAGAAGCCGCGGTGGATGACGCCGAGTTTGCGGACGCCGGCCCGGTTGAGGCGCTCCAGCGCGCCGATCCACAGGTCCAGGTCCGGGTTGATCGGGTTCTTCACCAGCACGGGGACGTCGGTGTCGCGGAGCGCATCGGCAATCTCCTGCATCAGGAAGGGATTGGCGGTCGTCCGGGCGCCCACCCACAGCATGTCCACGCCATATTTGAGGCACTCGTACACGTGCTTCTCGTTCGCCACTTCCGTGCAGACGAACATCCCGGTTTCTTCCTTCACTTTCTTCAGCCATTTCAGGCCGGGGGCGCCTACCCCTTCGAAGCAGCCAGGATGCGTGCGGGGTTTCCAGATGCCCGCCCGGAACATGTGGATGCCCCAGGACGCGAGGCCCCGGGCCGTCTCCAGCACCTGTTCCTCCGTCTCCGCACTGCAGGGCCCTGCGATGACCATCGGCCGCGGCAGAGTGAAGAATCCCCATTCGGTTACGGGGATGATATCGAGTGTCTTTTCCATATTACCTGATTATTTTCTTGATCCGGTTCGCCTCCTCGATCAGCGCGCGGATCCTGTCTTCGTCAAAATCGTCCATCGCCTGCCGGAATTCCTGCATCTTCTCGATGTAGGTATCCATCACGTGCAGGATGTTCTCCCGGTTCTGGGTGAGGATGGGGACCCACATGTCGGCGCTGGACTTCGCCAGGCGGACGGTCGATGAGAAGCCGCCGGAAGCCAGGTCGAAGATGTGCTTCTCGTCGCGCTCCTTGTCCAGGACCGTCAGGGCCAGGGCGAAGGAGGTGACGTGCGAGATGTGGGACACGTACGCCGTATGGACGTCGTGCTGGGTCGCACTCATGTAGATGGGGCGCATGTTCAGGGCATCGTACAGGTCTTCGATCACCTTGACGGCCTTAGGGGCCGATTCCTCCGAATCGGCGAAGATGCACGCGCGGCCGTCGAACAGGTTGGGCATCGCCGCCCAGGGACCGCTGTACTCGGTGCCGGCCATCGGGTGGGTCGATACGAACTGCGGGCGGCAGGGATGGTAGTGTGTCGCCTGGCAGATCTGCTCCTTGGTGGAGCACACGTCGATGACGATCCTGTCCTTCGCCTCCGCGGCCTGGTAACGGTCCAGGATGTCGCAGACGATCTTGACCGCGGTGCCCACCGGGACGGCGACGACCACGATGTCGGCCTGGTTCACGCAGTCCTCGTAACTCACGATCTCGTCCACAAGGCCGATCTTTCCCGCCGCCGATGCGTTCACCGGATCGTGCTCCACGCCGATGACCCGCGCCGCGAACCCGCGGCGCCTGAGGTCGATGGCCATCGAGCCACCGATGAGGCCCAGGCCGATGATTCCTACTGTCCTGCCCATCGCTACCCCAGATAAGCCTTCACCTTCTCCAGCGCCTTCTCCAGTCTTTCGACCGGGGCGCAGAGGGAGATGCGGATGTAATCGTTCCCGTTCTTTCCGAAGATGAAGCCCGGGGCGAGGAACACGCCCGCTCCGTAGAGCAGGGCATTGGAAACCACTTCGCCGGCGGTCTTTCCGGATTCTTTCGCTTCGTTCAGAATGACGGAAACCTTTTCATTCCGAACCGGCGAAGGAATCTTCCCGAACAGGAAAAGCCCCGCGCTGTTCGCGTCGTACTCCGCGCCGATCGCGTCCAGGATCCTGCCCGCAACCACGGCACGGCGGCGGTACTCGGCGTTCAGCGTGGCGAACCAGTCCGGGCCGGCCTTCAATGCCTCGATGGCGGCGAGTTGCAGGGGCTTGAACATGCCGGAGTCCATCTGGGACTTGACCTTCAGGATCTCGCGGATGTAGTCGGCCTCGCCGGCGACCATGCCGATACGCCAGCCCGCCATGTTGTGGGCCTTGGAGAGGGAGTTCATCTCCAGGCAGCACTCCTTGGCACCGGGGACGGCCAGCAGGGACAGCGGCTCGTCGTTGCGGATGAAACTGTACGGGTTGTCATTGACAATCAATATCTTGTGGCGGCGGCCGAAGTCCGCTATCTTCTCGTAGAGTCCTTTTGACGCGTGCGCGCCCGTCGGCATGCCGGGATAGTTCGTCCACATCATCTTGACCCCGGTGAGGTCCATTGCCTCCAGCGCGTCGAAGTCCGGCGTCCATCCCTTTTCGGCCACGAGGTCGTACTTGATTACCTGGGCTTCCGCAATCTGGGATGCGGACGTGTAGGTCGGATAACCCGGATCCGGGACCAGCACCTTGTCGCCCGCATTCAGGAACGTGAGGGAGATCAGGAGGATGCCTTCCTTGGAGCCCGTGAGCGGCTGGATTTCACAGGAAGGGTCCAGTGTCACGCCATAATAGCGGGCATACCAGTCGGCGAGGGCCTGCCGCAGTTCGGGGAGGCCCATGTAACTCTGGTAGCCGTGCACGCCATCCAGGACCGCCGTCTTCGCGACGGTCTCGAGGGCGGCCCGGGGCGGGGTTCCGTCCGGCGAGCCGATGCCCAGGTTGATGACGGGATCTTCGCCACGGGCTTTCCGCTCCGCGTTCAGTTTCGCCATCTCCCGGTTCTTGATCGAGAAGAAATACTCTTTAACCGATTCGGTCCTCTTGGCAGGTTTGATGATCATATCGATGGAAATTTAGGTTCGGGTTACAGGGCGGCCTTGTATTCGCCCAGGATGTCCAGGTCCTCCAGCAGCGGGCGGACGGCCGTAAGGGCCTGCTGGTAACGCTGATAGCCGGCAAACTTGATGTCGGCGTAGAAGAAGTACTGCCACTCGCGGCCGGGAATCGGGAGCGACTGGATACGGGTGAGGTTCATGTCGTAGAACGACAGGATGGTCAGGATGTGCGCGAGGGAGCCCGGCTTGTGCGGCAGGGTGAAGCAGATGGAGGCCTTGTCGATGTCGTCCTCCATCACCTCCAGTCCATCGTCAAACACCAGGAAACGCGTATAGTTCTGCTTGTAGGTCTCGATGCCGGGAGCAAGGATTTCCAGTCCGTACAACTGGGCGGCCAGTTCCGACGCGACGGCGCCTACGCCGCGGAGTTTCTTCTCCGCGACGTCGCCGGCGCTCTTCGCGGTGTCCTCGGATTCCACGAGGTGGATCCAGGGGCACTCCTTCTCGAAGAAGGCGCGGGTCTGGTTGATGGCCATGTAGTGCGTGCGGACCTCCCGGATGTCGCGGAGCGACTGCCCAGGGAGGGCCATCAGGTTCTGGCGGATGCGGAGGTACACTTCCCCCTTGACTTTCCGGTCGTACTTACGGAGCAGTTCGAAGTTATGGATGAGCCCGCCGGACAGGGTGTTCTCGATGGCCATCACGGCACCGTCGGCCAGACCCGCCCCCATGGCCCCGTACAGATCCTCGAATGTGTCGCACTCGACGACCTCCGGGACCTCTCCGGCATAGAAGGTCCGGGCGGCTTCCTCATGGAAGCATCCCTTGTAACCCTGTATGGCGATTCTTTTCACGTTCCTTGACAAAAAAAGGGGCCATCCACATCCGGACAGCCCAACATAAATCTTTCTTTACCTATGATGATACGATGTCCGGCTATTACCGCGCCTGATAATAGTACTTGGAAAAACCGAAACCGTAAAATCGCATTTGTCTGAAATTTCGTTCGGACAAAGGTATACTAAATATTTTTAAAATCCAAACCTAGACGGTGAGAATTTCCTTTTCCTTGGCGGAGATGATCGCATCGACGTTCTTCACGTACTTGTCGGTCACCTTCTGGAGTTCTTCCTCGCCCTCTTTTTCGCCGTCCTCGGACAGGCCTTCGTTCTTCTGGGCCTTCTTCAGGAGGTCGATACCGTCGCGGCGGGCGTTGCGCACCGTCACCTTCGTCGTCTCACCCTGCGCCTTGGCCTTCTTGATCAGTTCGCGGCGGCGCTCCTCGGTGAGGGCGGGCACCACGCAGCGGATGATCTCGCCGTTGTTGGACGGGGTCAGGCCCACGTTGGCGTCCAGGATGGCCTTCTCGATCTTGGAAATCATGTTGCGCTCCCACGGCTGGATGGCGATGGTCTTCGCATCCGGGGTCGTGATGGAAGCGACCTGGTTCAGCGGCGTAGCCGTACCGTAGTAATCCACCGTCACACCGTTGAAGATGGCCGGGGTAGCCTTGCCTACGCGATAGTTCCTGAGGTCTTCCTCCAGGAAGTCCACCGCATCCTGCATCTTGACGCCCGCGGCGTCCACAATTTCTTTCGCTCTCGGTAACATAGTTCTCGTGTTTTGCTTAA
>JAEEGH010011469.1_pt1 | contig 20097 bp, 13 predicted proteins | sample 9134181 | NCBI WGS metagenome assembly JAEEGH01 (sample SAMN16246544, study PRJNA631951) | gut metagenome | biome: gut microbiome; feature: rumen; material: DP-attached | host: Bos | place: Iran: Karaj | collected 2018-10 | reverse complement strand
TCGCTGGTGTATGTGGTTCCTTTCGCCATCACCGTGCTGTACCTGCAGGCCTTCTTCCCCAAGCGGGTGGTCCTGCCGGTGTACATGGTCTCCCTGCTGCCGCTGCTGATCTTCTCCGGCAACGGCGTCGAACTGTTCTTCATGTTCCTGTGCGCCGGCATCGTCGCCATGAACACCTTCAAGCAGTTCAACCGGGGGTGGAAGCAGTTCCTGAACGCGCTGATCATCTTCGGGACGGAGCTGATCGTGTTCGCGGGCTTCCGTCTGATCGACGCGGGCCGCAGCATGGTCTGGCTCAATGTCCTGCAGCTGTTCGGCGGCGCCATGCTCACCGTGGCGTTCTATCCGCTCATCTACGTCTTCGAGCGGATTTTCAACCTCGTGTCCACCAACCGGCTCGAGGAACTGGCCGATACGAACAACAAGCTTCTGCGGGAACTGGCCGCGAAGGCTCCGGGTACCTTCCAGCACAGCCTGCAGGTGGAGAACATGGTGACCGAGGCCGGACGCGCCGTCCACGCCAACGTCCCGCTCCTGCGCGCCGCCGCCCTCTACCACGACCTGGGCAAGATGAAGAATCCTCTCTGCTTCATCGAGAACAGCAAGATCGAGGAAGGCAACAGCAACAGCTATCACGCCGGCCTGAGCCCGCGTGAAAGCGCCCGCGCGATCATCGCGCACGTCTCCGACGGCATGGAGATCGCCAAGGCGGGCAAACTCCCGGACGAAGTCTCCGACTTCATCCTGACGCACCACGGTACGTCCAATACGCAATCTTTCTACAACCAATACCTGAATGCAGGCGGTGATCCGGACGATGTGGAAGATTTCTTCTACAAGGGCCGCCGGCCGCGGACCAAGGAGGAGGTCATCCTGATGATCTGCGACTCCGTGGAGGCTGCGTCCCGCACCCTCAAGGAGTATACGCCGGAGTCCCTGGACAAGTTCGTCGAGTCCATGGTCGCCGCCAAGGAAAAGGCCGGTCAGTTCGAGACCGCCGAAATCACGATCCACGAGATGAACGTGGTCAAGTCCACCGTGAAGAAGTATCTCCAGGGCCTGTACCACGAAAGGATCGAATACATTCAGCGGGAAGAAGATAGTAATAGTTAAAAACCTAACGATACAATGAACATCACCAAGAAACAAGCCGATGCCCTGAACTATCAGGTTACCATCGACATCGCCGCCGACGACTACGCCGAGGCCCTCAAGAAAAGACTCAATGAATACCGTCGCCGCGCCGACATCAAGGGATTCCGCAAGGGAATGGCTCCCATGTCCCTGATTCAGCGCATGTACGGCGACCAGTGCCTCTACGAGTCCGTCAACCACCTGGTCGGGGAACAGCTCGACAATTTCATCCGTGACGAGAAGATCCGCATCGTGGGCGAGCCGCTCCCGTCCGAGGATCAGCCGCAGATCGAGTGGAAGGCCGGCAACGACTTCACCTTCAAGTTCGACATGGCCCAGACGCCGGAACTCAACTTCGAGGTCGGCGAGGGCGACAAGATCCCTTACTACGAAATCAACGTCACCGAGGAAGCCAAGAAGGCCATGAAGGCCCAGATGCTCCAGCAGTACGGTTCCCTCCAGGAAGGCAAGACCGCCGGTGAGAACGACTACATCATCGCCGACATCGCAAACGACAGCCACAGCGCCGAGGGCGTGTACGTGTCCATCGCCAATGTCGCCGAGGTCGCCCGTCCGCTCTTCGTCGGCAAGAAGGCCGGCGAGAAGATCACCGTCAATGTGAACGAGGCCTTCGAGAACGAGACCGACCGCGCCTCCATGCTCAAGGTGGACAAGGCGAAGCTCGCCGAGCTCGATCCGATGTTTACCTTCACCGTCGTGAACGTGAAGACCTTCAAGGCCGCCGAGAACAACCAGGAGACCTGGAACATCATGTTCGGCGAAGGCACCGTCACCTCCGAGGAGCAGTTCATGGAGAAGGTGGTCGAGCGCATCAAGGCCAACCACACCCAGGACGCCAACTACCGTTTCGGCAGCGACGTGCGCAAGTACTTCGTGGAGAAGGCCAACATCGAGCTTCCGGAAGAGTTCCTGAAGCGCTGGCTCGTGTATGCCAATGACGGCAAGTACTCCCGCGAGGACGTGGAGAAGGAATTCCCGGCCTTCGTCGAGGACTTCAAGTGGCAGCTCACCCGCGGCTACCTGATGGAGAAGCTCGGCCTGAAGGTGGAGGCGAAGGACGTCCAGGCCGCCGCCGAGAGCTATGTCGCCTACCAGTACGCGATGTACGGCATGGGCAACGTTCCTGAGGACATGATCAAGAGCTCCGCCAAGAACGTCCTGGAGGACGAGAACCAGCGCCGCCGCCTCGAAGAGCAGGTGGAGGACAACAAGACCATCAGCGCCCTGCGCGAGAAGGTCTCCGTCCAGACCAAGAAGATCTCCGAGGACAAGTTCCGCGCCTTGAAATAATCTGCCGTTTTCCCGGTAGATCATTGTGTTACCAAACACGAGAATGATGAACGAATTCGAGAAATTTGCCACCAAGGGCCAGGGGATCGGCTCCGCCACCCTTTCCCGGTACGCGTCGGCTTTCGACGCCTACATCAACCCGACCATCACCGAGGAGCGCAAGCTCAACGTGGCCCAGATGGACGTGTTCAGCCGCCTGATGATGGACCGCATCGTCTTCCTGGGCGTTCCCATCGACGATGACGTGGCCAACATCATCATGGCCCAGCTCCTGTTCCTGGCCTCCACGGACCCGGGCGCGGACATCACGATGTACCTGAACACCCCCGGCGGCCAGGTTTCCTCGGGTCTCGCCATCTATGACACGATGCAGATCGTCCAGCCGGACGTGGCCACCGTGTGCACCGGCATGGCGGCGTCGATGGGCTCCGTCCTCCTGTGCGCCGGCACGAAAGGCAAGCGCACGGCCCTGCCGCATTCCCGCGTGCTGATCCATCAGCCGCTGGGCGGCGCCAAGGGCCAGGCCAGCGACATCCTCATCGCCGCCCGGGAAATCGAGAAAACCCGTACGGAACTCTTCCGTATCATCGCCGAGCACAGCGGTCAGCCGCTGGAGCGTGTCGCCGCCGACGGCGACCGCGACTTCTGGATGACCGCCGAGGAGGCCAAGGCCTACGGCATGGTGGACGAGATCCTGTATAAGAAATCCAAGTAATGGCCAAGAAAGTACCGAGCCGCAACCACTGCGTCCTCTGCGGCCGCACCGACGCCGAAGTCCCGTTCATGCTCCAGGGCCTGGACGGGTACATCTGCTCGGACTGCGCGAAGATGGCCGCGGAATACGTGGCGGAACTGGAGCACAAGCCGTCGAAGGGGAGCGCCACGACCGTGGGCTCCCTGGACAAGGCTCCGAAGCCGAAGGAGATCAAGGCCTACCTGGACCAGTATGTCATCGGCCAGGACCGGGCCAAGACCGTCCTCGCGGTGGCGGTGTACAACCACTACAAGCGTATCAGCCACAACCTGATCGCCAAGGCCGACGACGGGGTCGAGTTGGAGAAGTCCAACATCCTGCTGGTCGGTCCGACCGGAACGGGCAAGACCCTGCTGGCGAAAACCATCGCCAAGCAGTTGGACGTCCCGTTCACGATCGTCGATGCCACCGTCCTGACGGAGGCCGGCTATGTGGGCGAGGATGTCGAGAGTATCCTCACCCGGCTGCTGCAGGAGGCCGATTTCGACCAGAAGAAGGCCGAGCGGGGCATCGTCTTCATCGACGAGATTGACAAGATCGCCCGTAAGTCCGACAACCCGTCCATCACCCGCGACGTGTCTGGCGAGGGCGTCCAGCAGGCGATGCTCAAACTCCTGGAAGGGAACGTGGTGAACGTGCCGCCGAAGGGCGGCCGCAAGCACCCCGAGCAGGAGTTCATCCACGTGGACACGCAGAACATCCTGTTCATCTGCGGCGGTGCCTTCGAGGGCATCGAGCGGCATATCGCCCAGCGCAAGAACACGCAGATCATCGGCTTCGGCGCCGAGGAGAAAAAGCGCGTGGACAAGGATAACCTCCTCCAGTACGTGGAGGCGCAGGATCTCCGGGCGTACGGTCTCATCCCCGAGATCGTAGGCCGTCTTCCGGTCGTGACCTATCTGGACCAGTTGGACCGCGATTCCCTGCGCCGCATCCTCACGGAGCCTAAGAACGCCATCATCCGCCAGTACCAGAAACTGTTCGAGATGGACGGCATGAAACTCGAGATCGAGCCGGAAGTGCTTGACCTGATCGTGGATACGTCCATAGAACGGAAGTTGGGCGCGCGCGGTCTGCGCGCCATCTGCGAGGAACTGATGAACGACGCGATGTTCGAAGCGCCGTCTTCGAAGAAGAAGACTTACAAACTCACCTTGGCTTATGCGAAGGAGCGCCTGGCTCGGTAGCCTCGCGCTCCTTTGCGCATTTTCGTGTGCGGGTCCCGTCCGGGAATCCGCCAAGACCACTTTCCAGACCTCCCGCTCCTGGAGTCCGGCCATCGACAACCGGGCCGATGCCGTGATGGTGTACGGTGTGGGCGGCAATCCGTCCGACACCCTGTCCGACAGCGTGGAAAGCCGGATCGCTTCCTGGCGGGAGCGGGGCTATGACACCCATTTCATGACGGGCATCGCCTGGGGCGGTTACCAGGACTATTTCACCGGCGGCTGGGACGGCGAGCCACATCTGGACGAAGGACAGGTGCAGATGGACGGAGACACGATCTGGCATGGGCCGATGGTCCCGTACATCGTTCCCACGGAGAACTATCTCGCGTACTTCAAGGAACGGCACATCAAGCGCGTCATCGACGCCGGGGTGGACCATATCTTCCTGGAAGAGCCCGAGTTCTGGGCCCATGGAGGCTATTCCGAGGCGTTCAGGCGCGAGTGGAAAGCCTATTACGGAGAGGACTGGCGCCCGCAGGACGAATCGCCCGAAGCCACCTATCTGTCGTCCAAACTGAAATACCACCTGTATTACCGGGCCCTGGAGGAAGTGTGTTCCTATGCGAAGGAGTACGGCCGCTCGCTGGGCCGGGACATCAAGTGCTATGTGCCCACGCACTCGCTCCTGAACTATTCGATGTGGCAGATCGTCTCGCCGGAGGCCTCGCTTGCGTCGATGGACTGCATCGACGGGTACATCGCCCAGGTGTGGACCGGAACCTCCCGGGTGCCTGATTACTTTAATGGCGTGCGCGGCGAGCGGGTGTTCGAGACGGCGTACCTGGAATACGGCTGTATGGCATCGATGACGGCTCCGACCGGCCGCCGCGTCTGGTTCCTGACCGACCCGATCGAGGACGCTACCCGTGACTGGGGCGATTTCCGGCGGAACTACCAGGCCACTTTCGCGGCCCAGTTGCTGTATCCGCAGATCGACACCTATGAGATCATGCCCTGGCCGGAGCGTATCTACGGGCGTCCTTATCCCGCCGGTCCGGGTTCGGACGAAAAGATCCTCATCCCGCAGGATTTCGCCTCGATGATGCAGGTCATGACGAACGCCCTGCAGGAAATGCCCGCGTCCCGGAACACCCTGGACGGTTCCGGGGGAATCTCCGTATTGATGGGCAATTCGTTGATGTTCCAGCGGTTCCCGGTCCACGACGGGTATGAGGACCCGCAACTCTCGAACTTCTTCGGCCTGGCCCTGCCGCTGCTCAAGCGCGGGGTCCCGGTGGGCATCACCCACATCGAGAACCTGGGTTATCCGGAGGCGCTCCAGGACGTGAAGGTCCTCCTGATGACCTACGCCAACATGAAGCCGATGGACCCGTCCGCGCACGAGCATCTGGCCGATTGGGTGCGGGATGGGGGAGTGCTGGTTTACAACGGAACGGACACGGATCCTTTCCAGGGAGTGCGCGAATGGTGGAACACGGGTGAGTATGCGTTTGATGCCCCGTCCGACCATCTGTTTGCCTTGCTGGGCTTGGAGCCGGGCCTCCCGAGAGGAGTCTATCCCTGTGGCAAGGGACGCCTGTGCGTGCTTCGGTACGATCCGAAGGAATATGTGATGACTGCGGGCGGCGATGCCATGCTGCTTTTTACCGTCGAGTCCCAGTACGGTGCGTTGCAGTGGAAGAACCACTTCCTGCTGGACCGGGGCCCTTACAAGATTGCCGCCGCGCTGGACGAAAGCGTCTCGGACGAACCTTATGTGCTGGAAGGCTCTTTCATCGACCTGTTCGACCCGGCCCTTCCGGTCCTTTCCCGAGCCGTGGTCCGGCCGGGCGCCCAAGCCTTCCTGTACGACCTCCGGAAAGCCCCCAAGGCTCCCACGATCCTCGCCGCCGCCAGCCGGGCCTATGACCTCCGCAAAACCGCCCGCACTTTCTCCTACACCTGCAAAGCCCCTGCGGAAACAGTCAATGTGACGCGTATCCTCCTTCGTCGCAAACCGCTGAGCGTGCTGGTGGACGGTCAGCAGGCGGGGGAGTGGTCCTGGGATGAAGCAAGCAGCACCCTCTTCCTTCGCTTTCCCAACAACCCTGACGGTGTAAAGGTGGAAATCCGGTGGTAATCGTGCGACTGTTTGGCCGAATAAGCATTATAGGATATACAAAGAGACCCTTGCATTGCTATGGGTCTCTTTTTTGTTAGGAAAGACTCGTAAAAATGCTTATCTTGAAGTCAGGTTTACATCGGTCAAATGAAGATCGTGACTTCATATTCAGTCAGATTAAGGCAAGTGCCCACTTGTCTCAAGGATACCCTTATGAAGTATCGGGAAGCAGTAGACTGGTTCATCGGCATGATGGAAGCGGAATGGAACGCATTTGCTGACTGTAACAACAATCAGATGGCTGTCAGGGTAGGCGAGAAATTTTGCATTAAGACTGCAAAGAACGGGACCCCAAAGTATTCTTTTTCTGATTCTTTCTATAAGTTTCCCTCCTATCTTCGTAGAGCAGCCATTGCGGAAGCCTTCGGTCTGTTATCGTCTTACCATTCCTGTCTCGATAACTGGAATGATTATTCTGTTTCGGAACGGAAAAGACGACCATCCGTTCCTAAAGCGGGTTTTGTTTATCCAGCGATGTATCGGGATAATTGCTTTGTCCGCACAGGAACATACACCGCCCGAATCAAGGTCTGGACACACAATACTTGGGACTGGATAGATATCACGCTCCGAAAATGCGACGTGGATTACATTCTCCGTCGTTGCTCGAACCGGAAAGAATGTGTTCCGACTCTTCGCCAACGTGGGAAAGTTTGGAGCCTTGATTTCTCTTTTGAAGAACGAGTGACACTCACTGATTCAAACCATATTGACAAACAGCGGATCTTGTCGGTAGATTTAGGCCTGAACAGTGCGTGTGTTTGTTCCGTGATGACCTCGGACGGCACGGTCGTCGGCAGGCGTTTCTTGCACCTGCCTTCAGAATACGACCATCTTCGGCATTGCATCGGTAATATCAAACACGCACAGCAGTCAGGGGCCAGACGAATGCCAGGACTTTGGGCAAAGGCACGGGGTGTGAACGATGACATTTCTGTCAAAACGGCCCGGTTTATCGTTGATAGTGCTATGCTTTATGGAGTTGACACAATTGTCATGGAGGCTCTGGATCTTAATGGGAAAAAGAGAGGCTCCAAAAAGCAGCGCCTTGCCCTGTGGAGGGCGAGGTATGTTCAATCAATGGTCAATGTCAAAGCCCATCGTGCAGGCATTCGGGTCAGTCGTGTCTGCGCGTGGAATACCAGTCGTCTTGCCTTTGACGGGAGCGGCCGAGTCTTACGGGGCAGAGAAACAGAGAAGGCGGGGAAGAACTACTCTCTTTGCGAGTTCCCCAACGGCAAGGTCTATAACTGCGATTTGAACGCCTCGTACAACATTGGTGCGAGATATTACATCCGCGAAATCCTGCGTAATCAGTCCGAGAGGACGAGGTTGGCTCTGACGGCAAAAGTTCCGTCACTCGCTAAGAGAAGCACCTGCACCCTGTCAGACCTTAAAGATTTGCGTGCGGCAATGGTGGCTTAGCCCATCTGGTTTGCTGAGCGTATAATGTCGGGTAAGACGAGGGCGTCCGATCCGTCTAAAGCGGAACCTGGAGTTGCTCCAGGCAATAGGATGTCCATAGGTATATGCCTATGGGAGGCTTCACCTGCCGACCTCTTGCCTGTTTCTACATGGGATGAACAGGTCAATACAAAAAAAGACTTGAATTTGAATTCAAGTCTTTTGGAGTGAGGACAACTGGATTTGAACCAGTGACCTCTTGCCTGTCAAGCAAGCGCTCTAAACCAACTGAGCTATGCCCTCGTTCAATTGGGAATGCAAAGATATGAACTTTTTTTTAATAACGCAAGAGCAGAACTTGCTTTTTTGAGGTTTTCTGCTTGATTGCCCATCCCATAGTAAGCCATTAAATCAAAATCTGCCGTCCGGGGCCGGGGCTTGTAGGTATTGTCCGTGAGTTTTCCTAATTTTGCATATCTATGGCTATTGCTCAGAAAATACGGGCCTGGTACCGGCTCTTCGCCATTTACTGCGAATTGGGTTACATTCCCTGGAGGAAACCCGCCAAGGAGCGGAAGCCGGCCAGGAAGCGCAAGCACGAAGACAGTGTCTATATAGGCGCCCGCGAGGCGATCATCCCGTTCCTGAACGATGATGCCAAGCGGACGTTCTCCCATCTGCTCCTGCGGCCCGGCTACATGCTCCGGGATTACATCCAGCGTGGCCAGCACGGGCGCTACCTGGCGCCTTTCACGTCCCTGCTGGTGTTCTATTCCCTTTTCACCCTGCTGATGGCGGTCGTCCAGCCCAAACCTACCCGCTCCTCCATCGCTGAATCAGCATACGATATATCCCGGCTCATCGAGGAACAAGTCGATAGTCTTGGCAAGGATGACTGGCAAAGGCGGTTCATAGTGAACATCGCCAAAGGTGCGTCCACAGCCCTTATCATCACCCAGTTGGACCTGTTCCCTGAGGGGGCGGATACCCCTTGGAAACAATCCCTGGCGGCGGTCGAGGGCGACCTTCGCAGCAAGGGCATCCCGCTTTTCCTGGACAATTTCCTGTTCATGTGGCTCGCGATGGCCGTCCTTCTCAGGAAGAAATACAAGGTGAGCATGTCCGGCGCCGCGGCGGCATCGGCCTATGTCCTGTGCCAGTTCTGCCTGTTCATGTTCCTGGCGCTGCTCCTGTCCTTCGGCCAGGACGCCAAACTGGGCATCCTGCTCACCGCCGTCCTCGTGTTCATCGATTACCGTCAGTGGCTGAAGGTTGACAACCGGACCGCATTCTGGCTCACGGTCAAGACCGGGATCCTGAATGTCCTCTTCCGCGCGGCCTTCTTCCTCATCCTGGGCCTGGTACTGGTCGGCATCGCCTATGCCCGAACTTGATTCCAACTCATGAAACCGCAGATACATACCGACGTTCTCCACCGGATGGCCTACTCCACCGATGCTTCCATTTACCGGGAAGTGCCGTATGGCGTTGCGTTCCCGCAAACCGTCGAGGAGATACAGGCCCTGATTGCCCAGGCCAGGCGCCTGGGTACGCACGTGATTCCCCGGGCGGCCGGAACATCGCTGGCCGGGCAGGTGGTGGGAAGCGGTATCGTCGTGGATATCCGGGGATGGAACCGGATCCTGGAGGTGGACCGGGAGCAGCGATGGGCCCGGGTGCAGCCCGGCGTGGTCCGCGATGAACTGAACCTCGCCCTGAAGCCCTACGGACTGCATTTCAGTCCGGAAACGTCCACCAGCAACCGCTGCTGCATCGGCGGTATGTTCGGCAACAATTCCTGCGGGACGCACTCGCTGGTGTACGGAAGCACCCGGCATCACGTGCTCTCCTGCAAGGGCGTCCTGTCCGACGGATCGTTGTTCGACACCGAACATCCGGACCGCTCCAACCCGCTGCTGGACAGGATTTTCACGCAGTTGGAAGGTTGGGGCTCCGATCCGACGGTCCTCGCCGAGGTGGAGGCGGTCTTCCCGGACAGGTCTCTCCGCCGCCGCAGTTGCGGCTATGCCATCGACGAAGCCATCGAAGGCGGGCGGGCGGACCTGTGCAAACTGCTGGTCGGCTCCGAGGGGACATTGGCCTTCATCACCGAGATCAAGGTCTCCCTGGATCCGCTGCCCCCGGCGGAAAAGATGGTGGTCTGTGCCCATTGCGACACCCTGGAAAAGAGTTTCCAGGCCAATCTGGTCGCGCTCCGGCACCATCCCGCCGCCGTGGAACTGATGGACGGGAAAATCCTGGAACTGAGTTTCCAGAACCTGGAACAGAAACGGAATTCCTTCTTTGTCGAGGGACTGCCCGCCGCCCTGGTCATCGTTGAATTCTGGGGAGAGACCCGGGAGGACATCGACGCGCAGGCGGCCGCCTTCGAGGCTGCGGCGGAGGATTCCGGCCTGGTCTATGCCTGCACGCGGGTGTACGGAGCCGATGTGAACCGGGTCTGGGACCTGCGCAAGGCCGGCCTGGGCGTGCTGAGCGGCATGAAGGGGGATGCCAAGCCCATCGGCGTCATCGAAGATACGGCCGTGGCCCCGGAAAGGCTCCCTGCCTATATGCGGGATTTCGGGGAAATGCTGGAGCGCCTGGGCGCTTCCTGCGTCTATTACGGGCATATCAGCACCGGGGAACTGCACCTGCGCCCCATCATCAACATCAAGACGCCCGAAGGACGGAAACTGTTCCGGGAAGTGGCGACGGAGACGGCCCGGCTGGTGCGGAAGCACAAGGGCAGCCTGAGCGGCGAGCACGGCGACGGACGGCTCCGCGGGGAATTCATCCCGCTCATGTATGGGGAAACCGTGTACCGGATGATGTGCGAGGTCAAGCGTACCTGGGATCCGGACGGGATCTTCAACCTGCACAAGATCGTCGATACGCCGCCGATGGACGAAGGATTGCGGTATGCCGTGGGACAGCGGTACAGCGTGGAAACGGAACTGGCCGGCGACAGGACCTATTATAACTGGCGGGCCGCCTTCGACGAGTGCCGGGTGGAAGGGGCGAGCGGCGTACGGTCGCAGGCCCATGCGCTCATGTGCTCGGTGGAGCAGTGCAACGGGGCCGGTGCCTGCCTGAAATCCAACCTGATCGGAGGCACGATGTGCCCCGCTTTCAAAGTGACCGGGGATGAACTGTTCTCCACCCGGGCCCGGGCCAATGTCATCCGGGAGGTCCTGACGAACGGATTCGATGCGAAGTCGTCGCTGTTCGGCAGTCCCGAACTGCAGCGGATGCTGGACTCCTGTCTCGCCTGCAAGGGCTGTCTCTCCGAGTGCCCTTCCAACGTGGACATGACCAAACTCCGGAGCGAGATCCTGCAGCAGCGCTACGACCGGTTCGGAACGCCCCTGCGTACCTGGATGGTGGCTCGGATGTCCTGGTTCGAATCGCTGGGCGCCGCTGTCCGTCCGCTCTATAACTTCTTCGCCTCCTGGAAACCTTCCGCGGCCCTGATCAAGCGGATCGTCCGTTTCTCCGCCGACCGGCAGATTCCCCGGCTGAGCCGCTTCAGCATGCGGAAACTGGTGGCGCGGGAGCCTTCCGGCAACGGCCCGAAGGTATATCTGTTCGCCGATGAATTCACGAACCACCAGGAGGCTGAACTGGGCCTCACCTTCGCCCGACTCCTGACGCGGCTGGGTTATTCCGTCGAGATTCCCCGCCACACGGAAAGCGGGCGGGCTCCCATCTCCAAAGGTTGCCTGAAACTGGCGAAGAAATATGCCGTCAAGAACGTGACGCTCCTCGCGGACCTCATCTCGGAGGGAACTCCGCTCGTGGGCATCGAACCTTCCTGCATCCTTTCCTTCCGCGACGAGTATCCGGACCTGGTCCCGCCCGAAATGCGGGAGAAAGCCCGGAAACTGGCCGCGAACTGCCTCCTGTTCGACGAGTTCATCGTCCGGGAAGTGGCCGCCGGCCGCATCTCCGCGGAGGCGTTCCGGGAAACCGCCGCCGACATCTACCTGCATGGCCATTGCCAGCAGAAATCCCTTGTCGGAGTCGGGAAATGTGCCGAGATGCTCCGCCTCCTTCCGGGTGCGACCGTCCATGTCATCCCCAGCGGATGCTGCGGAATGGCCGGATCGTTCGGCTACGAGAAGGAACATTACGAAACCTCGATGGCCATCGGGGAAATGGTCCTGTTCCCGACCATCCGGAAGGCGACGGCCGATGCGGGAAAGACCGTCCTCGTCGCCGCCCCCGGTACTTCATGCCGCCAGCAGATCCTGGACGGGACGGGCGTCAAGGCCTTCCATCCCATTGAAATCCTGTATCGACAACTGAAACATTCCTAATCTCCCATGCGTAATACCATCCTAGCCCTGGGCCTCTTCCTGGCCGCCGCGACCCTCTCCGCCTCAGCGGGGGAGTATGTGACCTATTACCGGAATCTGCCTGTGCAGATGCAGGAACCGGCGCTGCCGGGAATCCCGGACCTGGCACTTTCCCTGGCCGATTTCGGCGCCGTGGGAGACGGTGTCACAGACAATACCGAGGCCTTCGGAAAGGCGCTCAAGGCATTGGAGAAGCAGGGCGGCGGGCATCTCGTCGTCCCGGCGGGAATCTGGCTCACCGGGCCACTCACGCTGAAGGACCGGATGGACCTGCACCTGGAACGGAACGCGGTGATCCTCCTGACACCCGACCGGGCTGCGCACCTGAAGGACGGGAAAGCGGTGCCCGGGATTTCCGCCTCCAAGCGGACGGACGTGAGCATCACGGGAGCGGGCATCATCGACGGAAACGGCGAATGGTGGCGCGGCGTGAAGCGCTCCAAGGTGAGCGACACGGAATGGAACGCCTTCAGGCGCATGGGCGGTACCGTCACGGAGAAGGGCGACCTCTGGTACCCTTTCGGTCTCAAGGCTTTCGACAACATTGCCGATACCTATGAAGCCCAGGAGAAGATCCGGACGCACCTCGTCCGTTTCACGGACTGCGAGCGGGTCCTCGTCCAGGGCGTCACCCTCCAGAACTCCCCGAAGTTCCACCTGGTCCCGCAGCGCTGCAGGGACGTGGTTATCGACGGCGTCACGGTCCGCTGCCCCTGGAATGCGCAGAACGGTGACGGCATCGACATCGGCCAGTGCAGGAACGTGCTCATCGTCCGCAACACCGTGGACGTGGGCGACGACGGCATCTGCATGAAGGGCGGTGCGGGCGCCGCGGCGCTGAAGGACGGCCCCTGTGAGAATATCCTCATCGAGGACAATACCGTGTTCCATGCCCATGGCGGCTTTGTCATCGGCTCGGAATTCTCCGGCGGCATGTACAACATCGTGGTGCGGAACAACACCTTCTCCGGAACCGATACCGGCCTTCGTTTCAAGAGCGCACCCGAACGGGGTGGAAAGACCGGAAACATCTGGATCAGTGACATCTACATGTCCGACATCCAGGGCGAGGCGGTGGTCTTCGAGACCTCCTACGCGGACCGGCCGGTAGGCCGCGACGACGCCATGGCCGCCGAGACGGAGAACTTCCTGCCCGATTTCCACGACATCCATATCTCCCGCGTGACCTGCCGGGACTGCCGCACCGGCGTGAAAGCCTCCGGTACCCTGCGGATGATCCACGACATCACGCTGGAGGACTGCGTCTTCTTCTATACGGAAGAAGCATCCCGGATCGACGATCCCGGGATGCTTCAACTGAAAGACGTCCGTTTCGAGACCTACAGGTAGTCCTCGAAATACATCGTCACCTTGTCCATCAGGTGGATCCGGCGCCGGCCTCCCACGTTGTGCGGGTCCGTCGGATAGGGGAAGTAGTCCACCTGGACGTTGTTCCGGATGCACTCCTCGACGAAACTGAGGGAGTGCTCCCAGACGACGGTGTTGTCCACGGCGCCCTGGCAGATGAGGAGTTTGCCCTTGAGGTCCTTCGCCTTGTTGATGAGCGAAGTCTTCGCAAAGCCTTCGGGGTTCGTGGCTTCCGTGTCCATGTAACGCTCGCCGTACATGATCTCGTACCATTTCCAGTCGATGACCGGTCCGCCGGCGACGGCCACCTTGAACACGTCGGGATAGTTGGTGATGAGGCTGATGGTCATGAAACCGCCGTAACTCCAGCCGTGGACGCCGATGCGGTCCTTGTCCACCCAGGGGAATTCCATCAGGCGGCGGATGCCCACCATCTGGTCGGCCATCTCGGCCTGGCCGCATTGGCGGTTGATGGAGCGTTCGAACTCGGAACCGCGGTTGGAAGTGCCCCGGTTATCCTGCACATACACGACGTAGCCGTGCTCGGCCATGTACATCTCCCACATCCGGACACCGCCCATCCAGCCGTCCTGGACCATCTGGGAGTGCGGGCCGCCATAGACATAGACGACGACCGGGTACTTCTTCGCCGGGTCGAAATCCTTCGGATAGTAGAGCCGGTAGTAGTTGTCGAACTTCCCGTCGGCGCTCGGGACGGTGCCCAGTTCGACGGCGCCCACGGCGTAGTCCTTCAGCGGGTCACCGGACTCGAAGAGTTTCTCCGTATGCTTGCCGTCGGTGCTTCTGAGCAGGGTGACGCCCGGCGTGTCCAGGTTCGCGTACCGGTCGAAGAACCAGGTACAGGACGCGTTCATGGTCACGCTGTGCCAGCCGCGCTCCGGGGTGAGGGCCAGCGGCTTGCCGATCTTGGCCTTCGCCAGGGCGTTCTTCGCCGGCGCCTTGACGGTCACCTTGTACAGGTGGTTCTCCACGGGGGAGATTTCCGCCGAGGTGTAGAAAACGTTCGTGCCGTCGTTGCCGAGATAGGCGACATCGGCATCGACGGGGGTGAGGCGGCGGATATTGCCCAGGGTGTCCAGCAGATAGAGATTGCGGTAGCCGTCGCGGAGGTCGGTCCGGTAGATCATCAGGTCCGTGCGGCCCTTGAGGAAGCGGACCGGGTCCAGCGGCTCCACCCAGCGCTCGTCATCCTCCGTCAGGAGCGTGCGGACGAACTGGCCGGTGGCGGCGCTGTACTGGTTCAACTTCATGTGGTGCTGGGTGCGGTCCAGGACCTGCACATAGACGGACTTGTCGTCCGGGGACCAACTGATGTTCGTCAGGAAGCGCTCCGGGGTGAATTCCGGGACGTTCAGATACACGGTGCTGCCCTTGTCCAGGTCATAGATGCCCAGGGAGACGATCTCGGAATCCATGCCGTTCATCGGGTACTTGATGAGTTCGAGTTCGCCGGTGCGGGTGCGGATGTTCAGGAGCGGGAAGTCGGTGACACGGGACTCGTCCTTGCGGTAGAAGGCCAGTTTCCGGCCCGAAGGGGCCCAGAAGATGCCGCCGTTGATGCCGAACTCGTTCCGGCTAACGGACTGACCGTACACGATCTCGCGGTCGTTGGAAACGGCCACGGCCACGGTGTCCTTGCCGTCGGTGATGTACAGGCTGTTACCCACGTTGAGGGCTCTCCAGCCTCCCTGCGTGGTGACACCGGGCATTCCCCGCATCGGCATTCCCCGGCCGGGGAGGGCGTCGGCGGAGGACTCGGAAAGTTGGATTTCGCCGTTCTTCCCGATGGTGGCCGTCATCATTTTCCGACCGTCCATGTAGCGGTATTCGTTGTCGCCGGTCCAGGAATAATAGCGGTTCTCGGGGGACAGGCGGCCGACCACGGCCTCTTCCATCGTCAGGATCTTGCCGTCATGGGCAGGATGCACCCCGATCACGCGGGGCTGGGCAAAAAGAACGCCGCCCACGAGGGTGGCGCCCAGAAGGATCAGATACTTTTTCATAAGAAGACTTGTTCTGCGGATGCGTCGTAGGGAAGGCGGTTGGAAGGCCCCGTCTGGACGGGTTCGGCATTGTCGATGCGGTCCACGATGGCGCGCTCATAGCCGCGCCAGGGGAGGGCTCCCTTGTACTCCTTGTAATGGACGGTCACCCGCTGGCCGGTGAGTTCGCGGAGTTCTTCGGCAATGGCCTTGTCCGCCACGGAGAACTTGAAGAACTTGGACTGGACGGAACCGCCGATGGAACCCTTGCTGCCGTAACCGGAGAGGATCATCTCGCCTTCGTAGGTTTTCCAGATGTAACCCGTGTAAGTAAGGGAGTTCAGTTCGCCGGTCTTGGTGCCGTCGCTGAACACCCACAGGAATTTGTAATATCCGAATGCCGCGCCCGCCAGAAGGAGGACGAGGACCACCCAGAAGATGATTTTACCTGCTGTCTTTGCCATAGTCGTGCTGGTTTGTTCAACTCACAAATATACAGAATCGTACGGGAAACGCCAAGGGTTTGGCTCAGAATCCGCGTCCGTGCTTGATCCAGAGTTTTTCCTCCAGGTCTGTCCATAGCTTGGCACACTGCTCGTAAATCTGCGCGGTGTAGGCGTTCAGGACCGTGGGGGAGGGATTGTTCTCCAGTCCTGGCAGGCCTTCAAAGGCGACGTCCTCCATCTCCAGGATGAGTTTCTCGAAGTCGTCCTTGTTCTTCTGCCAGGCGACGGTACCCAGCCGGTTCGGGCGGCGGAAGGTCCAGAGGACGCAGTCCGGGACATACTGCTTCTGTCCACAGTTGTCGAAGGCGGCGGGGAGGGAAGTGCCGCCGGCGAAGATGGGGATGCGGGGACTCTCGGCGGGGTTGTCCACGCCGTACCAGAGGATGCCGCCCACCCCGTCGGGCAGCCAGTTGCGCAGTTGCAGGACCGTCGAGTAGGAGCACCAGCACACGGCGAGGGTGCGGACGAACTCGACCGTGCCGGGGGCGACGGTGTTCAGCGTGTTTCGGGTGTCGGCGACGAGCCAGGGGTTCGCGACCGGACTGACGATGGTGTCGCCCTTGGCCGTGACCATCTTCCAGTCCTTGCACATGTCGTAGGGGGTGCCTTCATAGGTGCCGCGCAGGAGTTTCATCACTTCGCGGGCACTCACCTTGTGCTCAGGCCTGATGCTGAAGGGGAGGTCGGGATCGTCCATCGACAGGCCCAGGGACGGGGCGAGCGTATTGAACACGAACCAGTCGCGGATGGCGAAGTTCTTCCTGTCCTTGCGGGAGTTGTAGGCCTTGAACCAGACGAAATCGCCCTGGCCGTCCCACAGGCCGTATTCCTTCGCCACGGCTTCCACATTGTCGGAGGCCATGAAATGGTCCTTGTCGCGGCGGTCGATCTTCCCGATGCGGGGGATGTTGCAGGAGATGGACACCTCGTCGTCCGGGACACGCTGAGCCACCCACACGGCGCCCACCTTGTCGCGGCCGCAGCCGACGATCTCGAAGGCCCAGACCTCGTTCTTGTCGGCCACCGTAAGGCATTCGCCGGTGTCGCCGTACCCGTATTTCTCGGCCGTTTCACCCATGAGACGGATGGCGTCGCGGGCGTTGTCGCAGCGCATCAGCGCCAGGCGCGCCAACTCCTCGATGAGGAACATCGCATCCTTGTTGATGAGGGTGTCGGGTCCCGTGAAGGTGCTCTCTCCCATGGCGAGTTGCTTCTCGTTCAGGCAGGGATAGCCCGTATTGACATAGGCGTAAGTATGGCGGACTTCCGGAATCTCGCCCACCTTGCGCACGCCGGTGGTGTCGCCCTTGAACTTGGTGTGGCGGAGGCCCTTGTACACCTCGAACACGTCGCCTTTCCGGTGGTCGGCGGCGGGCTCCATCGAGATCCAGGTGTGCGAGACGCCGTCACAGGTGTGCGACGTGAACACGGAACCGTCCGTGGAGGCAAGCCGGCCCACCATGATGCTGGTGCAACTTTCGGGTTCATAGCCGTCGGGATAGATGCTCTGGGCATGGACGCCCGTCGCGACCGTGAGCGCCGCTACGAGGGAGAGGAGTTGAATGGGTTTCATCATCGTTTCGATACGTTTGCGCTAATGTACGCTTTTTCTTGCACTTGACCAATGGAATAATTCCGGAAATTGGCTACATTTGCGTGTCTATGTCCGGCAAGAAAAGCCATATGGAGCCCACAGGCGGCCAGTCCGCGCAGAAGTTCGACACGTGCTTCTTCGAGAAGTACGCGCAAGTCGTGCTCGCCACGGTGCTGGGGCACGATTTCGAGACACTCGTGAACCGGGACCGGCCGGACCTGCAGTCACCGGACGGCCACGGGATCGGCATCGAGGTGACGCGGGCGATGGAGGAGAGCAAGGCGGCCGGTCTCGCCCTGATGGATGACATCGCCGGCATCACGCAGGTGAAGCCCGGAGACGATTTCGACCGGATCCAGGAGAGCGGCTACTCCTTCGGCCTTCGAACCGGAAAGTATGTGGGAATCAGGGAATTACCCTATTGGCGGATGGCCCTGCCGATGCGGCGCATCCTGGAAAGCAAGGTGTCCAAGGCGGCGAGCGGGTTCTATGGCCACTGGGACCGGATGGGGCTTTTCGTTTTCAGCAAGGACAATCTCTCGGAGGGTGATGCCGTCAAGGCCATGAACTATACCCTCGGCCTGCAACGGGACCTTGACCTCCGCTACGACCGGCTCTACATCGCCGACATCGACGACCTTTTCGTCTGCAACCTGGCCGACGGCCTCAAGGCCGCCTCGCGCCTGGCGCGATACCGCCTCACGCAGGAGCAGCGCAGGGCTTTCTACCTGGAGGCGGTCCGCAAACAGTTGGAACAGCGCTAGTTACCCACCGGTTCGATGACCCGGTAGTGTCCGCTCAGATGCATGAACGCGAAGAGACGGAGGATGCCGTCGTAATAGGCGTCGAAATAGCCGTCCTCGTAGGGAACGTTCCTGCTGTCCCAGAGGCGCTGGACGAATTCGCGGGAGATGGCGTGGTCCGCGGCCAGCGTGGCGGCGGCCACCGTGGCCACGAGGCCCACGGAGTGGCGGGTGCCCGTACCGCGGAATTCGCCCTGACCGGCCGGCATCGCGAATTCGACTTCGGTGCCGTCCACGTTGTACTGGTCCGCGAATGTGTCGATTCCCTTGGAATAGAAGAAGTCCTGGATGGTGTTCGCGTAGTTCGTCTGCCATTCGCGGTCGGCGCAGGCCCAGGAGTAGTCGAGGGCGATGTTCATCGGCACGCGCCATGAATCGAAGCGGAAAGCGGGCTTCATCCGGCGGCCGAAGAAGGCCGGGGACTCGATGAAGGAGCCGTCAAAGTTGTTGGTGTCGGGATTCAGGCCGGTTTCCGGGTTGATGCTCTTGTGGAGGTACTCCCGGCTGGCGTTGGCACACGCGCGGTAGAAATCGGCCCGGCCATCGTCGGCCCAGCGGGCCCAGACCTCGTAGAAGGCAGGCAGGTGGTAGGACGGGTCGGTGTAGCCGGTGCCCCGGCCGTCCGGCGTGAAGACGATCAGGTGGTTCTCCTTGTCGATGAACGGCTTGATGCCCTCGGAACCGTCTTTCTCCCAGGAAGAGTCGAGGATGAACTGCGCCTCGGCGAGGTAATTGATATCTCCGTCATTGCCCCAGCGGTTCGAGGCGAAGATGAGCGAGGTGATGAAATAGAGTTCGCCGTCGGAGGCCGGGCCGCGGCCCTTGATGGTGCCGTCCGGTGCGAGGCTCCAGGCGAAGTAGCCCTTCATCGGCCCGTCCTGGTACTGCATATACTTCTTCGCCCAGCGGAACAGGCGGTCGAATTCGGCCTTCTTGTCCAGTTGCACGGCGATCATCATCCCGTAGGACATCCCCTCGGTGCGGGCGTCGAAATTCTTGACGTCGGACATGTAGCCCATATCGTCCCCGACCTCGAAATACACTTTGTCAGGGCCGTAGAAAACCTCCTGGAAGATGGCTTCGAGCCGGGCGTCGATTTCCGCCGGGTCATACCCCATCTCCGCAAACACGTTGCGGTACCTGTGCGTTTCGAAACCGCCCCGGGTCCAGGGCTTCAACTGGTTCTGGGCACTCGCCGCCGGCATCGCCAGCAGCCCGGCGGCCGCCGCCGCGGACACCACGATCCGCCTGATAAGTGACATTGACATGGTTGGCTTGTTTCTGATGATTGGAACAAATATAGTAATTTTTACAATAATACGTTTTTTTACAAAAAAATCGCTGAAAATATTTGCAAATTGGAAAAAACTCCCTACCTTTGCAATCCCAAACCGGTACTACCGGCGCGGAAAACGGGGTATTAGCTCAGTTGGTAGAGCGTTTGAATGGCATTCAAAAGGTCAGGAGTTCGATTCTCCTATGCTCCACAAAAATCCCTCTCAGAGTAGTCT
>JAEEGH010011466.1_pt1 | contig 20101 bp, 14 predicted proteins | sample 9134181 | NCBI WGS metagenome assembly JAEEGH01 (sample SAMN16246544, study PRJNA631951) | gut metagenome | biome: gut microbiome; feature: rumen; material: DP-attached | host: Bos | place: Iran: Karaj | collected 2018-10 | reverse complement strand
TCGGTGAGTTTGTGCCATGCTGCGGGAAACTTCTTGATGATGGAGCTGTTTCTGCCGTCACCATAAATCTCCATACCGCTCTTAATCGTTAGCGGGCGACGAATCATGTAAGTACGCGTAGGGATATATACTGCCATGTGTAATTCGGCAGCTTTGGCAAACAAGGCCTCCAGGGCATTGGTATCATCGGTCACACCGTCACCCACTGCGCCAAAGTCGTATGCCGACAGGCGCTGGTTACTCCACGTGGCACTGCCATTGCTATTCAGCAGATAGTCGATGAGGCCGGTCACGTCACCGACATTGGCTTTGCCGTCGATGTTCACGTCAGGCAATATGATGCCAGATTGGGCCGAGGCAGATGGCATTACTGCCATCATCAGGCACACCAGCACAGTTACGCTAAATAAACAACTCTTCTTTTTCATATTCAGATGATAGAATAGTATTATATAATGTTGATTAAAATCACGATATGAGGCCCCAATTGGCCTGTTTGTCATAAATTTCACGCATGTGGGCGGCCATTTTCCGTCCCCAGGTGGATTCGAGTCCAGGATCGGCGCGTAGATAGTCCTCGGCGACATTGCGGGCCAACTGGATGATCTGGCCGTCCTGGGCAATGTTGGCGATGTGGAGATTGAAGGCGATGCCGCTCTGCTGAGTGCCCTCCATGTCGCCCGGGCCGCGCAGTTTCATGTCCTCCTCGGCAACAACGAAGCCGTCGTTGGTCTGGGTCATGACCTGCAAGCGGTGACGCGTGTCGCGCCCCAGGTCGCTGCGGGCCATCAGGATGCAATAGCTCTGGTCGGCGCCACGCCCTACCCTGCCGCGCAGCTGGTGCAGCTGCGACAATCCGAATCGTTCGGCATCCTCAATGACCATAACCGACGCATTAGGCACGTTCACACCCACCTCGATGACAGTCGTCGCCACCAGGATATGCGCCTTGCCTGTAGCAAACAGCATCATCTGGTAGTCTTTCTCGGCTGGCTTCATGCGACCGTGCACCATAGCCACTTTATAGTTCGAGAACACTTCCTTGACCTGCTCAAAGCCCTGTTCCAGAGCGTGCAAGTCGAGTTTCTCGTTTTCCTCGATGAGGGGATAGACGATATAGGCCTGGCGGCCTTCTCGCAACTGCTTGCCCACGAACTGGTACATCTTGAAGCGGTCAGGCTCGTGCCTGAGCACCGTGGTCACGGGCTTGCGGCCCGGCGGCAGCTCGTCGATGATAGACACATCGAGGTCGCCATAGACCGTCATAGCCAGCGTCCTGGGGATGGGCGTGGCCGTCATCACCAGCACATGAGGCGGAGCCATTCGGTTCTTACTCCACAACCGGGCACGCTGAGCGACACCAAAGCGATGCTGCTCGTCGATGATGGCCAGTCCCAGGTTGCGGAACTGCACCGTGTCCTCGATAAGGGCATGAGTGCCAATCAATATCTGCAGTTCGCCACTCATCAATTCCTCATGAATGACGTCGCGTTCCTTCTTGCGCGTGGAGCCCGTCAAGAGCGCCACTTTCACGCCAATGGCATCGGCCATCGGCTTAATTGTTTCAAGATGTTGTCCCGCCAGGATCTCGGTAGGCGCCATGATGCAAGCCTGGTAACCGTTGTCCAGGGCTATGAGAGCTGTCATGAAGGCGACTATCGTCTTGCCGCTGCCCACGTCGCCCTGCAAGAGGCGGTTCATCTGCTTGCCGCTGCCCATGTCGTGGCGCATCTCGCGTATTACGCGCTTTTGCGCCCCAGTGAGCGGAAACTGCAGCACGTTATGGTAAAAGCCGTTGAAATAGGCTCCCACAGTCCCGAAGACGTGTCCCACCAGCCGACGGCTGCTCCCCTTGATATAATGCAGGATATTGAGTTCAAGGAAGAACAGTTCCTCAAACTTAAGGCGCAGCTGGGCCCGTTGCAAGGCCTGCTGGTCGGTGGGCACATGGATATTGCGCAATGCCTCGGGCAACGGCATGAGGTGGTAGCGCTGCAACAACTCGGGCGGCAACGTCTCACTGATGTATTGCACTGCCGGCGTTTCCAGCAGGTTGAGTATCAGTTTGTGTATGGCTCGCGATGTGAACGAGCGGTTGCGCAGCACCTCTGTCAGGTTATACACGCCGGTAAGGCCTTGGGCGGCATTCTCGGTCGTGACCACGTCCACTTCGGGATGGACGATGTTCAGATGGTTGTTGAAAAGCGACGGCTTTCCAAAGAGGAGATACTGCGTGTTGGTGTTATAAGTTTTCTGGATCGAGGCAACACGGTTGAACCACACTACCTCGATTGTGCCGGTGCCATCGGTGAACAAGGCCTGCAGACGGCGTTTGCGTCCCTCGCCAACAGTGTTGAAGGTGAGGAAACGGCCCTTGAGTTGAATGGCCGTCTCGTCACCGTTCAATTCGTTCACATGATTGATGACGCTGCGGTCGATGTAGCGGAAGGGGAAATAGTACAACAGGTCATAGTAGGTGCTGATGCCCAGTTCTTTCCTGAGCAACTCGGCACGCTTGGGTCCCACGCCGTGCAGGTACTGTATGTCGGTGTGGCGCAGGTCAGGCATCTTGATTCAACAGGTATTCGGCAACTGCCAGGTCCATAGGACGGGTAATCTTCAGATTGTTCGGGTCACCCTCGACCAGCGTCACAGGGTGGCCGAATTGCTCGACAACCGAGGCATCATCGGTGAACGTTGTCTGATAAGGCAACGAGTAGGCATCCATCAACAAGCGGGCATCAAAGGCCTGGGGCGTCTGCACCGCGCGCAACGTCGAGCGGTCAAGGGCGTGACTGGCATCACCAGTAACCTGACGAACCGAGTCGTTAAGCATCACCACGGGGATGGCGGCGCCATCGCGGCGGGCTGCTTCAATCGTGCGGCCTATGAGTTCGGCCGTGGCCAACGGGCGCACACCGTCATGGACGGCAATCACGTCAACACCGGCAATGTCAACGATGCTGTCAAGCGCATTTTTCACGCTGTGCCAGCGGGTCTCTCCGCCGGCAACCACGCGATGAGGCACGTCAAACGCATACTTCTCGCACAACTGCCGCCACAACGCCATCTGCCCCTGGGGCAAGGTCACGATTACATCAAAAGAACCGTCCCTATTTTTCCCAAAGGCCTCGATGGAGTGCATCAGGATGGGCTTGCCAGCCAATTCCAGGAATTGCTTGGGCAATTGTGCGCCAAAACGTGTGCCGCTACCGCCTGCGACTATGATTGCTACCGTTTTCATTTTATACTCTTTTCAAACCTGCAAAGTTAATGAAAAAAATCGGGGATAGAGCAAAAATTCTGTTAAGACATGTATTTCATGGTCTTTATCACCAGAGCAAGATGCGAAAAACAAGGTGGAGCTCCCGTGCAAAGAGCCCCACCCTATTGTTAACGTATTGATGCCTCACTGCGGTTACTCGGCAGACATGGCCAGCCTGAAACCGATGCCATTGGCCTTGCTGCTGGAACCATAGCGGTAAGTCACACGGCATTTGTCGGCACCTGTCGTCCAGCCACCACCGCGATAAACGTGGTCGGTACCCACAATGGGGCCTGTGGGGTTCGTCTGGGCGTCGGCAGTATAAGGCTTATACCAATCCTGGCACCACTCCATCACATTGCCGCTCATGTCATAAAGGCCCAACTCGTTAGGCTGTTTGGTGCGAATGGTTTGTGTCGAGAAGTATTCACCATTGACGTCAGTCAAATTATACCAAGCCACCTCGTCAACATTGTTGCTGCCGGCATACAGGTAGCCCTTGCTCTTGTTGCCGCCACGTGCTGCAAATTCCCACTCGGCCTCGGTGGGCAGACGGAAGTTGGTGCCCAGGACGGAATTCAGTCCAGCGATGAAACTTTGGCAGTCATCCCAAGATACCTTCTCGACAGGACGCTGCAAGTTCTCAACAAAGCCATTGCGTTTGGAATGCCAACTGGGGTTTTCCATCATCAGGGTGACCCACATTTCCTGGGTCACCTCAAATTCTCCTATCCAGTAATCGGATAATGTCACCTCATGAGCCGGCCTCTCATTGTCGAGTGCACAGGTGTCCTGCTCGTTGGTCGCTCCCATGGTAAATGTGCCGCCCTTGACCTTTACCATCTTGAAAGACACCATATCATAGATATCGTAGTACTTCACTTCGGGCTTTTCCTCAGGCTCTGGTGCGCTTGGCCATTCACCATACAAGAGGTAATCTATCAGCGTCGCTACATCTTTAATATTCACCTGCTCATCCCCATCGGTGTCACCACGCTTGAAATTGTTATCGTCGGCCACCACCTGGAAGGGTGCTGCGAGCATGGTAAACAAACACAATAATAAAACACAAGGATGTACAATCTTCTTCATTTGATACTTTAGATTTGATGGTTTATAATTTTATTTAAAAACGCAGCAAAAGTACTACAATTTACGGTAACAGGTTGCAAGATTCTAAAATAAGATGCATAAAAATTTAAAAAGGAACTTTAAGCCGCAGCTTAAAACTCCTTTTTAGGTTTCAAAATAGGTAAAATTTCTAAGGTAAAAAAGATTGTTTCAGGTTTATGGCACAAATTTATAGCCATTTTTTGAAACTAGAATTCAAATTTTTTATGTTTTATAACATGTTTTTCGTCAACCATGCCTTCAGCAGGCCCCTATCCCACTGATAATCAGTAGCACAAACGATTGCAAAAAATTTACGCATTTTTCTCAAAAAACCTGAGGGAGAATGTGCCGGACGGGTCCAGAACGACATAGGAATTCAGCGAAATCCATTCACCCAGCATGATAACGGGCGGCATGTCGTCGGTCTGCTCGTTGAGGCGGGCAATATGGATGTGGCCATAGACGAAGGCATCGACATCGGGATGCTGGCGATGGTAGTCGCGGGAGAAGTCCATGAGGTGTGAGGCGGCACGCTCCGAGATGGCGTGCTGCTCTACCGGATCGCGGCGGGTGCGGTTCTCGTTGGACCAGCCGGTGGCAATGGGATAGGTCCAGCGGGGGTGAATGGCAGCATACAGCCACTGGCACACCTTATTATAGAAGCACCAGCGCGTGAAACGGTACATGGCTGGCTGCTCGCCCACATCGTCGCCATGGGAGATGAGGATGCGCTTGCCCTGAGTCTCGATAACGGTGTGCCCATTGAGAACGGTCATGTTCAACTGGTCACGCAGGTAGTCGAAAAGCCACACATCGTGGTTACCAGTCACCCAAGTGAGTTTCACGCCCGCATCAGACAGTTCGGCCAGTTTGCCCAAGAAACGGATGTAGCCGCGAGGCACCACATACTTGTACTCGTACCAGTAGTCCAGGATGTCGCCCAACAGGTAGAGTTCGGCGGCATCGTCCTTGATACTGTCCAGAAAACGGCACACGCGACGCTCCCGCTCCAGCTGGTCGGTCATGTATTTCGCGCCCAGATGCAGGTCAGAAATGAAATATGTGTTCACACGAGCCATCTACAAGCATCTATCTGTAAACTGTAAACTATCAACTATTCACTGTTCACATCATGCCCAGCTCGAGCTTGGCCTCGTCGGTCATCATGCGCGGGTCCCACTCGGGTTCAAAGACCAGGTTAACCGTTGCACTGGTGACGCCGTCCACGCTCTCGACCTTTTGCCTCACATCCTCAAAGATGAAGTCGGCAATGGGGCAGTTGGGAGCGGTGAGTGTCATGTCGATATCGACGTGACCGTCATCGCCCAGGTCAATCTTATAAATTAATCCCAAACTATAGACATCCACGGGGAGCTCGGGGTCATAGACCGTCTTGAGCATCTTGATGATGTCTTCTTCGATTTTCAGTTTCTGTTCTTGTTCCATAATTGGCGGCAAAGGTAATCAAAAAGTCGGAAAACAGCACAAGATCCGGTGGCAAATCAGAGCAATCGACCGAATAGAGGGAACGATTTCCATCTCCCACGACGCATCAGCATCGACCAGCATGACCTCAATAAATGGTTTAGAGCACATTGCGATATCCAACTGGGGTTATTCCCGTCGAGACAATCGGCGCAAAGTACAGAAAGCGGTGAAAATGAAAAAATTTCATAAAAAATGCTGAATATTAGCACTTAATTGAAAAAAAAGTGCGATATTTGCAGTCGCAAAATCGAGAGGGGCTCATTTTTGAGCGCTTTTTGTTTGTCGCTTTTTTCAAAGCAATGAGCATAAAACCCTATCGTACAAGCAATTACAAACGAGTTCAATTATTTATTTTTAACCTAGTAATTATTTTATAATACAATGACTAAAGCAGAAATCGTAAGAGAGATCGCTCAATCCACCGGAATCGACAAGGCATCGGTTCTCGAAACTGTAGAGAAATTCATGGATACCGTTAAGGACTCACTGGCTAACGGCGAGAACGTCTACCTGCGTGGTTTTGGCAGCTTTATCGTGAAGACCCGTTCGCAGAAGACTGCACGCAATATCAGCAAGAATACCGAAATCATCATCCCCGAGCACAAGATCCCGGCATTCAAGCCCGCTAAGGTGTTCATGGAGCAGGTGAAGTAATATCAATCAGCGCTCAACCCGAAATACATATTTAATTTAAATTATTTGAATTATGCCTAACGGAAAGAAACGCAAAGGCCACAAGATGGCTACGCACAAGCGCAAAAAAAGACTGCGCAAGAATCGTCATAAAAACAAGAAGTAATCAGTTGCTTTTAACCATTTCATGACGACTGTAAGATAGCGGGAACAAACGAATTGGCAGGCATGATGGGCTCAACGGGCAGAAGACGCGATGTCACAGCTCCACCACCATAGCAGTCAATTGGTTTGCTCCTGTCTTTTATTCCAAGACGCCAGCACGTCTTCCCCGCACTTCCACACCCGCACCGTCCAGCGGGACGACCGTCACAAGGCTGTGGCAAAGTGCAATATACCGCAAGCGACAGAAGCCCAGACGGCTTCAAGCGATATATACTGACCCTTTTTATTATGTATATCACCCACACCAACTGCGATGAAAAGTGAACTAGTAGTTGACGTTACGCCCAGGGAAATGACGACGGCACTGCTCGAAGACGGCCGCCTCGTGACCCTGCAACGGGAGACGCGAGACGCCTCCTATGCCGTTGGCAACCTCTATCTTGCTAAGATAAAGAAGCTGATGCCGGGACTGAATGCCGCGTTTGTCAACGTGGGCCATCCCAAGGATGCATTCCTTCATTATCTTGATTTGGGTTCACAGTTCAACACGTTTTCTCAATACATCCAGACGGTACGAGCCAATCCCAACAAGCGGCCCGTCAGCATCAGCAAGGTGAAGAACCAGCCCGAAACCAACAAGCACGGCACAGTATCGGACGTGCTCACCCAAGGTCAGGAAATTCTGGTTCAGATTGCCAAGGAGCCCATCTCCACCAAGGGCCCCCGCCTGACCACCGAAATCACCTTCACCGGACGTTTTCTGGTGCTCACACCATTCAATGACCGCATCTCGGTATCCCAGAAGATCAAAGACCACGCCGAGAAGACCCGCCTGCGCCGACTCATCGAGAGCATGAAGCCCAAGAACTTTGGCATCATCGTGCGCACATCGGCCGAAAATAAAAAAGCTGCCGAGCTGAATGCCGAGCTACGCATCCTGCTCAAAGCTTGGGATGACGCCATCGCCAAGGTACAACAAGCGAGCGCCCCCACCCTCGTCTATGAGGAAGAGAGCCGTGCCGTTGGAGAAATCCGGGACATCCTGAATCCGGACTTCGAGAGCATTCAAGTCAACAATGCCGAGGTGTTTGAACAAATTCATGACTATGTGAACCAGATAGCCCCCGATCGCAGTGATATCGTGAAACTATACAGCGAGGACACGCCAATCTTTGACAAATTCGGCATCACCAAGCAGATCAAATCCTCGTTTGGCAAAACGGTATCCTTCAAGTCGGGCGCATACATAATCGTAGAAAGCACCGAGGCCCTCCACGTCATCGACGTGAATTCCGGCAACCGCTCGCGCACCAGCACCGACCAGGAGAGCAACGCACTCAACGTGAACCTGCTCGCTGCCGACGAAATCGCGCGCCAGTTGCGCCTCAGGGACATGGGCGGCATCATCGTCATTGACTTCATTGACATGGCCAAGGCAGAACACCGCAACGAGCTGTACAAGCACATGCGCGAAGTGATGCAGAAAGACCGTGCGCGACACAATATCCTGCCGCTGAGCAAGTTTGGACTGATGCAAATCACGCGACAGCGCGTGAGACCCGCACTGGACATCGTCACCGCCGAGACATGCCCGTCGTGTGGCGGCAAAGGCGAAGTTCAACCCTCGCTGCTCTTTACCGACATGTTGAAAGACAAGATTGATTACCTTGTCCACACGTTGAACGTGAACAACTTCATTATGTATGTCCATCCGTTTGTCGATGCCTACCTCAAAAAAGGTATCATGAGTGAATACTGGAAATGGCGCAGGGAATTCAAGCGCAAATTCCGCATCCTGCCCGACCAGTCGCTCAACTATCTCGAATACAAGGTACTCGACAAAGAACGCAACGAGATTGACCTTAAAGAAGAAAAAGACACCAGCAGCAGTGAGACGAGCAAGAAAGAACGCCGCTCCAAGAAACATGCTGCCGAACACGAAGACGACAGTCAGCACTGACAACAAGTCACTGCCCCGACTACAGACATCAAGGCCACCCTGCACAATACCGGCAGGGCGGCCTTTTTTGTTGACAAACGCCTATTGAAATGCCTCACGCTAAGGCCCTAAGAGATCAATCATTAGGGCCCTGACCAGCCCAGGCGGGCTTAAAAATTACCGACTGCTGACCAAGAGACGCAAAATTTTGCGTCTCTACATAGCCAACAAATTGAGCATCAGTGGTTTATTGCTATCGAACTCACGTTAAGAACAAGTTCATCGGTGGCCATTGCACATATTGTATTACCACAAACGATTAGAAGAAAAAAACTTAGCGTCTTGGCGCCTTAGCGTGGGGGGCCAAGTGTGCGGAGGCCAAAGCAAAGAAGTTGTTACCGTTGTTTAACCGTTTATTTGTTTATGTTGTTTGAAAAGCTTAGCGTCTTGGCGCCTTTGCGTGGGGCCAAAGGACTGAATGGTTACGTTGATAAGTCTTGTGCGTTAAATATTGTGAAACCCTATCGAGTTTTCATATTTATAAATTATATTTGCAACCAGAATTTCATTCTAACATTAACCATTTAATAACAATCAACTTAACCAATGAAGAAACCAACAGCTAAAAAAGCTAAGAAGGACATGAGTAAGCCCAATGCTCTGGGCAAGAAAACCAAGAGTTACATTCAAATGGAAGAGCGCTTTGGCGCCCACAACTACCATCCCCTGCCCGTCGTGCTGAAGAAGGGTAAGGGCATCTATGTTTGGGATGTCGAGGGCAAGAAGTATTTCGACTTCCTGTCGGCCTACTCTGCTGTTAACCAGGGTCACTGCCATCCCCGCATCGTCAAGGCCCTGAAGGACCAGACCAACAAGCTGTGTCTGACCTCTCGCGCATTCTACAACGAGGCTTTCTGCGAGTATGAGAAATTCATGCACTCCTACTTCGGCTATGACAAGGTGCTCCCCATGAACACCGGTGCCGAGGGTGTTGAGACTGCCTTGAAGCTTGCCCGTCGCTGGGGTGTTGCCAAGAAGGGCATCGACAACGACAAGGTAAAGATCATCTGCTGCGAGGGTAACTTCCACGGCCGCACCGTGACCGTCATCACCATGAGCGATGACCCCAGCAGCTATGCCGACTATGGTCCCCTGACCCCCGGTTTCATCCGTATCCCCTACAATGATCCCAAGGCGCTCGAAGAGGCGCTCGAGAAATATGGCAAGGAGGTTGCCGCATTCATCGCCGAGCCCATCCAGGGCGAGGCAGGTGTGTTCGTTCCCGATGACGGCTACCTGAAGAAATGCTTCGACCTGTGCCACAAGCACAACGTGCTGTTTATTGCCGACGAGGTGCAGACCGGTATCGCCCGCACGGGTAAGATGCTGTGCAGCCAGCACGACGGCATCCGTCCCGACATCGTTATCCTGGGCAAGGCCCTGGGTGGTGGTGTGCTGCCCGTATCGGCTTGCTTGGCCGACGACGACATCATGCTCAACGTGAAGCCCGGTGAGCACGGCTCGACCTTTGGCGGTTTCCCCCTGGCAGCCCGCGTTGCTGTCGAGGCCCTGAAGGTGGTTAAGGACGAGAAACTCGTCCAGAATGCCGAGAAGATGGGTAAGATCTTCCGTGAGGAAATCCAGAAAATCAACTCGCCGTTCATCGTGCAGGTGCGCGGCCGTGGCCTGTTGAACGCCATCGTCACCAAGCCCGTCGAGGGCAAGACCGCTTGGGACATCTGCCTCAAGCTGCGTGACAACGGTCTGCTGGCTAAGCCCACCCACGACCACATCATCCGCTTCGCTCCCCCCTTGTGCATCAACAAGGAAGAGCTCATGGAAGCCATCGCTATCATCAAGAAGACCTTCGAACAGATGTTCGGATAAATCTATATTCAAGTGTCGCAAGCCATATGGCTTGTGGCACTTGAAGTTTAAAGTTTAGAGTTTAGAGTGTAAAGGCTCTGACTCTAGCTTTACCCACAAATCAACCATTTTCAATAAAAAAACCAGAAGCTAGAAACTAGAAACTAGGGACTAGAAACTAAAAACTAAAAATAATGAATAACGCTGTTATCAATTTTCCCCTTCCCGCCAATGAGCCGGTGAAGGCCTACATGCCCGGTTCTCCCGAGCGCGTTGCTCTCGAGGCTGAACTCGAGCGCCAGAGCAAAATCGTGGTTGATATCCCCATCATCATCGGCGGCAAGGAAATCCGCACCGGTGACACGGGCCAGGTGACCTGCCCCCACGACCACAAGCACGTGCTGGCTACCTACCACAAGGTGACCAAGAAAGAAATCAAGATGGCTATCGACGCTGCCATGAAGGCATGGAAAGAGTGGAGCCGCACTCCCTGGACCACCCGCGCCGCTATCGTCATGAAGATGGCCGAGCTGCTCGCCACCAAGTATCGTCCCATCATGAATGCTGCCACGATGCTGGGCCAGAGCAAGAACTTCTACCAGGCCGAAATCGACTCGGCTTGCGAGACCATCGACTTCTTCCGCTACAACGTGCACTATGCCAGCAAGATCTACGGCATGCAGCCCAAGGACGGCGTTGGCCAACTCAACCACACCGAGTATCGTCCCCTCGAGGGCTTTATCCTGGCTGTCACCCCGTTCAACTTCACCTCGATTGCCAGCAACCTGTGCATGACTCCCGTGCTGATGGGTAACGTGGCCCTGTGGAAGCCCTCCACCACCGCCCTGCTGAGCAACTACTACCTGATGCAGCTCTACAAGGAAGCCGGTCTGCCCGACGGCGTCATCAACTTCCTGCCCGGCAGCGGCGCCCTCATCGGCGAGGTTGCTACCGACAGCAAGTACTTCAGCGGCATCCACTTCACCGGCAGCACCGCTACCTTCAAGAGCTTGTGGAAGCAGGCCAGCCTTAACGTGGACAAGTACATCTCCTACCCCCGCCTCGTGGGCGAGACCGGTGGCAAGGACTTCATCTTTGTTCATCCCAGTGCCGACAAGAAGGCCGTTGCTACGGCAGCCTTCTGCGGTGCATTTGAGTTCCAGGGCCAGAAGTGCTCGGCCGCATCGCGCATGTACATTCCCAAGAGCATGTGGCCCGATGTGCTCAAGGACATCAAGGCCATGTGCAAGGAGGTGAAGATGGGCGACGTGAAGGATCCCATGAACTTCATCAACGCCGTTATCGACGAGGCTTCGTTCGACAAGTGCAAGAGCTATATCGACTTCGCCAAGAAGGCCGACGATGCCAAGATCGTCATCGGTGGCAAGTGCGACAAGAAGAAAGGCTGGTTTGTTGAGCCCACCGTGATCGAGACCACCAACCCGCGCTTCAAGTCGATGGAAGAGGAAATCTTTGGTCCCGTGCTGACGGTTTACCCCTACGACGACGACAAGGTGAACGAGACCGCCCGCCTGTGTGACGAGACCTCGCCTTACGGTCTGACCGGCGCCGTTTGGGGCCGTGACCGCCTCGAGGTCGAGAAGCTGACCGACAAGCTGTGCTATGCCGCCGGTAACTTCTACATCAACGACAAGCCGACCGGTGCCGTTGTGGGCATGCAGCCCTTTGGCGGCGCTCGTGCCAGCGGTACCAACGACAAGGCCGGTGGTGAGTTCAACCTCATCCGCTGGATCATCCCGCGCGTCATTAAGGAGACCCTCGTGTCACCGACCGACTACCGCTACACTTATCTGAAGTAAGCCCTGAGACATCCGTCTGAGGAAAACCATTATTGAGGGTGCGTCAATTGATTTTGGCTCACCCTCAATTAGAATAAAACCCATAGCTTATGAATCCAATAACCAAAATTTCAGTTCTGTTCGTCCTCGCTTCACTCTGTCTTGGCGTGAGGGCACAGTCCTATTCCCAGATCAACGACATCAGTTATACCAGCAAAGCCGACGCCTACTCGCTCGAACGGCTGAAACTTGACGTTTACCACCCTGAGAGCACTGATGGCTGCCCCGTCGTCATTTGGTTTCATGGCGGTGGCCTGGAAGGCGGCAACAAGGAGATTCCGTCACAGTTGCGTGAAAAGGGCATCGTGGTTGTCGGGGTCAATTACAGGCTATTGCCGCTGGTAACGGTCAGAGAAACGCTCGATGATGCTGCCGAAGCTGTGGCATGGGTCTTCAGGCACATTGCCGACTATGGCGGCGACCCGCACAAGATCGTTGTTACGGGCCACTCGGCCGGTGGATACATCTCGATGATGCTGTGTCTTGACAAAAAGTGGCTGGCATCCTACGGCGTGGATGCCGACAGCGTAATGATGTACGTGCCCTTCAGCGGCCAGGCCATCACCCACTACAACGTGCGCAAGATGCAGGGCATTTCGCCCCTGCAGCCCACTATCGACGAGTATGCGCCGCTTCATTGGGTTCGCGGCGACTGCCCGCCACTCGTGCTGATCTGCGGCGACAGGGAATTGGAACTCTATGGCCGATATGACGAGAACCAGTATCTCGCCCGAATGATGAAACTGGCAGGCCACCAGCAGACGTTCCTCTATGAAATCGACGGTCACGGTCACGTCGGCATGATTGAGCCGGGATTCCATATCCTGGAGACACATTTGCATCTGATGCTTGGCCAGCCGGTCAACCCATAGTCAATTGGTTCCCACTTGAAATGATCATCGTGCTTGCACGAGAAAAACAAAATGCCGAATCGCCAACAGGCGGCTCGGCATTTTGCAATCAGTTTAATGAATTAGTCTCAATCAAGTAAATTTAAAATGGTGGAGTCCAACCTTCGGGAACCCAGCCCCAATATCCACTCCATACCTCTCCCCATACATAATACTCACCAAAATCACCGAAGAAGTTTATTTCTAATACGATTTTATTGGAAGGATCCTCAGGGAAAGTGGTATATGACCTACCCTCAGCAAATTCAGCATTAGTGATTTCCACACCGTCTTCTACTTTTGCATCAACAAAAATCCTGCAAAAACCATCGTGTTCCATATCTCTTACTATGGTTATCGGTATATTAGTCATATCAACATTCCAGTAAAAAGTCCTGCTCCAATCTATTCCGTCATTAGAATGATACAGCTCTTTCATAAATTTTAAATTAGCAATCTGACGATTACCGACAACAGGGTTTTTATAATCCAAGATATCAAACGAGAGGGTCAATGAGTCTCGATTATAGCCGATACTATAAACATTGGTTTGAATAAGTTCCACATGGAGGTCATCACCGTTGATTGTAGTCTTCTCATAATAATGTTGAATATTTGAATTGTATTCGTCTGGTTCTTCATTCTCATTACCAAAGTAATTATTCTCACATTCGTAAGTAGAAGTATAACTTGAAGACGGTGAGTATTTATACTTCATGGTTGAAGTGATCCCGACAGAATTAAACATCCTTTTTCCGCCATTAGGTAGGTTGGGGTCAGTTCCTGGGTCTTCTCCCGCACCTTCTTGAGTCACCTCGATGGAGGGAATGCTTGTCTCTCTGCCATCAGGAGCAGTGCCGTTTATATAGATCCACACATAGCGGCTGCTCTCGTCGGTGTTCGCGTCGGCGGTAACGGTGATGACATTGTCTGTCATCGACACATGAATATTATCGGAAACGATGCTTGGCGTGATATTGGTGAGGCTGGTCTCCGTGATGGTCACTGTCTGGGTACCGCCTTCTTTTGGGAAAGTCAACTGTTTGGGTTCTACATCGACATAGGCGATGCTCTGAATGACGACAATGCTGTCCTCGACCAGTTCCTCGCCCTTCTGTGAAAGTCCCATAAGGCGGATGACGCCTCGGCGTGACCTCATACCATCAGGCAGGTCATCCCAGAAGAAGGTAAGTTCGTTCTGGTGGCCAGACCAAATGAGATTTCTCAGCCAGGTGTCCTCGGTCTTCACCTCCACATTCTCCATATTGGGAATGACACTTACCTCGATATTGCCGACATATTCCCCATTGACCATACCTGACTCGGTACCCACGGTGATGGTTCGCTGTACAATGTCAAAGGCGGCAGCCTCCACCTCGAATTCATATTCCTGGTCGACTAACAACTCATGGCCGTTGGAGAGGCGCACCATCGGATAGGCCGTGTACTTCACGGGTTCACCCTTGCCCGGGTCGATGTTCATCGTGAATTGGTAAGTGCCGTTCTTGAAGAAGGGTATGTTCTGGTTGAAGATGTTCTCGCTGAACCAGCTCAGGTCACACTTCTTGGCAACGATTTCATGGTCTTCATCAACCACCACAAAACCGATGTCAACTGGCATCATCAGATCGCGTGTGATGGGCGAGACGAAACGCTTGACGTAGGGCTTGATCGGGTTTTGCTCAGTATCGGTGGCCACTCTCACGCCCGAGATACTCGGCACAAGGCCTCGCGGGCGGCTGGTCATGGCCTTCTCTTCGGGTGGTTCTCCAAAGGACCAAGGTCCCAACTTGAGCGAAGCCCCATACTTAGCATAAAGCGATGCAGAGAACTCGCTTTCCTCGTCCAGCCGTTTGAAGACGGGCTGGCTCTCAAGCAGCGGGGGCTCTTCCCACAAGAACACATTCCATGGAGCTTTCATGTCAAGCTTGCCTCCAAGGTCAAGCCCTGCTTCACAGTTAAAACCGACGGTGTCCTTCTGCTCATTCAATGCATACTTCTGCATGTATTTTACCAGGAACTCCGGAAGTTTTTCCCTTGCTTTCTCCAATGGAATGCCGAACTTGGTTTCGGCTTTGATATACAGGCCAGTGCCAATGCTCATCGTGTTGGGTGGCTGGACGGAGCCGTCACTGTAGGGCAGATAACCCTCATATTCAGTCGTGTCTTGATGAACCACTACCTTGGTTTTCACCAAGGGATCGGCTACAATCATACCGGCATTGTCAATGATAAAATCGTTGGAGGTCATTACGACGTGGTTAATGAATTCCGTCTCCTTTTTAGTGGTTTTGCTCACCTTATAACCGCCGATTGACCCTTCGACATACAGTCCGGCTCCGAACTCAACTGCGAAATCACTGGCGAACTCTTTCTTCTTCTTTTTCCCCCATTCAAAACGTCCACTCAGGGATCCTTCTAGCGAGTAGGTGTTCTCCATTTTATGCCACCAGGAACTCTTCTCATCGAACTCGAACTGTCTAGAAAGCACATCAATGAAAAGGCAGGCGCGCAGGGTGACGTCCGATTCATATTTTATATTCCAGGTGCCTGATAGGTCTGCTGAGATAGAAACGGGAGCCTCATCGGGAGTACTGATCACAGAATTGGACAATGTGTATTCTTTTTCAAAATTGAGGAGGTCAAAAGTTATCTCTGGTACACCATACGTATCGCCATCAATGAGACCTCGGCTAGCCCTGTGTCTGGCTTGCGCTCCAGGTGTGGCGCCTGCGGCCTTGGCAACAAGGCGCTGATAGATATCGGTGATAGCCGTAGGCTCGGTAGCGATAAGCCAGCCGTCTTCCTCATGTTCCACCACTGCCACGCGGCCACCGAAGCCGTTGGGGATGAATTGGCTGACGCCTGCTTCAATCAGCATCTTGCCTTCGACAGTCGGCAGCAGGTCGGCGGGCGTGTTGTGCGCCAGGCGTATCCACCATATTGAGTCGCCGTCGATGATGTAATCGGCAATGCGGTCGTCGGGGCAAAAGACGTCAGGCCACACTATGTTCTCAGGAGTGACGAAGGCCACCGAATCGATAGCCGTCAACGGGATGCGGTAAACGGTGTCCAGAGCCCACACCTCCTGCACGACATAGTCGGGCTGCTCCACACCCAGGGTGTCGATCTTGCTGTAGCAGATGCGGTCGATGTCACCGTAGAAAAAGAAATCAAACCCGCCGTCGTTGCGGAAGATGTATAGTGCATCCTGACGGGGCTCGGTCTTGCACGCCGCCTCCTGTACGCTCATCAGCGAGAACAGCAGGGCCATGAGGCTTAAGAGAAGGTGTTGCTTTTTCATCGTTTCGCAATTTTATAGGTGACACGGTCGGCTTTAACGACATATACTCCTGTGGGGAGTTCCGAAAGGTTCACGCTGTAGGATCCTGACTCCCGGGCAGTGAGTTGACGCACCAGACGGCCGTCAACAGAGTAAACCGCCACTGTGGCTCCAGCCTTGAGTTGGTCGATGACAATCATGCCATCCTTGAAGTTGACATGGGCTTCGTCAGCCGTAAGTTCCTCGACGGCATCAGTAGCATTCAAGTAGGTGAAGCGGATCACATCGGGCAGGGCGAACGTCGTCGTGGAGTTCACGCAGGTCACCACCAGATCGGTACCTTCGAAGGTCACCTCAGGCTTGTCGGTGAGCACGAACATGTGCTGGGCATTGTCTCGTGTCAGTACCACGAGCGTGACTGGATTGTCGGCTGCCAGCAATGGGACAGGCAGCGCAAACATTGCCAACAACATTGTTAGTAGTAAACTTTTTTTCATACGCGTTAAGATTTACAGATTATTATAATTTGAATCAAATATGAAATCTTGATATATGTTATATATGGAGGTTTATATTCCTAATGATCACTAGGGAATCGTGCAAGTCCATCACCATCAAGCACACAAACATAGTTGTGACAACGACAAATAGTTTCAAAAAGCTTTTTACGGGGTAAATGCTTGTTTGCAAAATTACTAACTGATATGCTATTGTTGACTCTCAAAAATGCAAAAACGACTCTCAAAAATTTATTTGAGAGTCGTTTTTTGTATATTTTCACCCACAACAAGATTATTTATGAATTTTGGGAGATAACATCATGCTTGTTGAGACTATGAATTAGTATTTTTCCACTCGCTGGGTGTGACGCCGGTGATGGACTTGAAGATGCGGTAGAACGAGGATTCGCTGGCAAAACCAGCCCTTGTCCACACTTCGGCCAACTTGATATCGGGTTGCTTGCTAAGCAGTTGTTGCGCGAGCGCCACACGATAGGTGTTCACGAACTGTGGAAACGTGCAGCCCTGCTTCGACTTGATACAGTTAGAAAGTACAATGCGGGTCGTGCCAAGGGCCGAGGCCATATCATTCACCTTCAGGGCAGGATTCAAGTAGGGCCGTTGCGCCTCCATTATCTGACACAGACGGCGCATAAGTTCGACACAATCCTCACCATCGACAGTTGCCTCTAGATTCTCCGCCTGGGGGTCAGTGCGAGTTTCCACATCGGGCAATTCAATGGGCGGCATTTCATCAGCTTGCCCCTTTTTCCTTCGCTTGAACAGCAAGGCCAGCAGAGCGGCCACGGCAACGATAATCAAAACAAGAAGAGCCCATTTCCGCAGCAGCCAACCTGTTGCCGCAGCCTGGCTGCGTGGGCTCACATGAATCAGCCACGTGGCTGCGGTGGGTTTAAAGGATGAGGATTTAGGTACCCCGCCTATCAGCATCAAGTCACCATCGGATGTCAAAAGGGGAACAATGTCCACATCGGTCAACACATCGGTGTAACAAAAAGTCAGACTAGCTGGTGTGTGGGCATAGTCAATAGCTACGACATAAATGCGAGTTGTATCACATGGTGATATGAAACTGGGATCACAACCGATAAGATATGCTCGCTGACTCTGACGATCAACAAGAAAGCTCATGCTGTAGAAGATTTCACCCCATTGACAAGACCTGGGAATGGGCACATCAGTGGGCAGCAACGAGAATTCTCCATTCGTGACGCGGGCAATGGCTATCTGTCCTTCATTATTTTTAATCGGCAACAAATAGGAATAGTCCTCTTTGGACTTATCCCCGATAAATACAGTGGATGACGGCCAAAGCATGAAACCCTGGGGGATGCTCCACTCCTCAAGCAATGGCACATGGCATGGTTCTCCCTTCAGACGGTCGGCCACAGGCAGTGTGATCTGATGGCCAACCGTGTCAACTCCACCGATGACCATAGCGTCATCTATTGCCGTTTGCAGTATGTACGGAGTGCATCGACCGACACTCACCCCCTTCACAGGCAAGAAACTGATTTTCCCGTCATAGATTTCAATGCCATCCTCATGGTGCCAGTTGCCGGCTATGACGGCACGTCCATCGTCCAGCGCAAGGGCCGAAAACATCGCTCGCTTGGTGTCAAGACTGGCAAATCCTTCTGACGTGTGAGTAAACGGATCATAGAGTTCTACTTCAAAACTTTGCCCGATGCCCATGTTTTCCTTGTGTCCTCCCATGATGAGCACTTTGCCCGTCGCTAGTTCCACAGCACAGCCATCATCATGGGTGAATGCGGTCTGTACCAGATGCCACTTGCCGTCCTTATAGTATTCGAGAGTAGGCGTCGGCACGAAGTTGGTGGTGTGACCGCCAATAGCCGTCGGCTCACCGTTCAACAGCAGCACGGTGTGCCCATATCGTGGCTCGTTCAGGTATGCCAGCCGCTCAGCCTCAATCTTCACAACAGGACATTGCATTACACCGCCACCTGGCTGAGCAGCAAGAGGCAGCAGCAACATTAGACTATATAATAGGATCAAATATCTCACCAGTAGGGCATGTTTAATGTGCAAATATCGTCATAATCCCGGAGCCGTGCAAGACCGTCCTTCAAATACTACCAATATCCGCCATCAATCACTCATTTGATTGTCGTTCTAGTAGTTCACAAATAGTCTGCTTCAAGAAAAGGCAGGAGAATAAAAAGGCTGATAATAAATAAAACTCGGGACTTGGGACCAGTAACTAGAAACTTATTACTAACTTTGCAGATTGAACATTAACCAAGACCTTTCTAGACATGAGCAACGATAAGACTTTGCAGCCAATGGCTGGTATGACTCTTGAGGAGATGCAGGACGCCGTGAGCGCCCTGGGTATGCCGCGCTTTGTGGCCAAACAGTTAGCGCAGTGGATCTACCAGAAACGCGTGAACGACTTTGAGCAGATGCTGAACATCTCCAAGGCCAATCGCGAGCTGCTGGCAAGCCGCTACTGCGTGGGATTGTACCCGCCCAGCCAAGTGATGGCCAGCGAGGACGGCACGGTGAAATACCTGTTTGACGTGGGCGACAAGCAGGCTGTAGAGTCGGTCTATATTCCCGAGGACGACCGCGCCACGTTGTGCATCTCGTCGCAAAAGGGATGCCGCATGAACTGCTACTTCTGCATGACCGGCAAGCAGGGTTTCCATGGCAATCTGACTTCGAACCAAATCATCAACCAGGTGCTGAGCATCCCCGAGAGCGAGTCGTTGACCAATGTCGTGTTCATGGGCATGGGCGAGCCGCTGGACAACCTGGACGAGGTGCTGCGCGTCATTGCCATCCTGACCGAGCCTTGGGGCCTGGCCTGGAGTCCCAAGCGCGTCACAGTTTCGACCGTGGGCAAGAAGCCGGAACTGAAAATCCTGTGCGAACAGACCAGCGTACACATTGCTGTGAGCGTCCACAATGCCGTGCAGGAGGAGCGCTCGTCGATGATGCCCATCGAGCGCCTCTACCCCATCGCCGACGTGATGGAGATGCTGGGCAACTACGACTTTGCCCACCAGCGCCGCCTGTCGGTGGAATACATCTGCTGGCAGTGGTTCAACGACGA
>JAEEGH010011465.1_pt1 | contig 20101 bp, 12 predicted proteins | sample 9134181 | NCBI WGS metagenome assembly JAEEGH01 (sample SAMN16246544, study PRJNA631951) | gut metagenome | biome: gut microbiome; feature: rumen; material: DP-attached | host: Bos | place: Iran: Karaj | collected 2018-10 | reverse complement strand
TAACACAAAAGGCATGGCATTAAATAATCTGGCGTATTATGCACCAGAATAAATAAGTCCACACCTTTAAATAAAGTGATTCAAAAACAGAATTTAGAACGCAGGTAAAGTAACAAACAACATTTAAAGAAGAGATGGCTGACTGGCAGGAAGAATGTCGTAGATTTAATGATGAAGATGATGATTACTTTTTCTAGACGTTTTATGGGACTTATAAATTAAACTTTTTATAAGGGCGCTCAGAAATGGGCGCCCAATTATTTTATAAAAAGTTAGCAGTGGCTAATAATATGTAGTATCATAATATACAACAATAGTAAGAACTAACGATATACGACCAATAGAGACCAGGAAATAAACGGGGTGCGTATGAAGTATTTAGGTATGCCTGCAGGAATGTAGGTGCTTTATAAAAGATTTTTTGGGAGGAGTAGATATGTTATTGACGATATTTTTGGCTATTGTAATATGTGTAGCCATAACGATTATGATGTTGGCTGCAGTTGCATTTATACAGGATAAAAAGATGTTTTCATCAGCGCCAAAAGAATTTAGAGATGTGATAGAGCCAAGAGATGAGGAACTATTTTACGGAGCCAGAGTCATAGGCTGGATCCTCATGTTGTTTAGTTTCCTGATGCTTGCCGGTTCCGTTGTGATAGCCATATGGGACGGTTTTAGAAGCGCATATACATTCTGGCAGTTCTTTTTGCGATTTGTGTTGATCTTAACAATATATAAGCTTTATGACATGATCTTCTTTGATTACTTTCTCCTTATGAAGTATCATTTTTTTCAGTTTTATTTTCCCGAAATAAGAAATGTAAGTCATGGCAGGAAGTACGGTTTTAATATAAAAAGTCAGTTACTTAAACTTTTGATTGTCTTTCCGGCAATCTCTGCTTTGGCAGCATGGATATGTACGATATTTTAATTGTTGTGGTGTTAGATAATAAAAAAGTGGGCAGGTGAATAAAATGCAGTTTGAAGAAATGGGAAATATGGACGGTAAGACTCTTATGCTCTTGCCTGGAACATGTTGCAACTATCAGACCAACTTTGGGACTGTTATTCCAAAGCTTTCAGAGAAGTATCATCTTATATGTGTAAATTATGATGGTTTTGATGGTAGTGATGCTATTTTTCCAGATATGATCACGGTTACAGAGAAAATCGAGAAGTATATACAGGACAACCATGGTGGAAGGCTTGACGGAGCTATTGGTTCATCCCTTGGCTCGACATTCGTGGGCCAGCTAATCATGAGAGAAAAAGTACATATTGATCACGGAATCTTTGGAAGTCCTGACCTGGATCAGAGCGGTAAAATAAGTGCGTACCTTCAGTCAAAGCTGGTAGTTCCGCTGCTAACCAGTTTTACCAAGGGAGAGAAAAAGAGAAATAAGACCAAAGAAAAGCTAAAAAGCTTTTTTGAAATGAATGAAGAAAATGCAGAGAAGTTCATGCAATGTTTTTCACAGTTTAGCCCAGAGTCAATAAAGAATGAATATTACACAGATCTTTTGACACATCTTAAGGATGATATTCAAGTGGAACACACCATCCCGCATTTTATTTATGCTAATAAGATGGGAGAAAAATACTTGAAGCGTTATAAAAAATATTTTCATAATCCTGATATCAGGGAATTTGATATGCAGCATGAACAATGGCTTTTTGGCGGAGAAAAGTATGCAGAGCCTGTGCTTAAGGTTATAGATGAATTTATGGAGATGCCGGTGTAGGAAGCCGCAAGAAGGATGCTTAAGACATTATTTGACGAGGAATGGCAGATAATTTTCCGCAAGATATCAAAGAGAATTGATATCTTGCGGAAAATTATCTATACTTATAGTGTAACCAAGAAAAGACTATGAGGGTTTAAAATGAAAACTAGTAAAGAAATAGCAGCCTATTGGGGAGTATCTGAGCGAACAGTTTCGAACTTCTGCAGAAATGGGAAGATTGAAGGAGCGTACAAGGAAGGGAATAGCTGGAAGATTCCGGATGATGCGGTAAGGCCTGTGGATGGCCGTGTCACATCTGGTAAATATAAAAGAATCAATCCTATAGATTGCAAATCTCTTCCGGTAGGAATATCTGATTATGTACGTGCTCAATCCGAGTATTACTATGTCGATAAAACAATGATGATCAAAACTTTTTTGGACAATAAGCCATTGGTGTCATTATTTACTAGACCAAGAAGATTCGGGAAAACACTTAATATGGATATGTTAAGGGTTTTTTTTGAGCTGAGTGATGAAGATACCAGCGTATACTTTAAGGATAAGGCAATTTGGAAGTGCGGAGAAACATATACTAAACATCAGGGGAAGTATCCTGTTATTTTTCTCACATTTAAAGATGTTAAGTTTGATACCTGGGAAGCAACTTTTAATAAGATGTCGGCTCTCCTTCAGACAGAATTTGCAAGACATTCTGAATTGGCGAACAGTGATAAACTGGCTCCTTTTGAGAGAGACTATTTTGATAAGATCGTAAATGGAACTGCAAATGAAGTTGAACTTTCTTCAGCATTGGAAAACTTATCAAGAATGCTTTATAAGCAATATGAGATAAAAACTGTGATAATAATAGATGAATATGATACGCCTATTCAGGAAGGTTATTCTAAGAACTTCTATGAAGAAATCATTAGTTTTATGCGCATCTTTTTCTCAGGAGCCTTTAAGGATAATAAGTATCTTATGTATGGTTTTCTCACAGGAATACTTAGAATTGCGCAAGAAAGTATTTTTAGCGGTATGAATAATCTTTCAGTTAACTCTGTTTTAGATAATGAGTATGACGAATTCTTTGGATTCACATATCCTGAAATACATAAGATGATGGATTATTATGGAATTGTAGATAAGGAAGACGAATTAAAAGAATGGTATGATGGGTATAGGTTTGGTGACGCAGAAATATATAATCCTTGGTCGGTAATCAATTATATTTCAAAAAAATGTATACCACAGGCTTATTGGGTTAATACAGGTAAAAATGAAATAATTGAAGATGTGATGAAATATGCATCTGAAGATATCAATGAAAAGCTTTTCGACTTGTTACAGGGTAAAAGAGTAATTGCCAGAATAGATCAGGCTACGGTTTATAGGTCATTGGCAGATGATCCTTCAAATTTATACAGTATACTTTTGGTAGCAGGGTATTTGAAACCTATCGAAAAGGAATTACAGGCGGATGGAAGTTATCTTTGTGAAGTTGCTATCCCAAACAAAGAAATAGCTGCAGTTTATAAAAGTGAAATACTAACGTATTTGCAAAAAGTTGGAGCTATAGGCAATGCCACTTCAAACATGTTTGCAGAGAGCCTTTACTCAAATGATATAGGTAAGTTTCAAAAAGCAATAAGTGAATATGTAATAAAAGCAGTAAGTTTTTATGATGCTGGAACAGAAGGTTTTTATCATGGCCTTGTTCTAGGATTGATTGCAATGATGGATAAGCAGTATAAGATAAAGTCCAATCGCGAATCAGGCTATGGAAGGTATGATATCAGCCTTTTTCCAAGAAACCCCAAAATGACAGGGATAATAATGGAACTTAAGTATGAAAAGAATCTTGATGAGAGAGAACTTGACAAGCTAGCTGATACAGCATTGAAACAGATAGAAGATAATGAATATGTTATCGAAATGAAGGATGAAGGTATTAGTGAGATTTTGAAACTAGGACTTGCCTTTTCAGGAAAAAGAGTGATCATTAAGTCTGCGTGAGATGTGCGCAGCAGCGAATAAAAGCGTGGGGACGTATAGTGTAGCTTTTATTTGTATATGTGACCATCGCAATACATACGAAATAGCGTTATAATAGTGCTATGAAATATGAAAAAACGTTTATATCCTCAAAATATTATGCAATGCTTGCCGGAGGCACCTTAACTTCGCTTCTTGTTGCTGCAGTTGTAATGGCTGATACATTTATCGCCGGGCTGTTGCTTGGAGATCGTGGTGTTGCAGGCGTAAATCTTGTTTTGCCTGTATATTCACTTGCAGGCTTTTTTGCGCTGGCTATTTCTCTGGGCGCACCCATTTTATATTCTCACCAGGCAGGGGCATTTCAAAAGGAAAAAGCGGATAAAACTTTTGGTACAGGTCTGTTGTTGGCCATTATTACAGGTTTGGCACTTTTTATAATATTGTTGTTATTTGGCAATGAGTATCTGCATTTCTATGATGCAGATCAGGATATATATGAACTGGCAAAAGCATACCTTAAATGGATGAAGTATTATATTATGCTGACGCCGTTACAAGCCCTGATTTCCGGGATGGTATTTACTGATGGAGATGAGGTTGTCAGCTCCATTGGTAATCTTATCTCGGGAGTTGGTAATATTCTGCTGTCAATACCACTGTGTCTGAAAATGGGCATAGGCGGTCTTGGAATGGCATCTTTTATGACCAGTGCATTAGCACTTATCTTTTTGTTTTCCCATTTTTTAAAAAAAAGTAATTCCCTGCGATTAAATCTATTTTTTTCCCTTGAGATCATGCATAGAATCATTAAGTACAGCATAGTAGATTCCAGTACTTACCTGTTTATTGCCATTTTTACTTTTACCTGCAACCATCTGGTAGTGTATTTCTTTGGCTCAGAAATGCTGTATCTGGCAGCAGTAGTCACATTTATGAAAGAAATGCAGATAATATTTGATGGTATTGGTGAGGCGATAACTCCGCTTATCAGCCTATATCTTGGAGAAGAGACCTACGGCGGAGTTCATGAGATATGGCGGCATGCCAAGAGAACAGCACGCATTGAAGGCGTTCTGGTAACCTGTATGGCATTTGTGCTTGCACCGTTATTCATTCGTGTGATCGGAGTTACGGATCCACAGGCAGCTCACATAGCAACTTGGGAATTGCGGATAATTTCGTTGAGTCTGATATTCACATGTCGTCTGTATCTGGACTCATCTTACTATATAATTGTGGATAAAATACCTCTTGGAGTACTTATATGTGCATTAAGAGACATTGTGATTTCGCTTCCCCTTGCTGTAGTTGGGATCAACCTTGGAGGCATCTATGGCATGGCGTTTGGTCTGATGTTGGCGCAGCCTCTTAGTTATATGATTTCTGTTTATTATGTTAAGCTGCGATATGGCAAGGATAATTATCCGTTGTTCATTGCTAATAAAGAAGATAAAAAAAGAACACTTTTTTACGAATTTGAAATAAATGAAGCAAATATTGTATCGGTACGAGATGCTATAGGGAATGTTCTGGAACAGGAAAAATATACCAGGAAAACTGTAAATAGAGTCATGTTGCTTATCGAAGAAGCGCTAATGATGATTTTTGACAATAATCAAGGTAAAAAAGTTTTGGCAGAATGCTCCATGATCATGGGAGATCCTCTTACGGTTATTATCAAGGATGATGGTATCCTCTTTGATCTTACTAAAAGCGATATGGAAGTGAATTCCATGAGAAGTTATGTAATGGCAAATCTTATCAACAATTATTCTTTAAAGAAAATGCATTTTTTAACATTGAGTTATAACCGTAATGTATTTGAAATAAAGGAGGAAAGTGTTAAATGAATCTGTTTCTGAAACGCTTTCTGGATATAGTGGCAAAATTTCCGGACAGAGCGGCGGTGGTTGACATGGATGGAACAAGAAGCACCTCCTACCGGCAGTTGTACGAGCAGGCCGCAAGAGTTAACCGCTGGTTAAAAGAACATCATATTGGTACCGAATCCGTGGTAGCCATTTATTTTACAAAGGGAGTTGAATATATTGCCACACGCATTGGCGTCATCATGGCAGGTGCAGCATGGGTAGGCCTTGAAGATATGATGGGAAGCAGCCGGATTGAGTATGTGATCAAAGACTGCGGTTGTAAAACGGTCTTTGATAAACAGTTATGGGATGAAGCTATGAATCTGGAGCCATCCTATGATTTTGCAGATCCGGATGATCATGATCTTGCCTTTTTTATATACACTTCCGGTAGTACCGGTGAGCCAAAGGGCGCTGCACATGAGTATGGTATATACAATTACATAATGAAGGGTGTGAATGGATTTGTGGGTCCCTATGCTTTTCCAGAGGGAAGAGATGGAGAACCACATCCGGTGCAGTTTGCCCATGTCCTGCCAGAAACCTTTGTAGGAGGTGTGTTCATTACCGTCGGCATTCTTGATGCTGAGAGTACGATCCATGTAATCTCGCCGGAAATGGCCAGGGATGTAAAAAAACTGATTGAGTATTTTAAGGATCATAGGATTGATACCACTTTTATGACGCCGACTTTTCTGAATCTTGCAAAGACCATACCTGGTTTATCACTTAGGGCGGCCTTTACAGGTGGCGAAATAGTATCCAACGTGTTCAGCGATACATTTGATATCATCAATGTATATGGTTCGAGCGAATTTGGTTATCCTTCATGCCTCTTTAAACTGGATCATCCTTATGAAATAACCCCAATAGGTTATCCTGCTGCAGATTCTGATTTTCACCTTATAGATGAAGAAGGAAGAGAATCCGATGAAGGAGAGCTTATTGTCTATCTGCCATGGTTTAGAGGCTATCATCATCTTCCGGAGTTAAATGTATCAGCAAGCTATTATTTGGGTGAAAAGAAGTATTTCAGAACTTCAGATGTAGCAAGACGTGATGAAAAGGGATGTTTTACTATCATTGGCAGAGCTGATGATATGGTCAAGATAAATGGAAACAGGATAGATCCTTCAGAGATAGAAAAAGCAATGAGGGAAGCTTTTGATATGGATTTCTGTGCAGTCAAACCGATATACCGGGGTGAGCGTGCAGTTATTTGCGCCTGGTATACTGATGACAAAGTGCCAGACCCAGAACAGGCTGCCGCGATCCTTAAGGACTATCTTCCGCAATACATGATCCCGTCCCATTATATCCACATCGATGAGATTCCATTGAACTCCAATGGTAAAGTAGACAAGAAAAATCTTCCTGAACCCATGCAATCTTTTGAGAGCAATGGGACTACAAATACAAAGGCTGTAAGTCAGGAAGAAAAGATTCTCTGTGGTCTTCTGAGAAAAGTACTTAAGATAAAAAGATCAGTCAGCAATAATGATGACTTTTTTGACCTGGGAGGAGATTCCATTCATGCCATGCAAATAGTTGCTGAGGATGTGCTGCCGGGATTGTCTGTTTCGATGATCTATGAGGGACGAACTGTAAAAAGAATCTGTAGACTTTATGCAGATTGGATAAAAACGGAGAAAAAACGCGGATCAGAAGATATTTTAATGGATCGGACACCAATCAACATTGGACAGGAATATCTTCTAAAATATGTACTGAAATATCCGGAAACCACCATGCTGAATATACCAATAAGATTCGATATTAGAGACGATGTGAATCTGCAAAAGCTTGCTGAAACAGTTCGGGAGGTCATACGCTCACATCCTGCACTTTTAAGTACTATCGAACCATCAGGTGATGGCGGCTTTATTCAGCGCTATGTTCCGGATTTCGATACTGATATTAAGGTGGAGAGAATGACGGATGACGAGCTGGAAGATGCTTGCAGGACTTTTGTCAGACCTTTCAGACTAGATGGAAGTCCGATGATGCACTGCAGAATCATGGAGGGAGATACCAGAAAGACGATCCTTTTTGAAGTTTCGCATCTTGTTTGCGATGGATGGTCATTGGATCTGATCTTCGAAGATGTAGGACGAGCTCTGAAAGGAGAAAAAAATCAAAGAGACCATTGGCTTGATCTGGTGCAGCAGGAGGCAAACAGGAAAACATCCATTATATGGCAAAAAGATATGGCTTATTTTCGTAAAAAGTACGATAAGACAGGCTTTACAACTCTGCCCAGACCTGATCATATTGCTGATGGCAGTAAGAGCGCCTATCTTACAAGGCTGTTTGAATTTGGCAAGGAGTCTGCGGATAAATTCTGTATTATGCATAGGCTTGGAAAGAACGGATTGTACCTTTTGGCTTCCGCCATGGCTATTGCTGATTATAATGAAACAGAAGACGTCCTGCTCACATGGACCTGGAATGGCCGTATAGATGCCCGAACTAACACCTCAGTCGGTGTATTTTACAAAGACCTGCCGGTAGCTTTTCATATAGATAAAAATCCGTATATCCCTGACCTTCTTAAGGAAACCAGCAGGCAGATCGAAGACGGCGTGGCTCATGGACACGCATCCTACTTTATGGAAACAGGCAATTACAGAAATAGTGATCTGCTCTGCCTTATCTATCAGGGAGATATTTATCAGTATGATCCGGATGAAGTTGTTGTATCAGCAGAAATGATGGATATGGATAATGATATCTGCAATAATGCTCTGAATGTGGAGGTCATTGAGAGTGAGGACACTTATGGTATAGTGCTGAACTATAATGCAGCCATGTATGATAAGGCAAGTATGGAGCGATTTGCAGAACTGATCTGCAGTAAATGCTCCGAGATCATTATAGAGAGCACGTGAGATTATTCGACGTTTAGCATATCTTCCAGTGGCAGCGGATGATGATCTACTGGAGTTGAGAAGGCTATCAGTGTTTTGGTTCGTCCAAATTGCTGAAGTTCATTTATAAAATGATCAAGTTCCTCAGGCTTTCTAAATAAAACTTTTAAGAGCATGGAATAATCACCTGTTACACAGCTGCATTCAACTACATTTGGGATTTTTTTTATATAAGGATAGAAAGTAACCTTATCTTTAGGATTAACTTCAAGATTAATGAAAGCTTTTATATTGTAGCCCAGAAGAGAATAGTCAATCTCTGTATAGTAGGATTTTATGAGGCCTATTTCTTCGAGCCTGTGGATTCTGGCAGAAACTCCTGGAGAAGACATATAATTGGCTGTAGCAATTTCTTTTATGCTGATCCTTGAATTATTCTCTATCATGTGAAGAATCTTTAAATCTGTTTTATCAAGCTTAATATCATTCATAAGAAAAGCCCCTTTTTCAAAATATTAAAAGGAGCAGAAACTAAATGTCTCTGCTCCTTTGCATAATTTGATGTTAACACTCACAAATCCAACCTGCAAATTTTTTTTCGAAAAAGGCACCTAAAACTTTATTATATTAGGTGCAACGTCCTCAAATTGAACAAAAATAACAGAAATCAATTATGGATTTACAAAGGTTAGATGGGGTATTAAAGTCTAATCCATAAAAAGCAAAGGCGCTTGATGAGACCCGGAAGTCTTGATCAGGTGCTTTTTTATGAATTAAAGAATTAAAAGAGAGGGACTGTATTATGAAGAAAAGACTTGAAGCAGACTCAATTGGATTACTTGAAGTACCTAAAGCAGCGTACTATGGTGTACAAACTTTGAGAGCTCATGAAAATTTCAAGATAACTGGAAGCATGATGGCTCCGGAATTTTTAAACAATCTGGCACTGATCAAAAAAGCAGCAGCGATAGTTAACTGTGAATCAGGACTGTTGGAATATGACAAGGCAAAGGCTATTTGCACTGCAGCTACTGAAGTTATGGAAGGTAAATTTGCAAAGGAATTCATTGTAGATGCTGTTCAGGGAGGTGCAGGAACCAGCGCTAATATGAACATGAATGAAGTTATTGCCAATAGAGCCAATGAACTCCTTGGAGGAAGGCTTGGTGAATATGATAAGGTCCATCCAAATGACCATGTAAACATGGCGCAGTCAACCAATGATGTTATACCTACTGCCGGCAAAATGACTGTGATAAAACTGATGCAGCCACTGACTGATGAGCTTAGAAGACTCGAAAGCACTTTATATGAAAAAGCACTTCAGTTCAGATATGTTATTAAAATGGGAAGGACGCAGCTTCAGGATGCTGTACCAATGACTTTGGGAGAGAGTTTTGGAGGATATGCATCCATGATAGAAAGGTGCTGTGATAGAATTGAAAATTCGACACTTGAAATGCATACAGTAAATATAGGAGCTACGGCAATAGGTTCAGGAATCAACGCTTCGGATTATTATGAAAGAAATATTGCAAAAGTGCTCAGTAAAGAATTTGGACATCATCTGACCAAGGCAGCAGATTTGTTTGATGCTACGGAAAATCTGGACAGTTTTGTAGAAGTATCGGGAGCTTTAAAGGCATGCGCAGTGAGCCTGTCAAAAATGTGCAATGACTTAAGACTATTATCATCCGGCCCGAGATGCGGTCTTCATGAAATCAACCTTCCTGCGAAGCAGAATGGTTCATCCATAATGCCTGGCAAGGTCAACCCGGTAATTCCGGAAGTAGTAACTCAGGCAGCATTTCTTGTAATTGGTCATGATACGACAATTGCCATGGCATCAGAGGCAGGGCAGTTGGAACTGAACGCCTTTGAGCCTGTAGTCTTTTATCAGCTATTTGAATCTATAACAGCTTTGACTAATGCTGTTACAACGCTTATTGACAACTGCGTAAAGGGAATAACTGCCAATACAGACCATTGTGAAGAACTCGAAGAAGGCAGTGTGGGAATTGCTACAGCCCTCAGCCCTATTCTGGGCTATCAGAAGTCAGCCAGCATAGCCAAGCAGGCGCTTCGAGAAGAAAGAACTATAAGAGAAATTGTGTTGGATGAAAAGCTCATGGATCCAGATAAGCTAGATGAAGTGCTTGATCCAATGAGCATGGTAGGAATATCACGTTCAGCTTAAAAATGTCATTTCTGATAAGAATTAATAGTGTATCACAAAGTATTTTTTTAGCTTATAATGAGTCACTGGGGACGTATCAAACTGACTTAATTTTGTCTGCACAAAATGAGTCAGTTTGATACGTCCCCGGTGACTCATTTTGGTTGGAGAAGGCAGGTACCTTGTGATACATATTGGGATAGTAGATGATGACAGTACTTCCAGAGAACAGCTGCTTAATGATATCTCGGAGTATGCGGCAAGTCATCATTTGGAATGTGATTTAAGTGAATATGAAAGTGCACTGAAGTTTTTAGACAGTAAAGATAGCGGTTTTGATATGCTGATCCTGGACATCGATATGCCGGAAATGTCAGGAATGGAACTTGCAGAGAAAATCCGAGAGACTGATCGGGATGTTGTTATTGTCTTTTGCACCAATCTCCAGCAGTTCGCTGTAAATGGCTATAGCGTAGGAGCTCTTGGCTTCATGGTCAAGCCGGTGCAGGCGTATGCCCTAAACCTCACAATGGATAGGGCTATTAACGCTGTCAGAATGAATCAGAGTCGCAATAATAAGGATGGCGACGTTAAATTTGTGCTAAAGGATGGAACCATTTCCCGCCTTGTAAGCGTTTCTGATATAGATTACATCGAGGTTCGTCAGCATTATCTTTTGTATAACATCAAAGACAGCACTACTGGTGCGAGAGTTGTGATAAAAAACAGAGGAACCATGCAGGATGCAGTAGAGAAATTCTCGCAGTATGGATTCTGGCGGTGTTCATCCAGTTTTCTGGTCAATATAAAAAGCGTTACAGCAGTAAGTCGTGTAAATGTGTACATAGGCAATGAGCTGTTGCCTATTGGTCGAACCTTTAAAGAATCCTTTATGGATGCGTTTTCCAGATATCTTGCCAAGAAAGGATGGGAAGACCCATGTCAGTGATTGATTTTATTTTTTCCAGGCAGGTGCAGATAGGCATGGTTTTTGCAGCACTTTTGTTTATGCCCTGGAACCATAAAAAAGAAAGATTTCCGCTTCGATTTGGTATTGGAGTTTCTGCCTTTTTCCTTGTTACAGAAGTCTGTGTCAGGTTGAATGTAGAGAACAAGATAAGGCTGCTTTTATTTACGGTTCTGCTATTGGCGCTTTACTGGTTTTGCTTTGAGTGCAGTTTTATCCATTACGTTTTTTACACTACATGCGCCTATGCTGTTCAACATATTTCAAGCAAGCTTACGTACATGATAGTTGTGCCTTTTTCAGTAAAGAAGAATATGACAGGATATACTTTTCCTATCATAGTTCTATTCATTGTATCTTCTTTGGTTGCACTTATTGTTTATGTGAAGTACACCAAACCTTATTTAAAAAAAGGTGATCTTCAGTTTGATAATGTAAAAATAGTATTGTATTCTGGCTTTTTCCTGATTGCAGCAATATGCTTGAGTGTGTTACTGGAAGATGGTTTTGATACAGGTTCTGCCTCTTATCTAACAAGTTATTTATGCCTGAACGCCTTTTGCATTCTGTTTGCTCTGGCGATACTGGCGCTGGAGTATACCAATCATAATACTAAGCAGCTCCAGCAGGAAAATCAGATCCTTGCAGAGCTTTTAGAGTCTGACAGGCAGCAGTACGAGCAGGCCAAAAAGGACATGGAAAAGATCAATATCAGATACCATGACATCAAGCAGCAGTACAACAAGGCTACTGACGAGGAGCGCAGCAAGCTTGAAGAGGAGATGGCTGAGCTGAATCTCAGGTACTTTACAGGTAATAAGGCTGTGGATATAACGCTTACGCAGAAATCTGCCAAATGCAATGCTGCAGGAATACAGCTGGTTTGTTCTGCAGATGGAAGATGCCTTGACCGGATGAAGCATTATCATATTTATTCTATGCTTGGAAATGCCCTTGATAATGCTATTGAGTGCCTTGAGCAAGTATATGATGATGAAAAAAGAGTTATCACTTTGGATATCCATAAAGAGAAAAATATGGCAGTGATCAGAATTGAGAACTATACTCCTCACCAGCCTGTATTCCAGGATGGAGACCTGTTGACAACTAAGTCAGATAAAAAAGATCATGGCTATGGTGTGAAAAGTATACAAAATACGGCAGAGATTTATGGTGGAATTGCACATGTATTTGTTGAAAATGAAATATTCTATCTGCTAATTACTATTCCTTGTAGTGAAAATCTCACAGTAAATTGAGAGCATATATAAAAATAAATCTTATTATAAAGACGACTTAGATAAAAAAACTATGTCGTCTTTATTTTTTTTGTGTAAATTGTGACCTGTTTTTTTACAATTGTGCCACTTTGTTGAATACAATATTTTTTTTCCCTAGTATGGAATTATGAAAAATTAATCTCGATTTTGTGGGTGGTGCACAACTTTATAAATGGGAGAGTAATGAAAAAGTATTTTTGAGGAAAGATGGGGCTTAAGATGAAAAAACAAAGCACTAAGAGATCTGGGCGTTGGCTCGGACTAGCAGGTTCTGCAGTTCTTTTAGCAAATCTTATTTTCACTGGAACTGCGATTGCATTTCAGCAGGAAGGTGAGATCAACCATGCACTCGGACTAGAGGGCTCCGGTGCTACTTATGGTGGTACAGAATTTTCAGAAGATGGAACTCTTACTGACGAAAGTTATGCAAAGTATATTGAAGCTGCTTACCAGTTCTGTGAGCAGGAAGAAGAGGAAGGAAGCGTACTTCTCTACAATAAGGACAACGCTCTTCCATTATCTGAATCAGAGCGTAACGTAACAGCTTTTGGACGCGGTAGTGTGGATCCGGTTTTCCGTAGTACAGCAGGTGGTTCTTCAACTAACAAGGAATATCAGCAGACTCCTGTAGATGCACTTCAGGGCGCTGGATTTAATGTCAATCAGGTAGTTCTTGACGCATACGCTGCAGCACCTCAGACAGAGGCAAGAAGCGTATCAACTGTAGGAGAGTATGATGCTTCTGTTTATACAGCAGAGGTTGAAAAATCATATGCATCATATGGTGATGTTGCCTTTGTAACTCTTTCTCGTTTTGCTACAGAAGGTAACGATCTTGCCATGACAAATGCAAAAGGCAAGAGAATGCTTGAGCTTGACGACAACGAAAAAGCTATTTTCCAGAGTATCAAAGATTCTGGCAAGTTTAAAAAGACAGTTGTTCTTCTAAACTCTGTTTTTGCATTAGAACTTGACTGGCTTGAAGAATATGATGTAGATGCCGTTCTCTGGGTTGGTAACCCTGGATTCTACGGAATGCCAGGCGCTATAAGAGTTGTAACTGGTGAAGTTAATCCTTCAGGTCATACAACAGCTACTTTTGCAGCTAATTCTCTTTCAGCTCCTTCTGCAGAGAATTTCGGACTGCACAAGTATGATTACGGCACAAAGACTCCTCGTGAAGCAGGCGAGAACTTTGTAAGCTACAATGAAGGCATTTATGTAGGCTATAGATATTATGAGACTCGTTATGAGGATTCTGTTCTTGGCCGCGGCAATGCTGATTCAGATACAGGTGCTAAGGCATCAACTGATGGCTGGAACTATGCTGAAGAAGTATGCTTCCCATTTGGATTTGGTCTTTCATATACAACATATGATTACCATATGGATAACCTTGAGTATAACGAGGAAAGCGATACATTTAAGGCTACAGTAACAGTAAGCAACACAGGTGCTGTTGATGGTAAGGCTAGCATCCAGCTCTATGCTCAGTCACCTTATACAGAATATGATGTATTAAATGGTGTTGAAAAATCTTCTATCCAGCTTCTTGGTTATGACAAGGTAGAAGTAGCTGCTGGTGAGTCACAGACTGTTGATATCGAAGTTCCTGGATATTTCCTTGCTTCATACGACAGACTTGGCGCTAAGGGATACATTTTAGATGCAGGTGATTACTATTTTGCAGTTGGTAATGGTGCCCATGATGCACTTAACAACGTAATGGCAGCAAAGTATGGTGAAGAAGTAGAAGGTAAGTTAACAGATGAAGCTGGTAATGTAGTTACTGGAAACGTTGAGGCTGTTGCTTCCTGGACTGCTCCAAATACTGAAGTTGATACAACCAAGTATCGTCAGTCACGCTACAACAGCGAAGTTGAAGTTACTAATACTTTTGACGATGCAGACGTTAACTACTGGGTTGATGATGACGAGAAGATCACATATCTTTCACGTTCAGATTGGGATGCAACATATCCTACAACTCTCGAAACAATAACTGTAAATGACAAGCTTTACAACGGACTTAACATGCAGACTTATGAAAAGGCTGCTGATGCCAAGAGTGTTTCTGATTTTGCTCTTGGAGTAGAACTTGATGAAAAGATTGATTTCATCGACATGAAGGGCGTGGCTTTTGACGATCCTAAGTGGGATGATTTCTTATCACAGCTTACTCTTTCTGAACTTCTTATTAACATGGGTGATTCTAAGGGTATCAAGGCTGTTAAGAGCGTAAATAAGCCAGGTTGTACTATCGTTGACGGACCAGAGGGTATGAATGGTCAGTTCAAGTATGGTGATCGTCGTAACTGTACAGGTTGGGCTACACTTCCAATCGTAGGTGCAACATGGGATCACAGCATGCAGATTAGATTTGGTCAGATGTACGGCGAGGATGCTCTTTATGCTTCTATTCCTATTACTTATGCTCCTGGTGCTGACACACTTCGTTCTCCATATTCAGGACGTACTTCAGAGTACTTCTCAGAAGATGGTGTACTTAGCTACTATGCAGCCAAGAACGTATCACATGGTATGCGTACTAAGGGACTTATCGGAACAGTAAAGCATTTCTTCTTAAATGAACAGGAAGCCGGAAGACAGGGTATTTCTACATATGCCAATGAGCAGGCTATCCGTGAGATTTATATGAGAGCATTTGAAGGCTCACTTGCTGAAGGCGATTCTCTTGGTGTTATGACAGCTTATAACCGTATTGGTGTAATGTACGCTGCTGCAAGCCAGGGAATACAGCACATTCTTCGTGATGAATGGAATTATGGCGGATATATAATCGATGATGCTCTTACAGCATCTGCTTATTCTTCAGCGCCTGAGATGCTCATGGCTGGAAATAACATATTCTGTCTTGATACAGCAAGACCTACAGAAATTGAGAAGCTTATCATGGATACAGATGATGGTGATCTTCTCCAGAAAGTACTTGATTCAAACCGTTATATGTACTACATCATGCTCAAGTCATCTATGGGTGGCGCTGATGCATCTGAGATCGTTGTTTCTGACGCAGCACCATGGTGGCAGATAGTACTCAGAGTTCTTGATGTAGTGGCAATTGTACTTTTAGTTGGCGCAGTTGTTATGTATGTCCTTCATACATATACAAATATTTTTACCAAAGAAAAATTAAAGGAGGCTTGAATCAATGCTGGAACGATTAAAAAATAAAGCTGCCGGCAGTTACCTCTGCCTGGCTGCAGCACTTGTAGCGCTTATTACAGCTATTTGCTTTTTAATGACTCAGGAAACAGCTGCCCCTTTAGGACATAAAGGCTCTATGCCTGGTATGGTACTTCTTGTTGGTGCTGTTGTTTCAATCATAATGTTTGTAGTGCCTGTTCGTTTTGGGGCGTTTATTCAGGCAACTATTTACAACGTAGCTCTGTACCTTGTAGTTGTTCAGTTATATTTTGTATTTGCTGATGTTATCAACCATGTAACCTTTGCCGGTGGTAATCCTACTCTTTGTGTATTTTACATGGTGGGAACTTTCATAGCAGCATTATTGTGTGTTATCGCATGTTTCATGAAACAGTCCAAGGCAGATGATGAGGCTGATGTGAAAAATGATCTGATCAAGGGAGTTTCATATATCGTATTAGCTTACGCTGCTATTGCTGGTCTTTCCTTTGTCAATGTAGCACCGGCTACTGAGGTTTTAGCCAGCTCATCAGATGTAGAAGATTCTTTTTCAATGGATCTTGCTGATAATTCTTTTGCAAATATGTCTATTGAAGAACTATCAGCAATTCCACGTGATGACTGGGAAGCCAAAGAAGCAAACGGCGAGATTGCATACTTCTTTGAAGGCCAGTACACAGAAGGTTTTGCAACAATTGTTGATCCTGCTTGTCTTGATATGTATTGTGCAGTAGACGGCTCTATGTATGGCTCATTCTCAGGTCCTACAACATCGGTTGCCGGTGGAAGCGTAGAGTATGTTTACGGATACTGGTACAACAAGGATGAAAATGGAAACAGAAACTTTGTAGTTCATATCACTGGAACTGTTAATGCTGCAGGTGTTACACGTGCCGTAAACGTTGAAGGCGGTGAAGACGCTGATGTATTTATCTTCGACACAGAGCATGGTGATTACACCCTTGAAGCCAGCCTTAGCTATGGCGTTGGCGGTGGTACATTCACACGTAACATCAATATTTATGGTATGCCATATGCTGGTGCTCAGAGCATTACAATAGATTCTTCAAACCTCCGCACATTCTACACAGGAGATGCATTTGACGCAGGTGAACTCGTAGTTACAGCAGTTAGAGCCAATGGCTCAGAAGAATCAATCTGGAATGGCCGACTCAACTATGACGGATTTGACTCAGAGACAGTTGGAACAAAGAAAGTTACAGGAACATTCCTTGGTCAGTCACAGGAATTTGAAGTTAAGGTTGAAGAACTTGTAGCTGAGACCTTTACTGGAAGCTATGAGCTTGTTGCAGGGGATGCTCCTGTAGCTATGGACGCAACTCTTGTAATTGATTACTCACACAAGACAGTTACTATCACAGCTATAGATGGTTCAGCATCTATCTCTGGAAGCATCGTTGATGTTACAGATGATGTAGTTACAGCAACTCTTAATGGCAGTGAGCCTGTTGAGATTGCTATCACAGAAGAAGATGGCGTTAGAAGTGTAGTTATCCCGGCCCACGACGAAGTTGTAACCGGCTGGACAGGAAGCACTACATATTCAATTGGTGAATCTGCTTTTGAAATACAATAAAGGGGTTTCTTTGAGGGTATAGTTTTTGATATAAGTTCGCGATGAACTATTAAGATTCATCGCGAACTTTTTTTGCATAAAACCACAGAGTCATTGGGGACGTATCAGTTTGACTCATTGCGTACAATGAGTCATTGGGGACGTATCAGTTTGACTCATTGCGTACAATGAGTCATTGGGGACGTATCAAATTGACTCATTGCATACAATGAATCATCGAGTATGTGAGTCAGTGGGAATGAAAGCAATTTGATTTAAAAAGGGCTGTATTTGGAATGATATTTAGCATATTATTTATATATGGCTATTATTTTAGCCTGCGATTTGGGGAGGAAATCCGCATCGGCTGTGGATTTCGAAAGAAAGTGATACATTGGGGAGGTTATCAGTAATGGAAGAGGCATACTCTTTTCAGTTAAAAATTCGGGGAGACAGTTTCAACGGACATTATACAAATGGTCTGTCACTTGCAAATAGTGAGAGTGTTAGAAGATGCACAGTGGCATATCATGACGACGATAAGACAGTTTACACATCAGATAATTACACTGTTACAGCATATCATGTTCATAAGGGTGAAATTGTTGAATGTCATACAGTCTTTGAAAATACTTCAAAAGAGGACATAACAATAGATCTACTTTCATCTTTTTGCATAGACAATATTGATGCAGATGTTCTTCACAGAGCAACATCTTTTTGGAGCGCAGAGGGCAAACTCCTTTCGCAGAAATTAACGGATCTCAATATGGAGCCATCTTGGAACAAGCATGGCACACGAATAGAAAAGTTTGGACAGCTAGGCTCAATGCCTGTACGTAAGTGGTTTCCTTATGCAGTTTTGGAAAATACTGATAAGAAGGAATTCATTGGTGTGCAGATATACTGTGCGTCCAGCTGGCAGATAGAGGTATTTAGGACAGCTGAGCCAGTGACCATGTGCGGAGGCCTTGCAGATTTTGATTTTGGACACTGGTGTAAGTGCGTTCACAGCGGAGAGAGCTTTGAAACGCCTAAGGCAGTTGTGGCTAAGGGAAGTTCTTTACTTGAAGTCAGTGATAAGCTAGTTAAGGCGCAGAACCCTCGAATAGCAGCAGTGGACCAGGATATGCCAATAATATATAACGAATACTGCACGACCTGGGGCAATCCGACCATTGAAAATGTAAAGAAAATTTGCGAAGCCCTTAAAAATACCAAGGTAAAATATCTTGTTATAGATAGTGGATGGTACAAGCAGCCTGATAAATATTGGTGGGATACAATAGGAGACTGGGATGAAAGCAAAGAGCTTTTTCCAAATGGTATAAAAGAAATGACTGATATGATCAAGTCATATGGCTTTATTCCGGGCATCTGGTTTGAGTTTGAAAAGGCAGCAACACTTTCGCAGCTATATGAAAAGACAGAGCATCTGCTGAAACGTTTCGGAGAGCCTATTACTGTTGATGGCCAGCGATTCCTTGATATGAGAGATGACTGGTGTATTGATTATCTGTCAAAAAAAGTCATAGATTTCCTTAAAAAGAATGAATTTGGTTACATTAAAGTTGACTACAACGATACTATAGGCTTGGGATGCGACGGAGCAGAAAGTTTAGGCGAAGGCCTTAGACAGAGCGTTCTTGGCACTCAGAAGTTTTTCAAAAAGCTATCTGATGAAATACCTTCACTTGTAATTGAAAATTGTTCAAGCGGAGGACACAGACTTGAACCATCTATGATGGAACTTGTGTCTCAGGCTAGTTTTTCCGATGCACATGAATGCAAGAGCATCCCTGTTATTGCAGCCAACCTTCACAGAGTGATTCGTCCGGAACAGAGCCAGATATGGTCAGTTCTAAGGGCAGCAGATGACATTCACAGAGTCAATTATATTTTGAATTCCACATTTCTTGGAAGAATGTGTCTCAGCGGAGAGATATTTGATATAGACGATGCGTCATGGGATGCTGTGCGCAAAGCCATAGATTTTTACAATGAAATAAAACATATTATCAAGGATGGCAGAACTACTGTAATCGACTGCAAGAGCAATGACTACAATAACCTTAATGGATACCAGGCAGTACTTAGAGTTCTTAATGACGAGGCACTTCTTGTTGTCCATACTTTTGAAAATGGCGCCGATCCTGCTATAGAAAATTACCTAGATGGCTACAAAGTCATTGATACATTTGGCAGTGAACTTGACGGTGACTTTAGAGGCAAGTCTTTTTATTTAAAAAAGAGCTGATGAGCTGCTGGGTCAGTGAGCCAGTGAGTCAGTGGGGACGTATCAGATTGACTCATTGTGCACAATGAGTCAATCTGATACGTCCCAATGTCATTTAGATAAGGATACCCCCTGGTTCAAATTTAATTAAATAGTATTTTCAAGCAGAGGTGTAAAAGCCTCTGTTTTTTTGCACTTTTTTTCAAAAAGTGCTTGACAAAGTAGTCAAAAA
>JAEEGH010011462.1_pt1 | contig 20103 bp, 19 predicted proteins | sample 9134181 | NCBI WGS metagenome assembly JAEEGH01 (sample SAMN16246544, study PRJNA631951) | gut metagenome | biome: gut microbiome; feature: rumen; material: DP-attached | host: Bos | place: Iran: Karaj | collected 2018-10 | reverse complement strand
CTTTCGCTCCCGACTGCGCCAAGGCTCAGGAGCAGGCTGCTGCCCTGAAGATGGGCGAGGCCCTGCTGCTGGAGAACCTGCGCTTCTATCCTGAGGAAGAAGGCAAGCCCGTAGGTGTCGAGAAGGGTACACCTGAGTACGACGAGGCCAAGAAGGCCATGAAGGCCAGCCAAAAGGAGTTTGCAAAAACGTTGGCATCGTATGCCGACTGCTACGTGATGGATGCCTTCGGCACTGCTCACCGCAAGCACGCTTCTACCGCTGTCATCGCCGACTACTTCGATGCTGACAACAAGATGCTGGGTCTGCTCATGGAGAAGGAAGTACAGGCTGTCGACAACGTGCTCTCTAACATCAAGCGCCCGTTCGTCGCCATCATGGGTGGTTCTAAGGTGTCTTCCAAGATTGGTATCATCGAGAACCTGCTGGGCAAGGTTGACAAGCTCATCCTCTGCGGTGGTATGACATACACCTTCGCCAAGGCTCACGACGGCGAGATTGGTGACTCTATCGTTGAGATGGACAAGCTGGATGTTGCCCTCGGTGTTGAGGCTCTGGCCAAGAAGAACGGCGTAGAGCTCGTGCTGGGTTCTGACTGCACTGCTACCAATGGTCTCGACTTCGGTACGATGACTGTCAAGGAGGGTGCTCAAATCATCAACTGCCCCGCAAACCAGGTTCCCGCTGGTTTCGAGGGTGTTGACGCCGGTCCTGAGAGCCAGAAGGCTTTTGCCGAGGCTATCAAGGGTGCTAAGACCATCCTGTGGAACGGTCCTGCCGGTGTCTTCGAGTGCGACGCTTTCACTGCTGGTAGCCGCGCTATCGGCGATGCTATTGCCGAGGCAACCAAGAATGGCGCTTTCTCACTGATTGGCGGTGGTGACTCTGTGGCTTGTGTCAACAAGTTCGGTCTGGCTGACCAGGTGAGCTACATCTCTACTGGTGGCGGTGCCCTGCTCGAGGCTATCGAGGGTAAGGTACTTCCTGGTGTAGCAGCCATCAAAGGCGAGTAAAATCAATTGACAATTCTTACACCTAAAGGTATAAGCGAGCAAAGCTCGTAGGATAATTGATGATTAAGTTGAAAAAGACTTATATAGCAATGATGATGGCCGCAGTGCTTACCGCCTGCGGCCATCGTGCTACTTCGGGTAGCAGCAGCGAAGACGCTGCGGCTGTCGACAGCACAGCCAGCGGAGACATACAGGACGTGACGCTACAGACTGACAGCGTCGGCATGGAGCGCGAGGACAGCATGGCCTCCGTCAGGGCCACTGCCGACTGGCCCGTCAAAGGTAACGAAGCCCTTGTCAAAAGCATCCGCCAGTATATCTGCGAGGAGATGGCAAGCGACCCCTTTGGGGAGGGCAAGCCTGAAGTCAAGTTGTTTGACGACGGCCAGAAAGTTGTCGAGGCGACTGTCAACAGACAATATCAGAAGTTGTCTGAGGAATGGAAAGAGATGCGCAAGGAAGGCTACGAAGGCGACATGTCCTTTGGGTCTGACGTGCATGTGTCCAAGTTGGTAGAGACTGACCTTTATGTCACCTATATGTCCAATGCAGAGGGATTCATGGGTGGAGCTCATGGCTATGCCATAGCAACAGGTCAGACCTTCCGAAAGAGCGACGGCAAGAGAATCGGCTACACGACAGAGTATGACCAGGCCACGGAAACCTTCCACCAGAAAGACCAGACGCTGTTCAGCGACCCCCAGTCGCCGAAGTTGTTTGCCCTCATCAAGGAGGGCGTGCGCAGTTACTTCGCTGAATTTGAGACGGATGTCAAGACTGACGAGGCACTGAAAGACATGCTCATCGGTGTGGAGGATATTAACCGCATACCGCTGCCGTCTGCTGCGCCCTACTTTACAAAGGAAGGCCTCAGCTTCGTCTATCAGCAGTACGAGATTGCCCCCTATGCTGCCGGCATGGTGTCGTTCAACATCCCTTATGCAAAGATTCGTCCTTTCCTGACCAAGGATGCTTCAGCGCTGGTTAATGACAACTGATAACGATTACGTTTAAAAAAAGATAATTGATTATTGCTTATTGACAATTTCTTTGTATCTTTGCAGCACGAAACTATTAAGAAACTATTAAATAACATCATCAACATGAAGAAGAAGTTTGTAATTGGAGACCGCACCAAGGACGAGTGGATTTCCGTGCTTGACAGAGCTAACAAGAAATTGGAGTTTACTAACCACCTCGCATCAGCCAAGGAATTTATGGGTTTTGATGCCACCAAAGAGGAACTGAAACAGCTTCAGGATGAGACAGGCTACTTCCAGGACTTACAGGTGTACATCAAGGACGAAGACAACAAGGCCCACCGTCCTGACGAGCGCGACATGATGCCGTGGTAAGGAACTGAAGCGTAAAGAACTAAAATTTGCTACTGCTCAGAAAATGAAGTATCGCGAATTAGGGAAGACAGGAATGAAGGTGTCGGAGCTGGGCTTCGGCGCCTCTTCTTTGGGGGGAGTATTCCATTCCTTCAACGAAAACAGGGGCATTGACGCCGTTTTTGCTGCCGTTGAGTCAGGCATCAACATCATTGACGTGTCGCCCTATTACGGCCATTACAAGGCTGAAATCGTATTAGGCAAAGCCCTGAAGGACATCCCCCGCGACAGGTACTATCTGTCCACCAAGGTAGGACGCTATGGCAAGGATGGCGTCAACACGTGGGACTATTCGGCAAAGCGCGCCAAAGAGAGCGTCTACGAGAGCTTGGAGCGCCTGAACATTGACTATATTGACATCATCAACGTCCACGACATCGAGTTTCAGGGTCGCATGGAGGGTGGCTTGCAGAAAGTCGTCGACGAAACCCTGCCAGCCCTGCATGAACTGAAAAAGGAAGGCGTGGTGAAGCACGTAGGCATCACCGACCTGCAGTTGGAAAACCTGCGCTGGGTCATTGAGCACTCAGAGCCAGGCACTGTGGAGAGCGTCATGAACTTCTGCCACTACTGCCTCTGCGATGACAAGCTCATCGACTTTATGGACTTCTTCGACGAACGCGGCATTGGTGTGCTGTCGGCATCACCCTTCTCCATGGGTCTGCTGACGGAGCGCGGCGTACCCGACTGGCATCCCGCTCCCAAACCGCTGGTGGAGGCTTGCAAACGTGCAGCAGAACACTGCAAGACCAAGGGCTACCCTATCGAAAAACTGGCTATGCAGTTCTCATGCAGTAATCCGCGCATTGCCTCGACAGTCTTCAGCACCACACGTCCTGAGGCCATCAAAACTAATATTGCCTACATCGAGGAGCCCATGGATGAACAGCTGGTGCAGGAAGTGCGAGACATCATCGGCGACCAGCAGCGCGTCTCGTGGGCCAATACGTAATGTCGGCATAACGTTATAACAACATAACGAAAGATGAAGATCATCGACGCACACGCTCATTTATGGCTGAACCAGGACACAGTAGTGAATGGTTCTGCCATTTACCAATTGGAGCCTAACCGCAGCCGCTCGCTGTTCTTTGGTGAGGAGCGCCAGATGCTGCCGCCCTATATGACAGACGGTCAGAACACGGCAGAGCGTTTTCTCTCGAATATGGACTATGCACAGGTGTCGGCTGCCGTCATCACACAGGAGTTTATCGACGGTGTGCAGAACTCATACCTGAAACAGGTACAGCAGCGCTACCCCACCCGTTTCTTCTGTTTCGGCATGCCAAAGGGGCTTCAGAAACTCAAGGAGGAGAGAGATGAGACTTTGAGTCAGGAAGTTGACGACCTGATCAAGCAAGGGTTCAAGGGCATCAAGATGCCTGCAGCCCGCATGCCTCAACAGTTCCTTGACGAGGAGGTGATGCAGATGCTGCGCCTGATGGAACAGCAGAATATCATTCTTGGCATTGAGCTGATGGACGGCGATGCTCAAGTAGGACAGATGGAAGAAATCGTCCAGGAGTGTCCTCGGCTGAAAGTCGCCATTGGCCATTTCGGCATGGTGACGCGCCCCCAATGGATGAGCCAGATACGGCTGGCCCGCCACGAAAACGTCTACGTCGAGAGCGGCGGCATCACATGGCTCTTCAACGACGAGTTCTACCCCTTCCCCTCAGCCATCAAAGCTATTAAGGAAGCTGCTGACGAGGTGGGTTGGGAGAAACTGATGTGGGGTTCAGACTACCCCCGCACCATCACCGCCATCACTTACAAGATGTCGTATGACTTCGTGACGAAGAGCAAGGAGCTGACCGATGAACAGAAAGCGCTGTTCCTCGCTGACAACGCCAAGCGCTTCTTTGGTTTTGGCGACTTAGTGGCATTACCGTATATCAAGAACATGAGTGAATAACAATGATGCATTATTAATTTTGCAATAAAAATATGAAAGCAATACAGATTACAGAGCCTTCGGTGATGAAGGTGGTAGACATGGAAAAACCTCAGTGCAACAGCGACGAGGTTCTGCTGAAGATTCATTACGTAGGTTTCTGTGGCAGTGACTTGAACACCTACCGTGGACTGAACCCCATGGTGAAGATGCCCGTCATTCCCGGCCATGAGATTGGTGCCGAGATTGCCGAGACAGGAAGCGACGTCCCCAGCCACCTGAAGCCGGGCATGACCGTCACCGTCAACCCCTATACCAACTGCGGTCACTGTCCGTCGTGTAAAAACCGCCGCTATAACGCCTGCCAGCATAATGAAACCTTAGGCGTACAGCGCAACGGTGCCATGTGTGAATATATCGCCGTACCCTGGCAGAAGGTGATTCCCATTGGCAATATCACTGTCGAGCACGCTGCCCTCATTGAGCCGATGTCAGTCGGTTTCCATGCCGTGAGTCGTGCCCAAGTGGTGGATACCGACACTGTCATGGTCATTGGCTGTGGCATGGTGGGCGTGGGTGCCGTGGTACGCGCTATCATGCGCGGTGCCAAGGTTATAGCATGCGACATGGACGACGAGAAACTGGAGATAGTGCGTGGCTTAGGTGCCGAATACACCATCAACTCTGCCAAGGAGAATGTCCATGAGCGCCTTCAAGAAATAACTGGCGGTGCCGGTCCTGACGTGGTGATTGAGGCCGTGGGTGCTCCTGTCACCTACCAGATGGCCGTCAACGAGGTCGCCTTCACGGGTCGTGTTGTCTGCATCGGCTATGCCAAGCAGGACGTGCAGTTCACTACCAAACTCTTCGTACAGAAGGAACTTGACATCCGCGGTTCACGCAATGCACAACCCGAAGACTTCGAGGGCGTCATCCGCTACTTGGAGCGCAACAATCCGCCCTACGACATTCTCATCTCAAACGAGGTAACACCCGAACATGCTGAGGAAGCTATGCAACAGTGGATGCAGGCTCCTGCCAAGGTGTTCCGCATCCTCGTGAAATTTGCATAAAACGGGAACGATAACGAAAACGGAAACGAAAACGAGAATATGAGTGAGCAGCAGATTGAGCGGGTAAACCCTTTCTTCGAGTCTTACAACACACCGCACGACACGGTGCCCTTCGACCGCATCCGCATAGAAGACTATGAGGAGGCTTTCATGGAGGGTATCCGCCGCGACAACGAGCAGATAGAGAAGACCATCAACAATCCTGAACGTCCGACTTTTGACAACACCATTATCAACACTGAGGAAGACGAGGGTTACTACGACCTGCTGTCGCGGGTGTCGACCGTGTTCTTCAACCTGCTGAGTGCTGAGACCAACGACGAAATGGATGCCCTGGCACAGAAGATGCAGCCCATCCTGACCCAGCATGCCAACGACGTCAGGCTGAATCCCAGGCTGTTTGAGCGCATCAAGTATGTCCACAGGCATCATCGCCAGTTGACGGCAGAAGAAAAGATGCTGCTCGACAACTGCTACGATGGTTTTGTGCGTAGCGGTGCCCTGCTCGACGAAGCCGGTAAGGAACGCCTGCGCCAGTTGACGGAGGAGGCTTCCATGCTCTCGCTGCAGTTCTCGCAGAACCTGCTGAAGGAGAATAAAGCCTTTACGCTCGACATCACTGACGAGGCTTTGCTTGACGGACTGCCTGAGACAGCCCGCGAGGCTGCCGCCTTGACTGCCAAGGAACAGGGCAAGCAGGGCTGGGTATTCACACTCGACATGCCCAGCTACTCGCCATTCATGACCTACTCCACTCAGCGTGAGCTGCGCAAGCAGCTGTATATGGCCCGTAATACGGTGTGTACCCGCGACAACAGCGAAAACAATCTTGACATCTGTAAACGCATCGTCAACCTGCGTCGCGAGATAGCCCAGCTGTTAGGCTATAAGACCTATGCCGACTACGTGCTGAAACACCGCATGGCTACCAACACCCGCAATGTCTACAAGCTGTTGAACGACCTGATTGATGCCTATAAGCCTACTGCCATCAAGGAAAGGGATGAGCTGAAGAAGCTCTCTGGAGATGAAAGACTGAAGCCTTGGGACGCCTCCTTCTACACGCACAAGCTGCAGATGAAGAAGTACAACTTAGATGCAGAGATGCTGCGACCCTATTTCGAGCTGTCTAACGTCATCAAGGGTGTCTTTGGTCTGGCCAACCGTCTGTACGGCATCACCTTCAAGGAGAATAAGAATATCCCCGTCTATCATCCCGATGTCAAAGCTTATGAGGTCTTCGACAGGGACGGCTCCTATTTGGCTGTTTTCTATGCCGACTTCCACCCCCGTAAGGGCAAGCAGGGCGGTGCATGGATGACAGAATACCAAGGGCAGTTCATCGATCGCAAAGGCGAAAACGTACGCCCGCACGTCTCAGTGGTAATGAACCTGACAAAGCCGACAGAAGACAAGCCTGCCCTGCTGACGCTGAGCGAGGTGGAGACTTTCTTGCATGAATTCGGACACTCGCTGCACGGCATGTTCGCCAACACCCGCTTCGAGTCGCTTTCAGGCACCAACGTCTGGTGGGACTTCGTGGAACTGCCCTCGCAGTTTATGGAGAACTATGCCATCGAAAAGGAATTCCTGCAAACCTTTGCCTTCCACTACAAGACTGGCGAGCCCCTGCCTGACGAACTCATACGTCGCATTGTCAAGAGCCGCAACTTCATGGCGGCTACAGCCTGTCTGCGACAGGTCAGCTTCGGGCTGCTCGACATGGCTTACTACACCAAGAAGGATGAGTTCACTGACGACATCATCCCCTTCGAGAAACAAGCATGGAAGAAAGCTGTTTTAGGTGAGCAATTGCCTGACACCTGTATGACAGTGCAGTTCTCGCACATCATGGCAGGCGGATATGCCGCCGGCTACTACAGCTATAAATGGGCTGAGGTGCTCGATGCCGATGCCTTCGCCGTATTTAAGCGTCATGGCATCTTCGACCAGAAGACGGCACAGTCGTTCCGCGACAACATCCTCTCCAAAGGCGGCACGGAGCACCCCATGACACTTTACAAGAAATTCAAGGGCAGTGAGCCCACCATTAATGCACTGCTGAAGCGCAATGGCATCAAGAAAAAGGCAAAAAGATAGAATCTTAAAAGGGTCAAGAAATGGATAAACAAAAGAAGTTTGACAAGCGCTATCTTGAGATGGCACGCATCTGGTCAAAAAACTCATACTGCCAGCGACGCCAGGTAGGGGCGCTGGTGGTGAAGGACGGCATGATCATCAGTGACGGCTACAACGGCACACCCTCAGGATTTGAGAACATCTGTGAGGACGATAACGGCGTCACCAAGCCCTATGTCCTGCATGCCGAAGCCAATGCCATCACCAAGCTGGCCCGTTCGAACAACAACAGTGAGGGAGCCACCATCTACATCACGGCATCGCCTTGCATAGAATGTGCTAAACTCATCATCCAGTCTGGAATACGTCGCGTGGTATATGGCGAGAACTATCGCTTGACGGATGGCATAGATCTGTTGCGGCGGGCTGGCATAGAGGTTATCTACATGCCCGACACTGAACAATAACTCAACACTCATAACTCAACACTCATAGCTCAACACTCATAACTCTATACAACATGACAAACAAGAAGAGCAGTCGCTTCATGCCACTGATGATGGCAATATGTGTGGTAGTAGGCATCCTCATTGGTACGTTCTATGCCAACCATTTCTCTGGCAACCGTCTGAATATCATCAATTCGAGCGGCAACAAGCTCAACAACTTGCTGCATCTCATTGACGACAAGTATGTCGACACTGTCAACGTCAACGACCTGGTAGAGAAGGCCATGCCACAGATTCTGGCAGAGTTGGACCCCCACTCTGTCTATATCTCTGCCCAAGACGTACAAATAGCCACTGACGACCTGAAAGGTTCTTTCTCAGGCGTAGGCATTGAGTTTACCATCCGCCAGGACACACTTCACGTGCAGAAAGTCATCAACAACGGTCCGGCTGAGCGTGCCGGACTCATTGCAGGCGACAAGATTGTCATGGTTGATGACGAGCCTTTCACAGGCAAGACGCTGACCAACGAAGAGGCCATGCACCGCCTGAAGGGACCTAAGGACACCAAGGTGAAGATTGGTGTGCTACGCTTTGGCGAGAAGAAAATCCGCGACTTCGTTGTCACTCGTGGCGAGATACCCACCAAGAGCGTCACTGCAACCTATATGCTGGACAAGGAAACGGGCTACATACGCATCAGGAACTTTGGCGAAAATACCTATCCTGAATTGCTGATTGCCCTCGCCAAGCTGTCGCAGCAGGGTTTCCGCAACCTCACCATCGACCTGCGTGGCAATACTGGCGGTTACCTGCAGTCTGCTGTACAGATAGCCAACGAGTTCTTACCCAAGGGACGGCTCATCGTCTATACCCAAGGACGCAAGTCGCCGCGTCAGGATTATCGTAGCGACGGTCGCGGCTCGTACCAGCAGATACCGCTCGTCGTACTGATTGACGAAGGGTCGGCATCGGCATCGGAAATCCTTGCCGGCGCCATTCAGGACAACGACCGCGGCACCATCATCGGACGGCGCTCATTCGGCAAGGGGCTTGTGCAGGAGCCCATGGCTTTTAACGACCAGTCGATGATACGCCTCACCATTGCCCGCTACTACTCCCCCTCTGGCCGTTGCATCCAGAAGCCCTACACCTCTGGCGAAAACAAGGACTACGAAGAAGACCTGCTGACGCGCTATGAACATGGAGAGTTCTTCTCACAGGACAGCATCAAGCATGAGGGACCAGCCTACAAGACAGCCATCGGGCGCCTTGTCTATGGCGGCGGCGGCATCACACCCGACATCTTCGTAGCAGAGGACACCACAAACGTCACGTCCTATTACAAGCAGGCAGCCATGAGCGGTCTCATCATCCAGTATGCCTTTGAATACACTGACAACAACCGCGCCAAACTGAGCCAGTATGATGACGAGGAAGAGTTGGCACAGTATTTGGAGAAGCAGAACCTCGTTGACAAGTTTGCCACATACGCTGACCAAAAGGGACTGAAGCGTCGCAACCTCATGATTCAGAAGTCGCACAGGCTGCTGCAACGCTACATCCTCAGCCGCGTCATCTACAACATCATGAGCGAGGAGGCATGGATAAAGTTCCTGAATAGTGACGACCCAGCCATCACGGAGTTGTTACGTGTCTTCCGTCAGAACGCAGCCTTCCCCACCGCTCCTGTCAAGAATGACGACATGAAGAAAGCTGCATGGATGATGCCTGGTGCGAAAGTTATCCGAATCGGACGTCTGTGATGACTTGTTCGCCTACATAGTCGTTGAGTTTTTTGACCAGCTCCTGCCGCATCATGGAAAGGTCTGAGCGCAAGGCAGGATTCGACAGGCGGACAAACAGCGTCTGGTTGTAGATGTATGTGTTCAGCGTGTAGCGTGCAATCACAGGCCCGGCTACTTCAGGCCATGCCTCCACCAACCGTTTCTGGTTGAGGGGAGTCTCTAACCCTTGTTCACGCATGGTCTGCAGAATAAGGTCCTTGACTGATTGTACGTCGCGCTTAAACAAAACTCAAAACTTAAAACTCAAAACTTATAACTCAACACTCAATCTCCCCATGATTGACATGGAATATCCTATAGTCTAAGGCCGACGTGCGCAGTATCTGGTCAAGATGGTCACGATTGGTGTCCGTGATGAATATCTGTCCAAAGCTGTCGCTCGACACCAGCCTGACAATCTGCTCCACACGATCAGCGTCCAACTTATCGAAGATGTCGTCCAGCAGCAACAGCGGCGTCGTCTGCGAGGCAGTCCGTTGCAAGAAACCAAACTGAGCCAGTTTCAGGCTGGTGACGAAAGTCTTGTTTTGTCCTTGCGACCCCTCGCGCTTCATCTGATGCCCATCCAGCGTAAACTCCAGGTCGTCGCGATGTATGCCATGCAGCGAGTAGCCCACAACACGGTCCTTGGCACGGTCACGCTGGATGACATCCAACAGCGGTCCGCGTTGACAGTGCGACACATAGTTCAACCCCACCTGTTCACGATTCTTTGAAATCATCTGGTAGTACTCCTGGAACACAGGCGTCAGCTCCTCCACGAAAGCCTTTCGCTGCCCAAACAGCCATTCTCCCTCCACGGCCATCTGCTCTTCCCATATCTGCATCAGCGTAGGGTCAGGCTCCTGGTCTTCCATCTTCAACAGCGTATTCCGCTGTGCCAGGGCGTTATTGTAACGGCTCAGGTGGTCTATGTACGAACGGTCGTACTGGGCAATCACCATATCCATCAGTCGCCGGCGCTCTTCGCTCCCTCCCTCAATCAGCAGCGTGTCCGAGGGTGACACGACGATAAGGGGAATCAGCCCGATGTGCTCCGACAGCCGCTTGTATTCCTTCTTGTCACGCTTGAAGTGCTTCTTCATGCCCCGCTTCATACCGCAGGAGATGGTGAATGCTGAATACACGCCCTCAATCATGCAGAACGGCTCATCATGACGTATCACCTGTGCGTCGATAGGGTTAGATGCCGACCGACAGAACGACAGGTAGTACACCGCATCCAGCACATTCGTCTTACCAGCCCCGTTGGGACCGATAAAACAGTTCATCTTAGGCGACAACTCCAGCGTCGCCTCACGGATGTTCTTATAGTTGAGTATGGAAAGTTTCTCAAGTACCATTTGCCTGCAAAGGTACGGAAAAAATCATAATTCATATTTCATATTTCATAATTATTTCATTTTTTAATTATTAATTTTTTGAATTTTTCTTGTGGCGGTAGCAAATTTTTCACTTTTCATTATTCACTTTTACCTTTTTTTCGTACCTTTGCACCCGCTTTATGCCCTGAACAATAAAATATTAGATAAAATGGCAAACAAAATCCAACAGCAGGCTGCCGCTCAAGAGCAGCAAGTCAACAAGACAGAGGCTTTCTTCGAGAAGTATAAGAAGGCCATCATCATCGCAGTCGTAGCAATCATTGCTATCGTTGTCTGCGCTATTCTCCTGAACAACTATTACTTCGAGCCCCGTCAGCAGGAGGCCAGCACTGAGCTCGCCAAGAGCCAGGAACTCTTCCAGCAGGAGGCTTACGACAAGGCCCTGGCTGGTTTCCAGAAGGTCGCTGCCGACTACAGTTCTACTGATGCCGGCAATCTGGCTCAGCTCTACATCGGTCTCTGCCAGGCCAACCTCGGCAAGTGGCAGGAGGCTGTCGATGCCTTGGAGAACTTCAGCGGTCAGGACGACCAGATGATTACCCCCGCAGCTGAGGCCGCACTGGGTAACGCCTACGCCAACCTCAACCAGCTCGACAAAGCTGTGGAGCATCTGACAAAGGCTGCCAAGAAGGCTGACAACAACTCTCTGTCGCCCACCTTCCTCATCCAGGCTGGTGAGATTCTCGAGAGCCAGGGTAAGAAGGACGAGGCTCTGAAACTGTATCAGGAAATCAAGGAGAAGTACTTCAATTCCATGCAGTATCAGACCATCGACGCTTACATTGAGCGCTGCAAGTAATTAGACCGTCAACTAAAAACGAAGGAAGACAGTGGCAACTAAAAACTTGTCAGAATACAACGTCGAGAAAGTACCCGATGCTTCGAATATGACCTTCGGCATCGTCGTCGCCGAGTGGAACCCCGAGATTACAGGGGCGCTGCTCGACGGCTGCGTTTCTACCCTTGAGCGTCATGGCGCACTGCCAGAGAACATCCACGTCAAGACCGTTCCCGGCTCGTTTGAGCTCATCTATGGTGCCCATCAGATGACCCTCAACGACGGCTACGACGCTGTCATCATCCTTGGCAGCGTTATTCGTGGCGAAACGCCACACTTCGACTACATCTGTCAGGGCGTCACTACAGGCATTGCCCGCCTCAACGTCACCAGCAACATCCCTGTCGTCTTCGGACTGCTGACGACCGAGAACCTGCAGCAGGCACAAGACCGTGCTGGAGGCCGACTGGGCAACAAGGGTGACGAGTGCGCCGTGGTAGCTATCAAGATGGCCAAATTCTAACAGCATGAAACTTATTAGTTGGAACGTCAACGGACTTCGCGCATGCGAGTCCAAAGGATTCAGCGACATCTTCAAGGAGATGGACGCTGATTTTTTCTGTCTGCAAGAGACCAAGATGCAGCAGGGACAGCTCGACCTGCAGTTTGAGGGCTACCAGTCGTACTGGAACTATGCCGACAAGAAAGGCTATTCTGGTACCGCCATTTTCACGCGCCACCAGCCGCTGAGCGTTACCTACGGCATCGACATAGACTTACACGACCATGAAGGACGCGTCATCACGTTAGAGACGGAACAGTTCTTCTTGGTGTGCTGCTACACCCCCAATTCGCAGGACGGCTTGAAGCGCCTGGAGTACCGCATGTCATGGGAAGATGCCTTCCGCAACTACCTCAAGCGGTTGGATGCGCAAAAGCCCGTCATCCTGTGCGGCGACCTGAATGTGGCCCACGAGGAGATAGACCTGAAGAATCCCAAGACGAACCGCAAGAATGCCGGTTTCACTGACGAGGAGCGCGAGAAGTTCAGCGACCTGCTGGCCTGCGGCTTCATCGACACCTTCCGCACGCTATATCCTGAGCGGGTAGAATACTCGTGGTGGTCGTACCGTTTCCAGGCACGCCAGAAGAATGCAGGGTGGCGCATCGACTACTTCGTGACCTCTGAGCGACTGCGCGAACACATTGCCGACGCGAAGATTCATACTGAGATTCTGGGTTCCGACCACTGCCCTGTCGAGTTGCTCTTGAAAGGGTGAAAAGTTAAAAAACAGGAAGTCAGAAGGCTGAATAGTTAAGAAGTTGAAGTGTTCCAGTAGCCGAAATGTTAAAATACAGGTTACTTTTGTAATTTTTTTACACTTTGCTCTACACTGTTCAATGAAATTGTGTACCTTTGCCAACGGTTTAATTAAAAATAATTATTATTAATAAAAGGAGAAAAAAGCTATGAGAAAGTTTCTTTTTGCTGTGATGGCTGTAGCAGCCATCTGTTTCACATCGTGTGGTAACAAGAATCAGAACGTTCCTGCTGACGAAGTAGACACAGTTATCAACGTCGACTCGCTGGCTACAGATGCAGCTGAGACCAGCATCAGCGCCCTCTCTGAGCAGATTGAGTCTAAGAACGCCACCAAACTGCAGGAGGCCATCACCGCCATTCAGGCGAAGGTGGCTGAGCTCATCAAGACCAATCCTGAGGTGGCCAAGGAGTACGTTGCCAAGGTTCAGGAGTTCCTGAAGGAGAATGCCGACAAGGTGAAGGAGATCATTGGTGACAATGCCGCTGCCGCTGCTGCACTTGCTGCTGTTACTGAGACTGACGCAGAGAGCATGATCAACGGTCTGATGGAGAAGATTGACAACGCTGCCACTGACGCCACTGACGCTGCCGCTGATGCCGTCAACGAGACTGTAGAGGAAGGCAAGGCTGCCGTGAAGGATGCTGCCAACGAGGTCAAGGACGCTGCCAACAATGCTGCCAACGAAGCCAAGGACGCTGCTAAGGCCAAGGCTAACGAGGCTATCGACAAGGCTGCCGACAACACCAAGAAAGCCCTGGGTCTCTAAGGCAACTGACCATTAGTTTGGTTCACTGAAAGAAAAAGCCGATTCGCTGAATATTTTTTGCGAGTCGGCTCTTTTTGTCTACTTTTGCTGCCAGAAGAACGAATCATTACATATTAAAACAACAGATTATGAAAAAGACGATTTATTCTATCTTGCTGACGGCAATCATGACAGCTGTCACAACGGCATGTTCCACTGGCGATGGTCTGGACGACTACCAAGCGCCGACAGGCTACAACGGAACAGACAACGGCAACGGGAGTGTGAGCGGCAATACGGGCAGCAGTGCTGAAAGCGGCGAACTGCTGAGCTTTACCGTGGCTGTCGACAAGACAACGGCAGAGCCTACGAACGTTGCATCAGCCACCTATCCGGAGACCAGCGACGACATCAGCAAGCAGTCGTTCACGACAACAGTAGCCATCGACATGTCGAACCCCACAGCCAAGACGGAGAACGGCGTCACCATCAGCGTCGATGGTAATGACGTGACAGCCGACCACGGCTCTGTGGAAGGTGTCTGCTATGTGGTGACGGGAACGACCGCTGACGGTTCACTGACCATCGACGGCAAGACAGACTATGAAGTAAACCTGAATGGTGCCAGCATCACCAACACCCGCAGCACAGCCCTCGACCTGCAGAGCAAGAAGAAGGCTTTCGTCGTGCTGACAGGCAGCAACACGCTGACTGACGGCACCACAGCTGACGACAGCCACAAGGGCGCCCTCTTCGGCAAGGACAAACTGCTGTTCAGCGGCACAGGCTCGTTAGAGGTCTATGGCACCTATAACAACGGCATCCACGGCAAGGGCAACATCGTCTTCGACAAGGGTGTCAACGTCTATGTGAAGTCGACAGCCAACCACGGCATCAAGGCCGGTGACGACCTCTACATCAATGGCGGCATCCTCAATGTCGAGGTGTCTGCACCAGGTGCTAAGGGCATCAACGGCGACATCGACGTCACCATCAACGGCGGTCGTACGACAGTGGTCAGCACCAGCAATGGCGAGTGGGATACGGAAGACCTTGAGACGAAAGCCTCAGCAGGTATTGCGTGCGACTCCATCCTCACCATCAATGGCGGCGAGGTGTACCTGAAGTCTACCGGCAGCGGCGGCAAGGGTCTGAAGGCTGACTGGGAAGCCTACATCAATGGCGGCAAGATACGCATCATCACTGAGGGCGGCCTCTACTACAGCAACGGCACTACTGAGAACCACAACTACACGGGCAATACTGACAATCTGGACGATGCCTACACCTCGTCACCCAAGGGTATTAAGATAGGTACGAAGAACGAGCACGGCGTCCTCACCATCACTGACGGCGACATCATGGTACGCACCAGCGGCCACAACGCCGAGGGCATCGAGTCGAAAGGCACCCTGACCATCAGCGGCGGCGACGTCCTCGTCTCAGCATACGACGACGCCATCAACTCGTCCGGCGACCTGACCATCAGCGACGGCTACGTGTTATGCGTAGGCACCAACAACGACGGCATCGACACCAACGGCAACTTCTACATCAAAGGCGGCACGCTGATAGCCATGGGAGCAAGCGGTGCAGAAACAGGCATCGACATTGACGAGCAGCACAAGCTCTACATCAGCGGTGGCAACTTCTTCGGCATAGGCGGGCGCATCGACGGCACGTTAGGCTCTACTACGCAGGGCATCGTCACCACCTCGGGCAGCGTGCAAGCCAACTCGACAGTGACCATCAGCAGCGGCTCTACGTCCCTCGCATCGTTCAGCATGCCCCCCTATTCTTACAACAACGGCACCATCATCGTCAGCGCACCTGGCATGACCAGCGGTAGCAGCTACACGCTCAGCCTTGGCTCCAGCACGCTCACCGTCACAGCCTCCAACAGCATCAACAGCGGAATGGGTGGCATGGGTGGCATGGGTGGACAGCCCGGCGGCGGATGGGGACGATGATCATGCGTAATTCAACATTCGTCATGAAGTAGAATAATAAAACACCATCATTCTGCGTTTTATGAAGTGGATGCGTCAACAATCGAAATACGAGAACATAGGCTATGTGGTGCTGTGGGGACTACTCTTCGCAGCGCCATTGCTCAGCCTCTACATCCGCACTGCCAACAACTCCGAGATGACGTTCGACTGGCAGGAGGTGTGGCTGGTTTGGCGGCGCTTTGGCATCTATCTGCTGCTGTTCCTGGTTCACAACTTCATCCTCGCACCGCTGTTGGTCTATCGTCATAAGCGCGTGCTCTACGTGGCACTGGCAGCCTGCCTGCTTGGAGTCTTCACCGCCTACCAGTGTAACAGGCGTCCTGACGACTTCAAGGGCCCACACATGGCCAGGCACGACAGGATGCCTCACGGCGACGACCATGGTGGGCCGCCTGAAGAGTTCTTTGACCACAAGCCACCGTTTGCCGATGACGACACGAGACACAGGCATCCCAGGGACGTCAGGCACAAGGAGTTCCGACAGGGCAAGCACGTACCGCCCGGATTCATAGCAGAGCGCGACATCGTGGCCTTTGCCATCATCATCCTCATGTGGGGCATGAACATTGGCGTGAAGATCTATTTCAAGACGCGTGACGACCAGAAGAAGCTCGTAGCCTTGGAGAAAGAGAATCTGGAACAGCAGCTACAGTACCTGAAGTACCAGATTAACCCGCACTTCTTCATGAACACGCTGAACAACATCCATGCACTGGTCGACATTGACCCTGAAAAGGCCAAGGACACCATTGTGGAACTGTCGAAGATGATGCGTTTCGTACTCTATGAGGGCGACAAGCATGGCGTACCGCTCAGTCGCGAGTTTGACTTCATACACCATTACATGACGCTGATGAAGCTACGCTTCACCAACAGGGTACGCATCACTGTCGACCTGCCCTGTGAGGCCCCCGACTGCCAGATACCGCCGCTGATGCTCATCACCTTCATCGAGAATGCCTTCAAGCACGGCATCAGCTACCAGCGCGACTCTTTCATTGATGTCAAGGCAGAAATTGTGGAAGCAGGGAAAAGACTCCACTTTACCTGTCGCAACTCCAAGGCGGAGAAGCCTAATCAGGAAAAAGGCGGCGTAGGTCTTGCCAACGTCAAGCAGCGCCTGAACCTGCTTTACGACAACCGCTATACGCTGAACATCCTGGACGAAGCCGACATCTACAATGTCGAACTCACCATTCCGCTCATCCAATCAGATAAGCAGAACACTTAAATAAGCCTACAGCCTGTAGCCAAAGTAGGCACGCGCAATCCATTTCTCGTGATATATGTCAAGGCTCTCTTTATGCCCCATGCTGGTGAAGTGGTACACCATCTGGACACCTGCAAACATATTGCGCCCAATCTGCTTCACCACTGACCCGCGAGAGGTGATGATGAACTCTGGGAAACGGTAGTGCAGCGGTATCCTGGTGTCGCCTGTCGTCAGCCGTGCATGGCTGTAGACAATCATCGTCGGCAGCGCAGAGATGTGCAGCAGCCAGCCTTTGCCCGGCACGAAATTGTAGCCGTAGCCACCGCCTATGCCTAAATTGATAATCTTGAAATCTATCGGCTGTTGGTGCTCGTCGAGATTGTCGTTTTGGGTCTCGGCATACAGTGCGTTACCCGATACTGCCAGCATAAAACTACCCGCCGACCTGCGTTGCAGATAGCTGTGGGCAAAAGCGGCAGGATAGGAGAAACGCCGGTTGTTGAAGACATAGTAGGCATTCATGTTCACCGTTTGCAGTTTTATCGCGTCCTCAGGCAGTGTCATGCGTTCCTCCCCCTCGTCCTCATACCACCCCTTCAGGTTACGTGCATTCTGATAGGCGATGTCGAAGCCGAAGCGTTTGCCATACGAGCGGAAGTTCAGTTCATAATCATGGTATTTACCCAAAATCTTGGCAGGGTTGAGCGACAAATTGAGCGACACCCCCATATAGCTCACTCCAAAGCTCACAGTCGTCTTACGCTCAGCAGACATCTCCCATTCAAAATGGCGGCCATACAATTTATAATTCCCGCCACCGATTCCCTCTGCTTCGTTGCCTTCTCCATGCAGTTTCAGCCCCGACACGTTCACTCTTCCCGTCAGCGCCCACTTCGTCTGTGGACGCGTGACATAGTTCGTATCAATCTTGGCCCGCTGGTATCGTGCCGTCAGCAGACTGTCAACACGACGGAACAGACCGTCTTTCTTCTGCCCCACCGCCGTCTGCGTTGCCACCAGCAACAAGGCGGCTATCATGTAACGAATTAGTTTCATCGCTGCAAACTTAGTCCATGCAAAGATAATTATTTTATTTCATTCTGCCATCATTTTGACGTAAAATTTTATCTTTTTATTATTTGTTTATTCAGAAAATATTCTTAATTTTGCAACGGAATTGCAAAACGTTTAGAGTTATGACACAGATAGTATTGAATATTGAGGATGCAAGCCTTATCCCAAGTTTGAAAAAGATTCTTGGGGCTATCAAAGGTGTGACCATCGATAAGATGATTACATCCTCTAAAGATGTGGAGGCTGAGAAGACCTTCATTGCTGAGACTATCACAAGAGGTTTCCATGAAGCCAAAGAAGGACGATTTGCGGGGAAGAATCTGAAATCTCTTGACACATTGGTCGAGGAACTTAGAGCCGAAGCATAACTCTCTATGGTAACCTTCAACTATACTGAAGAATTCCTTCGTCATTAACTTGCCTTATAGTATACTATCGTATCTTCTTTTAAATCTGTACGCCCTGTCACCCGGCTGATATAGTCGTATAGCAGGTGATTCCAGTCCTTTTGCTTCATGCTGGCGTAGCGCTCTTGGAACATGGAGATGCATACTGATAGAATATTTTTCATCATCGAGCCGCCATCCATCTCCATCAAATTGTGAATCAGACGGCGCAAATCTCCGTCGTCATTTACATCACGAAGCAGAGCGGCCTCTGCCTGCATCACAATGTTGGCTGTAGGTTTTCTTCTGCGCTTTGGTTTTACTTCGCTATTATTCTGTTGCTTCGCCAACATTTCCTTCAACTCTTCAATCGTATAAGGCGGATTCTTCCTATGCAGCATATAGTGACAGTTGGGGCAAACTGGTGCCAAGTCTGTATCAACGTTCAATTCGTATTCTTGACCAATAGTAGAAATCGGTGTCAAATGATGAACATGGATGAAGTTCTTGCCTATTTCCCCATACGTAGCCTCAAAGTCACGTCCACATACCAGACATTGATAGCCTTTTTTAGCTACACATTCCTTACGAGCCTTTTGGTTGCGCTCATACTTGTTGACATTCACCTTCATCAGCGCTCCCTCATAGAGTATCTCATCATCTTCAGGATAATCCACATCGTAGACATCATCATTTACCAGCTGATGAGGATGCAGCAAGTAGTCCAATAGATCCTTGTCCTTTATTTCTCTTACACTTCGAGGATCACCCTGATAGCCATGCTCATGCAGATGGTGCAACGAAAGGATATCGTCATCATATTCCTCTATCAGTTTCAGTCTGGCATAGAATGACACGATTCCACTATAATACTGGTCTTTGTCCGTCCAAAAGGCTTCCTGTTCAAAAGCTTGGTCAAAAATCATCTTGGCCTTCACCACCTCCATCCTATAACGGATGCTTTGCTCAGGCTTGGTTTTATAGATAAACACGACATCACCTTCTGAGAACTTATCTGTTCTCCAGTCAGCCATTCCGTCCTGTGCTGCAATAGCATCACCTATTCGGAATATGTGGTCATTACTTGGGACTATCCAGTATTTCATAGTTAAACGACAACTTTGACAACTCTGACAACTTTATTCCATAGTCAACACTTTCGTTGATTCTTCACCAAACTGAGAGACCACACGTACAGCTATCTTCTTGCCTTTCTCGTATGGGATTGGCTCGCTCTTAAAGTCATAAAGCGTATCCCAGATGTCTTCGTTGAACTCCAAACGGAGTGTGCGTTCTGCTTTCTTCTTAGCGAGGTCTTTAGCAACGGTATCGAGACCTTTGCGCCAAGCAGCGAAGTCTTTCTTATCGCCACCACAGAAGTGGATGCTACGCACTTTGAAAAGACCACCTGTATAGTTGTCGTCCATCTCCCAATAGGCGATGTCATTCACATTGCGGGCCTTTACCTCGTCCTG
>JAEEGH010011459.1_pt1 | contig 20107 bp, 15 predicted proteins | sample 9134181 | NCBI WGS metagenome assembly JAEEGH01 (sample SAMN16246544, study PRJNA631951) | gut metagenome | biome: gut microbiome; feature: rumen; material: DP-attached | host: Bos | place: Iran: Karaj | collected 2018-10 | reverse complement strand
CCGTGAGGGGCAGGCGCTTACGGCCGAAAACTTTAACAAGTTTTTATAGCATGTACGCTATCGTAGACATTGCAAGCCAGCAGTTTAAAGTGGAAGCTGGCATGGATATCTTCGTGAACCGGCTCGCTGCCAAGAACGGAGAATCCGTAGAGTTCGACAAAGTCCTCCTCGTGGACAATGAGGGCAAGGTAAAGGTCGGTACTCCCTATGTGAAAGGCGCCAAGGTAACCGCCACCGTCCTGGACGATGACGCCAAGGCCAAGAAGGTGCTCGTATTCAAAAAGATCCGTCGCAAGGGTTTCCAGACGCTGAATGGCCATCGCCAGAAGCTCACCAAAATCCACATCGACGCTATCGCTTAACTTTTAAAAGACTGAAAGATTATGGCACACAAGAAAGGTCAATCCAGTTCCAAGAACGGCCGTGAGTCCCATTCCAAACGTCTTGGTATCAAGAAGTTCGGCGAGGAAGTCGTAAAGGCCGGCAACATCATCGTGCGTCAGCGCGGTACTGTTCACAACCCTGGTCTGAACGTGGGTATGGGTAAGGATCACACCCTCTACGCTTTGGTAGACGGCACTGTGAAGTTCACCCGCAAGCGTGAAGACAAGTCTTATGTTTCCGTTCTTCCCTTTGAGAACTAAGAAATGCTGACATTAAAACTTTTGCGTGAGTCTCCGGATTTTGTAATCCGGAGACTTGCTGTTAAAAACTTCGACGCCAAGGAAATCGTCGAAAAAGTGATTGCGCTGGACGACAAGCGTAAGGCTCTCCAGACAGAGTCCGACGCTCTCCTGGCCCAGCAGAAGAAAGCTGCCGCCGCCATCGGCCAGCTGATGAAGGAAGGCAAGAAGGCCGAAGCCGAAGCCGCCAAGGCCGAAGTGAGCACCTTGAAGGACCGCTCCAACGCCCTCCTCAAAGAGGCCGATGCCACCATCGAAGAACTCCAGAACCAGCTGGTCCTGCTGCCCAACCTCCCCTGCGACATCGTTCCGGAAGGAAAGGGCGCCGAGGACAACCTGGTGGTGAAGATGGGTGGCCCGGAAGTGAACCTTCCCGAAAACGCCCTCCCCCACTGGGAACTGGCCAAGAAGTACGATATCATCGACTTCGACCTGGGTGTGAAGATCACCGGCGCCGGCTTCCCTGTATATAAAGGTAAGGGAGCCAAACTGCAGCGCGCCCTCATCAACTACTTCCTGGACCGCAACACCGCAGCCGGTTACAAAGAGGTGGAGCCGCCCGTGATGGTGAACGCCGCCTCCGGTTTCGGCACCGGTCAGCTGCCCGACAAGGAAGGTCAGATGTACCACGCCAACCTGGACGACTTCTATATGGTTCCCACCGCCGAGGTTCCTGTCACCAACATCTTCCGTGACGTGATCCTGAGCGTGGACCAGTTCCCCCAGAAGCTCACCGCCTATACGCCCTGCTTCCGCCGCGAAGCCGGTTCCTACGGCAAGGACGTGCGCGGCCTCAACCGCCTGCACCAGTTTGACAAGGTGGAAATCGTGCGCATTGAACGGCCCGAGAACAGCTACGCCGCCCTGGACCAGATGGTAGCCCACGTGGAGAGCCTGGTGAACGAGCTGGGTCTGAAGTACCGTATCCTTCGCCTCTGCGGCGGCGATATGAGCTTCACATCGGCCATCACCTACGACTTCGAGCTGTGGAGCGCCGCACAGGGACGCTGGCTGGAGATTTCCTCCGTGTCCAACTTCGAGAGCTACCAGGCCAACCGCCTCAAGTGCCGCTTCAAGGACGAAGAAGGCAAGATGCAGCTGGCCCACACCCTCAACGGCAGCTCCCTGGCCCTGCCCCGCGTAGTAGCCGCTCTGCTGGAAGATAACCAGAAAGACGGATACATCGAAATTCCGGAGTGCCTGAGGCCCTACACCGGTTTCGACCGCATCGACTAGTCGTGGCGCTTAAGGCGCTCTAAATCAAATATTTAGCACAGAAGACGGGTGGTAAAAAGCCACCCGTCTTCTGTGCTATTTTACTTAATATCAATTACTTAAGTGCCACGATAAATTTCTCCATTCCCTTGGTGGCCACGTCCTTAATGAACGTCACGCGTGGATCGGCCAGCGGGACGGGCTTGGGATCGATGACGTAGATGGGGCAGTCGTTCGGGGCGTACCGGTACAGGCCGGCGGCAGGGTAAACCTGCAGGGAGGAGCCCACGATAAGCAGGATATCGGCGCGGGACACCAGGTCGATAGCCTTTTCGATATTGGGCACGGCTTCGCCGAAGAAGACGATATGAGGCCTTAACTGGCTGCCGTTGGGGGCCAGGTCTCCCAAAATCACGGGACGGTAGCCCACGTCGATGACCTCGGCCTCAGAGGCGGTGCGGTCATAGACGCCGTTTTCCGGACGAACCTTGGTGAGTTCGCCGTGCAGGTGCAGCACGCGGGTGGAACCGGCACGTTCATGCAGGTTGTCCACATTCTGGGTAATCACGTCCACGTCATAGGTTTTCTCCAGCTCGGCAATGGCGAAATGCGCCGCATTGGGCTTGGCGGTGGCCAGTTGCTCCCGCCGCTGGTTATAGAAGTCCAGCACCAGCTTGCGGTTGCGGTACCACCCCTCGATGGAAGCGACGTCGTTCACGTCATACTGCTCCCACAGGCCACCGGTGTCGCGGAAAGTGGCGAATCCGCTTTCGGCCGATACGCCGGCCCCGGTTAAAACGACAATGTGCTTTTTCATCAGTCTTTGATTTCAAAGTAATACTTGCGCAGCCAGTACTCGAACAGCGGGTCGACGACGGAGGGTTTCTCGTCCTCGTCAAACTGGAGCACTTCCTTCTTCATCAGGGCGTCCTTCACGCGCTTGACATTGGCCGATGAATTAAGCGCATAGTTGCGGATGACATCGGCGCTGGAGAAGCGCGTAACGCCGTCTACGGTGGCCCGCAGCAGGCTAACCTGGTGTGTGGTAAGTCCGTTCACCATATCTTGGAAACGGGGTTCGTGCACGGAGATAAGGGCGTTCAGGGCATCTACCAGGCCGCTTTCCATCAGGAAGCCGCGCGTCATGCCGTCACAGATGGAGGCAAAGTGGTTGATGTACCAGGCGTGTCCCTTGAACAGGCGGCAGGCACCCACCAGCAGGTCCTTCTCCACCACCTTGCCGGCAGTGGTGAAACCGCGGTGGATGTGGTCCGCCATCTCCATCTCGTCCAGCGGGGAGAGTTTCACGGGCTCTACCAGCCGATGGAAGAGGAGACTACCCTTGAAGATGCCCTTCATGGCATTGACGCCGGAACCGCAGAAGATATAGGAGAAACGCTTGTTTTCCCGGTTCTCCTTGAGCGAGGCGCTCAAGGGACGCAGGATGGCGTCGGGGTCGTCCAGCAGCGTGACGCACTGGAATTCGTCCACGATGAGGATGAGGCGGTCTCCCCGCTCCTGTGCCAGACGGAACGGCAGACTGAGGAGGGCGGTGACATCGGCCGGTTCCAGATCCCAGTTCAGGGAAAGGAGGCGGCCTTCGTTCTCAAACGCCACGGGGTCGAAGACGAAGTGGGTGCCGCCCAGGAAACGGGCGGTGAGGTCGGCGTATTCGGCCGGCGTATGACCCACCATCCGCAGGACGGTGGAACCCAGCCGGAGCAGGAAGGCTTCGGGGGTGCGGATATTCAACACACTGAACTGCCCCACAGAGAAAGTGAACGCCTTCAGGCGCAGGGAATACAGCGTCTGCTGGACCAGGGAGGTCTTCCCGGTCTTGGGCGGTTCACTCAGCACCACGTGCTCGCCCTGGGAAAGCAGGTTTCCCAGGACGGTGACGTCGGTGCGGCGGCCGACAAAGTTCTTGCCGGTCACGTATTGGTCATAGGGGAAGTAAGTATCCATTACCAGAGTTTAACGATGCCTGTGCCGATAACCACGCCGGCAGCAATGAACAGCAGGGCCAGGATGAAGATGATCCAATGACGGGCGCGCTTGGCGCGGGCCTCGCGATCCACAGCCGTGAGTTTGGGGAACTTGGCCAGGGAGGTGAGGGTCTTGCCGAAGCGAACGTTCACCAGGGACTTGGCGTTGATGGCCCATCCGTTGGCGTTGAGGATGGGACCCAGGTCACGCTTGCGCAGTTTCCTCCAGGCAATGAACATGGACGGACCGGAAATGAGCAGCATGATGCCCACAATGATGAGGCAAATTTTCCAGGTCTCAGTGTCAGTGATGCCTTTTGCGAGCGACACCAGGAATTCCCCGATGAAGCCGATAGCCATGCCGATGGCGGCGAAGATACCGGCGAACTTGGCAATGTCGAAGGACGAAGTGATGGCGGTGGCGGCCTCCTTGCCGTCTCCTTCCAGCTTGGTGGAGGTAGCGGTTTCGGTGGCCGATGTAAGCCCGGCCATGGACTTCTCGTTCTTTTCGGCGGCGCTCTTGTCAATCTTGTCGCTGATCATGCGGGCCACCTTCTTATAGGGGCTCCAGAAGGCCTGGCGGATGGAAATAGGGTTGTCCACAATGGCCACCACCTTGGCGGTGTAGTCATTGCCATCCCTGTCATAGAACACGGCGTTCTTGCCTTCGCGCAGGCCGTCTACGTCGCCGTCGGTGAGCACGGCGGCAATGTTGAAGCTCTTGCCCAGTTTCTCGCTGGTGCAGGCGCAGTACAGAATGTACATACCGCTGAGGGAAGAGATTTCCGGGGCGGGACCGGCCACCTTCACGCAAAGCTGGGTGCTGCGCTGGTCGATGAACAGGGTACCGGCCTGGAACATGGCCTTGCGGTCCTTGTCATAGAAATCGGCCAGCACCACATAGTTGTTCAGGAAGCGGTAGAAGAATTTGTTCAGACGAAGGACCTTGTCCACTTCCTCGATGGAGAGGGCGTTGGCCTCTTCGGCCTTGTCCTTCTCCACCAGCTCCAGCAGGACGGCTTTCTTGTCTTCCTTGAGGATCGCTTTCACGGCATCCAGGCCCAGGCCTTCCACCTCGGCGCCCTTCTTGGCGGCCAGCCAGGTGATGTAAGGGGCGAATGCGGCCAGCAGGCCTTCCCAGTCGGCCTCGGTGACGGGCTTCTTGGCGCCCAGGCCGGTGAGGGAGGTCACGGCCTCTACGGCAGCCTTCCAGGCGGGGTTCACAGCCTTCAGGTCTAGGAGTCCCTGCGGATTGGGCTTGGCCAGCGGCTGCTGGGCAATGAGGTCGGCGGCGTCGGCCAGGTTGCCGTCGATACCGGCAATCTTGTCCACGTTAACGTCCACAGCGCCGGCCAGTCCGGCCTCGAAGCCGATGAGCTTGCAGCGCATGAAGAAATCGGCCACCTTGTTCTGGATGGCCTCCACGGCAGCCAGGGCGTCGGCGGTCTTGTCCCCGAACGGGAAGACTTCCTTGGTGGCGGCGGCCTGCCAGGCTTCAAAGTCGGCGCAGGCGGTGTAGAAGGCTTCGATATGTTCGGCGGTGATGCCGGCCGCACCGCTGCGGTCTACGGCCGATGCGATGGAAGCGATGGTCTCGATGAGCTTGGCAGTGGCCTCGTCGGACGCGCTGGCGGGGGTGATGATGCCGTCCCCGTTGAACTGGGTGTCGGCGAAGATCTTCACGTTGTCAGCGGTATCCTCCAGGGCAATCTCGTCCTTCTCCAGGCCCAGATTCTTCAGGATCTGGCGGGCCGATGCCTGCAGGCGGGCACCGTCGGGATCATCGACGTTGAAGTCTTCCAGTTTCAGGGCATCGGCATCGTTAAGGAGAATATCGGCATCCTTGATGATGCGCGTGAGCCATTGGGAGGTCTTGATGACTTCATCCACGCGGATTCGGCCGTCCTTGTCGATGTCGATCATCTGCAGGGCCTTGGTGTCGAATTCCAGGCCTTCGGTGGGGCAGCTGAGGACCGTCCACATCTTGCGGTCCAGCTGATAAAGGTTGCGGATGTCCTCGCCGCAGGTGATTTTTACGCGGACCGTGCCGCCTACGGATGAGAATTTCCAGGGATAGGTTTCGGTTTTTTTCTTCATATCGTAGTGTGTTTGGGTTATAATAACAATGTTGTTTCACAAAAGTAGTGATTTTTTTTCTTATTTTTGTGTGATTTATACATTTATATTTTATGAAGCATCGTTGGGTATCTATATTTCTCGCCTTCCTGGCGTTCTCCTGCGCGCTCCCGGAGAGCGAGAGAATGCCGGAAGTGATGGAGATGTTCCTGACGGACGAAAAACCGTCGGCCCTTATCTCCAGCATTAACGTACAGGTCAAGTGCGACCTGCACTGGACCGTAGAACTGGAAGACAAGTCCTGGGGTTCCGTGGCCGTGACGCTGGTGAGCGAAGGCAGCGGCGGCACCTGCACCGTCACCCTGGGTGTGAACAAGGGCCGGGAAGCCCGGGAGAATACCCTTATCCTCAAGGCCGGCAAGGGAGAACTGCGCAAGACCATTACCCAGCAGGGAATGGCCGACTTCTTCAATCCCGAGCAGGTTATTCTGGCGGGTGTCCAGGAGACGGCCCTCTCCTTCCCCGCCCCATCGGCCTGGACGGCCGCTGCGCAGGAGGACTGGATTGTCCTGAGCACCACCTCCGGAGAAAAGGGATGGGCCCGGTTGAACGTGAGCGCCAGGGACCTCAACAAGAACCTGGGTGACCGCGAAGGGAAAATCACCTTCACCATCGACGGAAACGACTATGACGTCCCCGTGGCGCAGCGTCAGACCGACGTCATTCTCTCCGACGACACGGACGTCAGCTTTGCATACGAGGGAGGAGAGTTCACCGTTACCACCCGCTACAACGTAGAATATGAGATAGAGGTGTCCGACAGCTGGGTCACCCACGTGGGCACCAAGGCTCCCCTGAACCAGAGCACAGAGACTTTCTCGGTGGCCCTGAACGAGAGTCCCGAGGCGCGTACCGCCACGGTGAGCTTCTCCGGGGCCGATGCCGGCACGCTGGTCATCACCGTTTCGCAGGAGGGGAAAGATCCCATACTGAACATCACCCAGCCCGGTTTCTACGGAATTGACGGAACAGACTTCGTGCTGGGCGCCAATGGCTGGAACCAATACTCCACCCTGGTGAATGCCGAGGGCGGCATGCGCTACCGGCTTCTCAGGGCCGCCACCCTCTCCTCCGTGGACCTGGAAGGCCTTGACACTTTCCTTCAGAAAGGGGATACTACCAGTGTCACCGTGAAGAGACGCAACATCGACGGCGGGGGCTTCAAGACCAACAACTATCAGGTTCTGATGCTCGAAGAGAAAGAGGGTCTGGCCTGGTTCAAGGAAAACGGCGGTACCGCTTATTTCATCGTTAAAGAGTAAAGGAGGAACTGCAGTATGAAGAAGATTCTTGTATCCCTTGCCGCTCTCCTTCTTTCCCTGAGCGCGCTGGCCATTCCGGCCAAACCGGGCGTCTTCACCTATACCCAGCCCGACGGCAGCGTCGTGCGCCTGGAACGCCACGGAGACGAATTCTATAGCTGGACCACCCTGGCAGGCACCACCCAGGCGGTAGAGCTGGACGCCGATGGTTTCTGGCGTCCCGTCACGCTGGATCCCGCCGTCCGGAATACCGCCCGTGAACGCCGGCTGCAGGCCAACCGGCAGCGCAGCGTTCAGCTCCGCACCCACAACGACGACCCCATGACCCACGGCACCCGGCACATCCCGGTGTTTCTGGTGGAATTCCAGGACGTAGCGTTCAAGCTGCAGGATCCCAACAGCAAGTTCAACGCCTTGCTCAATGAAAACGGATATTCGGCAAACGGCGGTACGGGTTCTGTCCAGGACTTCTATCTGGACAACTCCAAAGGTGCCTTCCAGCCCATCTTCGACGTCTACGGACCGGTGAAACTGCCCGAAAAAATGTCCTACTACGGCAAAAGAAGTGGCCGGGACAACGATGCCCGCCCCGAGATTGCGCTCTACCACGCCGCCCTGCTGCTGGACAGTACCATAGACTTCAGCCAATATGACTACAACAACGACGGCTATGTGGACATGACCCTGTTCTACTATGCCGGGTACAACGAAGCCGAAGGCGGTTCCCCGAACACCATCTGGCCTCACCAGTGGAGCCTGCAGTATTCCTCCAACCAGGAGGCACACGATGCGCGCTTCGACGGATTGGGCCTGGACGCCTATTTCTGCACGTCCGAGCTCAAGGGATATCAGGGCACCAATATGTGCGGCATCGGCACCACTTGCCACGAATTCGGCCATTCCCTGGGCCTGCCGGACTTTTACGATACCAACTACGAGGAAAACGGATCGTGCTCGGCCCTGAGCTCTTTTTCCACCATGTGCAGCGGCTCCTACAACAATGATGGACGTACGCCGCCCTATTTCAACGCCGAGGAACGTGTGTACCTGGGCTGGATGATTGACAGCGACATTCAGGATCTGCCCGCGGGAGAGATTTCCTTCGGCTCCGTCAAAGACGACATCGCTTACCGAAGCTACACCGACGTGGAGGGAGAATACTTCCTGTACGAATGCCGGGATGGCAGCGGCTGGGACGCTCCCCTTCCCAAAGGCCTGCTAGTATACCACGTAGACAAGTCCCAAGTGCGCAAAGTGGGCAATATCACACCCTACGAACACTGGACCCACTGGAGCTGGTACAACCAGATCAACGCCTACGGAGACCATCCCTGCTTCTATGTGATTCCGGCGGCCGACCAAAGCAATCTTCAGTACAACAAATCCTTGGATTACTGGGTGTTCCCCGGAACCAAAAAGGTCAAGAGCTATGTTCCTGTAGACTGGAACGGAAGCACCACCGACACCAGTCTGAGCAACATTGCCTATGCAGACGGAAAGGTGAGTTTCACCGCCGTCATCAACTCATCCAAAAGCATCTCGGGACAGGTTACCGACATGAGCGGCCATCCCCTGGAGGGAGTGCAGGTGGTCCTGACACCCAAGGAACAGTCTTCCGGCGCTCCCAGCCTCAGAAAGATCTCACTGCGCACCGTCTCCGTTGAGGCCGGCACCGACGCCAACGGTTACTTCAGTATGGACCTGGACGGATTTGAAGCCACCCTGGGACACCTGACTTTCTCTCTGGAAGGTTTCCAGACCGACGGCATGGACGTAGAACTGAACAAGAAAAAAATCACGGTTCAGTTCCAGCTCAAACGCAACGACGAGGGAGAACTCATCCTCTACCGTTACTGGGATCCCGGCTCCGACAGGTATGTCTTTGGCGACGGTGAAAACAATTCCCTCATGGCCGCCATCCGTATCCCGGCCGAAGAAGTCCCTCAAAATGGTGGCACCCTCCTTTCCGTAGCCTTCACTCCTTTATGGACGGCCAAATCCCACTATGTCATTGTAGACGCCGGGACCGAGCGCCTGTATACCATACCGCTTCATTTCAATGAAGAGGAATACGGAATGCTGGATGTGGACCTGAGCGACTACAATCTCACCGTACCCGGCGGCAAAGACCTGTACATTGGCTATGGCTTGGAGGAGGCTCAGCCTTATTACGGCTACGATGGGTACCTGTTTATGGGCGTTTATGGACAAAGTAATTACTACTTGGGCAGCCTGAACCTCCAGCATAGTGATTGGAACAGTATATCAGATGTTGCCCTGATGCTGGACGCTTATATCCTGGAAAAAAAGGACGGCGGCTCCGGTGGAGATCCCGAAGAACCCAGCTTTGCCAAGATGGGCATCACGGCCATCCAGGATCCTGGCCTGGGAACCTACCAGGCGGGGGATGTGTTCCAGTTGGAGTTGGAAGTCCCCGATAACGAGCAGGTACAGGTGAGCTGGAAGTTCGACGGTCTCACGGTTACCGATCCCATCACCCTCCAGGCTGGCTCCCACGTGGTCACCGCCACCGTGCAGCATGCCAACGGAGACGTTGAAACCCTGGAACTTCTGATTGAGGTGAAATAAATTTGCAAGGGTGAAAAATTATTTCTACCTTTGCACCCCAATCAGAAAAAAGGAGGTGTAAAAGCATGATCATCGTACCCGTAAAAGAAGGCGAAAACATCGAAAGAGCCCTGAAGAAATTCAAGCGTAAATTCGAAAAGACCGGTGCCGTCCGCGAGATGCGCAACCGCAAGAACTTTGAGAAGCCTTCCGTGAAGAAGCGCATGGCGCTCCAGAAGGCTATCTATGTTCAGCAGCTTCGTCTTAAGGAAGAGCAGTAAGCTTTTACCACCTTTTATTATAAAACAACCTGTTTCGCAGGTTGTTTTTTTTTGTTACCTTTGTGTGTTATGAGTGAGTACATTGTATCGGCCCGCAAATACAGGCCGGATTCCTTCGAGAGCCTCATCGGCCAGGATACCATCGCCCGCACGCTGTCCAACTCCATCAAGAGGGGGCAGTTGGCGCACGCATACCTGTTCTGCGGTCCCCGTGGCGTGGGCAAGACCACTACGGCGCGTATCTTCGCCAAGATGATCAACTGCGCCAACCCGGGTCCCAACATGGAGCCCTGCGGCGAATGTGAATCCTGCGTTTCCTTCCAGGAGGGCCGAAGCTACTGTATCCACGAGCTGGATGCCGCTTCCAACAACAGCGTAGAGGACATCAAGACCCTGATGGAGCAGGTACAAGTGCCGCCGCAGGTGGGACGTTACAGTGTGTACATCATCGACGAGGTCCACATGCTGTCGCAGGCGGCTTTCAACGCTTTCCTCAAGACGCTGGAGGAGCCCCCGGCACACGCCATTTTCATCCTGGCCACCACGGAGAAGCACAAGATCCTGCCCACCATCCTGTCCCGTTGCCAAACCTACGACTTCAACCGGATCTCCATTCCGGACATGGTGCGCAACCTGCAGGGCATCGCGGCCAAGGAGGGCGTCACCATAGACGACAAATCCCTGCACGTGATAGCCTCCAAGGCCGATGGCGCCATGCGCGACGCCCTCACCATCTTCGACCAGACGGTGGCCTTCTGCGGCAAGGACGTCAAGTACGAGGACGTCATCCGCAACCTGAACGTGCTGGATTACGAGTTCTGCTTCTCGCTGGTGGACAACTTCCTGGCGGGAGATTATGCCAGCGCGTTCCTCACCTTTGACAAGATTTTAGCCAAGGGCTTCAACGCCCTGCACTTCGTGGGCTCGCTGTCCACGCACCTGCGCAACCTGGTGGTGGCCAAGACCGGCGGCCTGGAACCGCTCCTGGAACTGCCCGACTCCCTCAAGAAGGAATACGCCGCACAGGCAGCCAAGTGCTCCCATCAGTTCCTTTTCGAAGCTCTGAGCCTCACCACCGCCTGCGAAACCGGCTACAAGGCGGCTGTCAATCCCCGCCTTCACATAGAATTCACCCTGATGAAGCTAAGCTATCTGATGGGTAAGCCTACGGACAAACCGGTGGCTGCCGCGGCACCCGTTGCAGAAGCAAAACCTGCACCGGCCGAAGTGAAACCGGCGCCTGTAGCGGCTCCTGTTGCCGCGCCTGTTGAAGCTTCTTTGCCCGCTCCCGCCAGACGTCGCGTAGCCAAAGGATCGGCCTTGAGTATGAGCGCCATCATGGATGAGAAGCCGCAGGAGGAGGTGGCCGAAACGGCAGCCCCGCAGGAGGTTAAGCTGCCGGACGACAAAACCCTGATCATGCGGTGGAAGGAACTGGCCGGACAGTATGGAAGCAAGCCCAGGCTGGCCAGTATGCTCTCCAGCGGCAAGGTGGAGGTAAAAGAGGAGAACGGCATCAAATTCGTAGAGTTCTTCGTGACCAACGACTCCCAGAAACAGTGGATAGAGGAAAAGATGCTGCGGGAACTGGAAGGCAAACTCCGGGACCTGACAGGCTGCCTCAAAATCAATGTGCTGGTTTCCGTCATCCCCATCGAGGAAGGCGAAAAAGTGCCTTATATGCCGGAAGAGAAGGCCAAGGACTTAATGGAAAAAGAACCCTCCGTGCGGGAATTCGTTGCCGCCATGGGGCTGGATACTAAATAGTTATGAAACTTAGAGCAGAAAAACTGGTGAAGAAATACGGCGTCCGCACGGTTGTGAAGGGCGTTTCCATGGAAGTGGAGCAGGGAGAGATTGTGGGCTTCCTGGGCCCCAACGGTGCCGGCAAGACCACCAGTTTCTATATGATTACGGGCCAGATCAAACCCAACGACGGCCGCATCTTTCTGGACTACGACGACGGCACCACCGTGGAGGTGACCAAGCTGCCCATGTACCAGCGGGCCCAGAAGGGAATCGGCTATCTGCCGCAGGAAGCCTCCGTGTTCCGCAAGATGAGCGTGGAAGACAACATCATGTCTGTGATGGAAGTATCCAAGAGCACCCGTGAAATGACCAAGGAACAGCGGGTGGCGCGTATGGAGCAACTTATCGACGAGTTCAACCTGTCCAAGGTGCGCAAGTCCCTGGGCATCCAGCTCAGTGGCGGTGAGCGTCGCCGCTGCGAGATTGCCCGCGCCCTGGCCGTAGACCCCAAGTTCATCCTGCTGGACGAACCCTTCGCCGGTGTGGACCCCATTGCCGTGGAGGACATCCAGTACATCATCGCCAAGCTCAAGTACCGCAACATCGGCGTCATTATCACCGACCACAACGTGGGTGAAACCCTGGCCATCACAGACCGCGCCTATCTGCTGTACGAAGGCGTCATCCTCCAGGCCGGAACGCCCGAAGCCCTGGCCGCCGACGAAGACGTGCGCACCAAATACCTGGGCTCCGGCTTCGTCCTCAAGCGCTCCAAATCTGTGGAACGCGCCCGCAAGGAAGTGGAAAACGAACACAGGGTATAAAAAATGGCGACTCCTACCGAGCCGCCATCTTTTTACCAATATTAACTAAACCAACTAAAACTAACCTTGACCCTGTAATTGCAAGTGCCGTGCCAAACTTTATAGCGTTTTGAGCGCTTCTTCCACGGTGTTGTCTACGGGCAGGTAGTATTTATAGAAGGCGTTTTCGCCCAGCTTGGAGTAGCGGGCCACCAGGGCGTTGAGCTGGGGCACCAGGTAGGAGGCGGTAGCGTCCCATTCGGCCTCGGTGCACTTGATGCCGTCCTTTTCACGGGCGAAGGCGGGGAATGCCACCTTGAAGTTAAGGCTTTTCAGGAAGCGGTCCATGGCCGGGTAGTTGTCGATGGCCGACAACTCACGCGCGTGGCGGTCGAAGACGGCCGATGCGAAACGCATCTGGGTGGCCTTCTTGTTGCAGGACACGTAGAAGTTGCTGGCGCGGGTGGTATCCATGGGCACGAAGACATCGGGCATAATGCCACCACCGCCGTATACGGTGCGACCGCTGCGGGTATGGTGTACGTCGGTGCTGTCCAGGCGCACGCTGTCGGCGCTGAAGACCTCACCGTCGGCGTAGCGCTGATAAATGTCGTAGGCGTAATCCTTCTCGCCGTTGTAGGGCTTCTGGATGCATCGGCCGCTGGGGGTGTAATACCGCGCCACGGTGAGGCGGATGCCCGAATTGTCGCTGAAGAAGAAGGGCTCCTGCACCAGGCCCTTACCGAAAGAACGGCGGCCCACCACGGTGCCGCGGTCGTTGTCCTGGACGGCTCCCGCGAAGATTTCGCTGGCCGACGCCGTATTCTCGCTGATGAGCACAGTGAGGCCTACGTCCTGCAGAGAGCCCCTGCCATCGGCCTTATACACCTCGCGGGCGCGATGACGGCCCTCGATGTACACCAGGGTGTCACCGCGGGAAAGGAAGTCGTTGCACAGCAGGAGCGCCTGGTCCATATAGCCGCCGGTGTTGTCCCGGAGATCGAAGATGAGATGCTTCATCCCCTCCTTCTGCAAGCCGAGAGCGGCTTCGTGACACTCCTTGAAGGTAGTGCGGGTGAATTTGGCCAGCCGCAGATAGCCCACGGTGTCCGTGAGCATGAAGGCGGCATCCACGCAGCGTACCGGTATTTTGCCACGGGTAATCTCGAAGGGAATCACTTCGCTCCCCCGCTTCACGGTAACGGTCACCTTGGTGCCGGAAGGGCCTTTGAGGTGGCGCACCATACTGTCCTGCGGGAACTTGACACCGGCAATCACCAGGTCGTCCACCTTCAGCAGGCGGTCTCCGGGCATCAAGCCCACCTTTTCGGACGGGCCGCCGGCAATCACCTCCAGCACGATGGCGGTGTCGTTGGGTACGTTGAACTGGATGCCGATTCCGTCAAAATTCCCGGCCAGTTCTTCCTCGGACGCTTCCAGTTCCACGGGCGGCAGATACACGGAATGGGGGTCCAGACGGGACAGGGCCGCGCTAACGGCTGCGTCCGTCATCCCCTTCCGGTTCAGGGTGTCCACGTAGTTTTTCTCCACGATGTCCAGCACCAGGTTCAGCTTGCCCCAGTCTGTATAACGGGTTTTGATGAGGTGCTTGGCTTCCCGGTAGCGCACGATGGACAACGTGACCAGGGCGCCAATCACAACGCCCAGCACCACCTGGAGGACCTGCCATTTGCGGAACTGCATAACTTACTGACTTTGTTCTACTTCCACGCCGGCCCGCTTGAGGAGGTCGATGCCGTCCGTGAGACGGTAGGCATCCCGGTAAACCACCCGTTTGATGCCGGCCTGGATAATGAGTTTGGCACATTCGGCACAGGGAGAGGCCGTAACGTAAAGCGTGGCGCCCTCGCTGCTGTTGCCGCTCTTGGCCACCTTGGTGATGGCATTAGCCTCGGCGTGCAGTACATAGGGCTTGGTGACGCCGTTCTCGTCTTCGCAGATGTTCTCGAAGCCGGAAGGCGTTCCGTTGTAACCGTCACTGATGATGGTGCGGTCCTTGACCAGCAGGGCACCCACCTTCCTGCGCTTGCAGTAGGAGTTCTGGGCCCATACTTCGGCCATTTCCAGATAGGGTTTGTCGAACTTACTGGGCATTAGTTTCTCTGGTACAGGTAACGTTTGATGCTCTTCTTGGGCGTGCGCTCGAAGTCTTCGGGCATCAGCTCGATCTTCTTGATCTGGGCATACTTGGGCAGCTCATCGTTGATAGCGGGCAGAAGGCCTTTGATGCGCTTCTTGAACTCGTCGCGGGTGAAGCCGTCCAGTTCTCCCTGATGCCAGTCGGGATAGATGAGGGCAGTGAGGCCGCCGTCGTCCTCCACTACCAGGGAATCCACCACGTAGTTGAAGTTATTGATGGTTGCTTCCACTTCTTCCGGATAGATGTTCTGGCCGGAAGGACCCAGCACCATGCACTTGGAGCGGCCCTTGAGGAAGAGGTAACCGTCTTCGTCCACCACTCCCATGTCGCCGGTGCGGAACCAGCCGTCGGACGTAAAGGACTCCTGGGTGGCCTTTTCGTTCTTGTAGTAGCCCAGGCACACGTTGGGACCCTTCACCTGCACTTCGCCGGGGATGTTGCGGGGGTCGTCGGAGTCGATGCGGATCTCCATGTTCAGGGCCGCACGGCCGGCCGATCCCACTTTCACCTTGCTCCAGTGGGCATAACAGATGATGGGGCCGCACTCCGTCATGCCGTAACCCACCGTGTAGTGGAAGCCAATCTTGTTCAGGAATTTCTCCACCTCCGGGTTGAAGGCGGCACCGCCCAGGATCACTTCTTCGAACTGACCGCCAAAGGCGTTGGTGAGTTCCGTGCAGAACTTCTTCTCGATGGTGGGACCCAGGATGGGGATACGGCGATAGAGTTTGGTTTTGTCGATGAGGGGCTTGAGCTTGCTCTTGTACACCTTCTCCATCACCAGCGGCACGGCAATGATGATGTCCGGATGGACCTCGCTGAATGCCTGCATGATGATCTTGGGGCTGGGCACGCGGCTCAGGAAGTGCACGTGCATGCCGATGGTCATCTCGAACAGGAACTCGAACATCATGCCGTACATATGGGCCGACGGCAGCATGCTCACCACGTTCATCCCGGCCTTCAGCATGGGGCAGGCGTCCTTGGCGGCGAACTCGATATTGGAGTACAGGGCCCTGTAGGGCAGCATCACGCCCTTGGAGAAACCGGAAGTACCGGAGGTATAGTTGATGATGGCCAGTTCCTCGGGGCTGTCCTCGTAGTAGTTGATGTCTGAAGGCTCAAACTCGTTGGGATAGCGCTTGCCGAATTCCTCGTTCAGGTGTTCGCGCACCTGGGCCAGTTCTTCCGTGGCGGCATACAGGAACTTGAAGTTGTTGATCTGAACCACAACGGCCAGGTCCGGCATCTCTTCGGCCGACAGGCCTTCCCAGATAACCTCGTCCACAAACAGGACACGGGCTTCCGAGTGATTCACCAGGTAATGGATATTGCCGGGCTTGAATTCGTGCAGGATGGGAACGGCTACGGCGCCGTAGGTAATGGCTGCCAGGAAACTCACGCCCCAGTTGGCCTGGTTGCGGGAGCAGATGGCCACCTTGTCCCCTTTCTGGAGACCGCATTGCTCGAAGGCAATGTGCAGGTTGGCGATTCTGCGGGCCACATCGCGATAGGCCAGGGTCATACCGTGGAAATTGGTAAGGGCGGGACGGTCCCAGTTGCGGACCATACTTTCCTGTAGCGCCTTGTTAACAGATGAAAACTCCATATCTTCAGGTAGGTTTTTAGTTCAATTTAATTTCGCGCACCTTGCCGTCGTAGCACTCGGCGTTCACGCCCTTGGACGTGGGAGTGAGGACGGCGTCCGGTTTGAGCATTTTGCCGCCGTCGGCCTTGTACAGGGGCTCACCGCCCTCGAAGGGATAGATAAGCGTCTGGATGGAGGTGCGCACCACCCAGTAGCGTTTGCCGCCCAGCTCCAGGAGCTCCGGCAGGTTCTTGACGGTTTCGGGAGCATGGATGCCCTTCCAGCCTGCCACGCGTTCTCCGTGCAGGTTGTATCTTTCCAGGGTGTTGTCCGTGTGCAGGATCATCACCGTATAGCCGCTGGCTCCGGTGAAATCATATACGTCGGGGCCCAGCAGGACGGTCTTCTTCAGGGTAATGGGGAAGCCGTTTACCCAGCGGCCCAGCCGGTCCATCAAGTACATCTTGTTGCCGGCGCAGAAGAGCCACTGCAGTTTCTTGTTGTTATAGAAATCGATGGTCTGTACCCGGCCGCAGATGGTCTCCTTGAAGGAAACGCCCCAGACATCCTTGTCGTTTTCGTCCCGCAGGCAGATGGACTTGTGGGCGTTCTGGTACAGATAATTGGTTTTGCCCGTGGCGAAGTTGGTCACAGGGAACAGGCCGCCGGGCACCACCACCACGGTATCCCGCTCCAGCACCTGCACCTTGGTGCCCTTCAGGGCCCGGGTGTCCAGCTGGATGCGCATAAAGGGACGTTCTCCGGAGAGGTCCAGTGCAGCGGCGGCGGGTGCAAAGCCCGCACCTTTCACATAGTCCTGCAGCGGTGCGGCCAGGTTGTCGGCAAAGATTTCGGTGGCCGTGCCGGGGGCGTCGGAGAAGGAGGCGTAGGCCACGAAGCCGTCGGGCAGGGACACGGAAGCATCGGCCAGCCGGCTCTTAAGGGGATATTCCAGGAAGGATTTGTCGGCGAAAAGACGCGCGGTGGGAAGGTCTCCGAACACGCTCCAGCGATTGTTCACCGCGGCGCACACGCTGTCCTGCACGGCAAAGCTGTCTCCCAGCACGGTGGCCAGGCAGCCTCTATATTCGTTAGCCGATTCACTCCCCAGCCTGAGGTCCTTGGCGCTGCGCACCAGGACAGCTTCCCGCAGCACGCCGTTGGCGTCCTGGAAGGAGGCTTTCACCACTTCCCGGGGCTGCAGGCTGGTGAACCACTCTTCGGGGCTCAGGCTGCGGCCGCCCTTGGCCTTGAGGGCCCTGTTGTACTGCACCAGGTTGGCGTTCCCGTCTTCCTGGGCGCGGCGGGCGGCGAAGAAGGCAGCCACATCGGATACCGGCACAGACACGGCCTTGGCGGTGAAGTACGGAAGGACTTCGGGGAATTCCGGCTGCGGGGCCGGGGTGCCGTCAAAGGCGGCGAAATAACTGCCGGCACCCTCTCCGTGGAGGGCCTGGCCGCTCAGGACCAGGTGGTTATTGGACATGGACTGTACGCTCCAGGCGCTCCAGGCCGTGAGGTTCTTCACAAAGGAAGCCTCTTTCTGCAGGCCCTTGGCAGCGTACATCTGCATCAGTTTGGGGGCGTGGGAATGGGCTACCAGAATCACTTCGGGGCCGGAAACTGTGTTCACCAGGTCCTGCAGATGGCGGGTGCCCAGGATGGAATGGCCGCCTTCCAGCTGGCGGGCGCCGGCGTTCAGGAAGGTTTCGCTGCGGGAAGCCAGTAAGAATCCGTTCGAGCGCAGGACCTTAAGGCCGGCCTTGGCGGCCAGGGCCTCCAGCGTGGAATCGGCCTGCTCGGATTCGGCCGCCACCAGAGGGACCAGCGCGCCGCTGTTATGCAGCGACACGGCCACCTTGCGGTGACTCAGGGCGTTCAGATACTGCATGAAAGCGGGATTGCCCGGGGCCAGGAAGCCCTGCAGGAAACCGGTGGAGTCGGCCATGAGCCCGGCCGCACGGGAGGAGCCGTCAAACACCACCACGGCGGTGGCGTCTGAAGGAACGGCGCCCAGTACGTTCCAGGAGGCCGCTACCTGCTTTTCGGCAGTGCCAGGGCCCGCCGGTTTATATAACCGTATCACAGCCAGCGCAATACCGGCCAGAAGCAGAGCCAAGGCGGTTACAGCCACTATGGTTGACCTTTTTCCCATATCATGCAAAGATACGTATTTTTTCTCACTTTATAGCCTTACCGCGCCCAAAGTTCATCTATAAAGATGAAGCCCGGAGCGCCGGCACCGGGATGCCAGGCAGGAATGGTGCCGATATTCCGCGCATAAACCTTCACGTAACGGGCGGTGCAGTCCACGGGCAGTTCTGCATCCCACACCTGAACCTGATAGTCCTGTTCATCCACGGTGGTATCCAGCCTGCCTGCCGGGGTAAAGTGTTCGCCGTCGGAAGACACGGAGAATTCCACCCACCGCGGCATCCATATCCAGGAGCGGGCGTCCTGGAGAAAACCGGCTCCCAGCACGCACAGAGGCCGTTCCTGGAGCAGGTCCAGCACCGCCTCGAAGTCCGTGTCCTGGTAACCCTGCCAGCCGCCCGTGCGCCAGTTGAGACCGCCGCGGGTGCTGTCAATGAGACCTTCGTCCCCGCCTGCCGTGTACTGCCTGCTGTAACGGGAATGGATGGAAACGGCGCGGTCTTTCTGCACCTGCCGCACCCGGGAGCGGGTGACGAAACTCTTCTTGCCGTCCTTCACGGCCCAGGCGGTGAGTTCACACGGCTCCTTCACGGTGAAGGGGCCCTTGTACAGTTTGTGCGAACCGCCGCCCACGGTGTAAAACAGCAGTCCATCCCCTTCCAGGTCCACTTTCAGGGAGTCCGTGAAAATGTCGTTCTCCATCACGAACGCCGGATTGGTGATGATGGCCGGCACGGCGGGCACCTTTTCCGTCATCCCCGGACAAACGGGGTATTTGCCAATGGAAGAGAGCACGTACCAGGCGCTCATCTGGCCGCAGTCGTCATTGCCGCACAGGCCGTCGGGGGCGCTGGAATACAGCGTTTCCAGAATCTGCTCTACCCGCGCCTGCCGCTTTTCCGGCTTACCGATGGCATCGTACAGATAGGCCACATGGTGACTGGGTTCGTTGCCGTGGGCATACTGGCCGATGAGGCCGGTGATATCGGCCTGCGTACGTCCAGTGGTCTGCTCCGGCGCTTCAAAGAGGGCGTCCAGCCGGGCCTCGAAGGCTTCCGGCCCGCCCAGAGCTTCGATGAGCCCGGGAATGTCGTGCGGCACGAAGAAGCTGTACTGCCAGGAATTGGCCTCGGTATAGTGGTTGTTCACCTCGCGGGGGTCGAAGGGCGTAACCCAACGGCCGTTGAGCCGTGCGCGCATGAACTTGGTCTCGGGATCCAGCACATTCTTCCAGTACTGGGCGCTTTGCATAAACTCCTGATATTCCTGTATATGCCCCAGCCGGAGGGCCACCTGTGCCACGCACCAGTCGTCGTAGGCGTATTCCAGCGTCTTGGACACGCTCTCGTGCTCGTCGTCGGCCAGCACCAGACCGTTTTTCCGGAAGCTGTCCAGGCCGAACTCGGGATTGTGGGCCGATGCCACCAGCGCCTGGAAGGCATGCTCATAGTCGAAGCCCGTGATGCCGCGGGCCATGGCATCGGCAATCACCGGCGCGCTGTTGTAGCCTATCATGCAGTTG
>JAEEGH010011457.1_pt1 | contig 20109 bp, 21 predicted proteins | sample 9134181 | NCBI WGS metagenome assembly JAEEGH01 (sample SAMN16246544, study PRJNA631951) | gut metagenome | biome: gut microbiome; feature: rumen; material: DP-attached | host: Bos | place: Iran: Karaj | collected 2018-10 | reverse complement strand
AAAAATAACACTTGATTTTTCCTCAGTAATGGATAGAATGATGTAGGTTAGATAGCATGTATCATGTCACAGAGTTGAAAAGGAGAATAAGAAATGAAATATGAAATTAACATTGCAGGGTTGAAAAGACAGCTCCCAATCTGCAGAGTAACTGATGATTTGTATATTGGGGCGTTTGTGTTGTTCGGGGATGTCGAACTGACTGTACATTGTGCAAAAAAACTTCTGGAAAAAGCACCGGAATATGATTATCTGCTTGCTCCTGAAGCGAAAGCTATACCTTTGATTTATGAAATGGCAAGACAGAGCGGAGCAAGTAAGTATTTTGTTGCTCGAAAGCATGCCAAAGCATATATGACAGGTATTTTTGAAGTGAATGTTCGTTCCATTACAACAGATGCAGAACAAAAACTGATTATTGACAGTGAAGATGCGGAGATGATCAAGGGAAAGCGTATTCTGCTTGTTGATGATGTCATTTCAACAGGGGAATCGATTCGGGCTGTCGAGAAACTGGTGGAAAAAGCGGGAGGCATTGTAGCTGGGCGAGTGACACCTCTCGCAGAAGGAGATGCCTATTATCGCAAGGACATTATAGCGCTGGCACAGCTTCCGCTTTTCAATGCAGACGGCACCATCAAATCATAACGTTGCGGAAAACGCCTGGAAAGAATCCTTTATGAGTCAGGCACTTTCATTGGCTGAGAAAGCTGCAGACAAAGGAGAGGTTCCGGTCGGCTGTATTATTACAGATTCTGAAGGTAATATTATTGCGCGAGGGAGTAATCGCAGCCGGGAAACTATGGATGCAACGGCGCATGCAGAAATTGAAGCAATACGGGAAGCCAGCAAAGTGATCGGAAACTGGCGTTTGGATGGGTGTACGATATATGTTACGCTTGAGCCTTGTCCAATGTGCGTCGGGGCGATTATGAACTCGAGAATTCGGAGAGTTATCTATGGGGCGAAAGATCCTGTTAAGGGTGCTTGTGGCAGCGTGATTGACTTGTTTTCTGAACACTTCCCGGATAAGGCAGTTGTATACGGTAATATACTTGGGAAAGAAAGCGGAGAACTGCTCAGCAATTTTTTTAATTCAGTCAGAGAGGAGAAATACAATTGATAAAACGAATTATATGGCTGGTTGCTATGGCATGTCTTGGTGTTTCTCTCTATACAATTGTCCTTGCCAGAAGTGAAAATGTTGAGGAAAAGGTTATTTTCGGCGGTTACGAGAACGTTTATGCGGGAACGGATCTGGTTTCGTATGCTGATCCGAATGCGGAATCAGTAACAATAGATGATGGGCTGATATGGCCGGATATTGATATTACTCTTCGGCAGTATTCAATGGTAAACGCAGATAATCTGCTGGCGTCTGCCTTTGAACCTGATCTGGCAATTGATGAAAACGGAAAGCTTGTTCCGATTTACGGAACTAAATATCAGTATTTTGATGCTGCGGCAAAACCTTATCTTGATAAAATGCTGCAGGATATGGAAAAACTTGGCTTTACTCCATATATAGCCAGTTCATACAGAACGTATTCTTATCAGAGCCAGCTCTATAATACCAAGGCATTTGGAATCTTTATGGAGATGGGCTATACAAATTCTGATTATGATAAATATGGAACTGAAGAAGGAACAGAGGTCTATAATGCCTATCAGCTTGCGGCAGAAAAAGCTAAAAAATATACCGCAGCACCCGGAGCGAGTGAACATCAGTTAGGTCTTGCTGTGGATATCTGGGACAAGGAACGTGACAGACTTGGGTCCTATTCCTATATGAACGAGGAATTTCGGACTTGGCTGGAGGAGCATTCGTGGGAATACGGCTTCATACAAAGATATCCATCGAAAAAATGCCTGCGTACCGGTTGGGATGAACCATGGCACTATCGATACGTAGGGGTAGAGGTGGCAAAATTTATTAAAGAGAATGATATCTGTTATGAGGAATTCTATAAACACTATAGCCCGGATTTCAAGGATTGAGTTAAAAAAGTTCTCGGTTATGAAAAAATCACTTGCATTACGGCAACTATAGTAGTATAATCCATTATGTTAGTTAAGTGATAAGAGAGGGTTGCAGCCCTCTCTTTTTTCGGAATTAATCATAATAAAATAAGAAAGTGAATAGAATATGAGCAAGATAACAGATGAGGTTTATCAGCTTGCAAAAGAACCCGTTGAAGCAGAGGGCTGTTCTCTATGGGATGTGGAATTTGTCAAAGAAGCGGGATCCTGGTACCTCAGAATATATATCGATAAGGAAAATGGAGTGTCGATAGAAGATTGTGAGAAGATCAGCCGCCGCTTGGATAAAGTGCTTGATGAAGCGGACCCCATCCCTGACAGCTATATTTTTGAAGTGGCATCTGCAGGAGCAGATCGGGAACTGAAACGACCATCTGACTTTGAGAAGTTTATTGATCATGAAGTGGAAGTAAAGACCTATCGGCAGATAAAAGGACAGAAACTATTTGTCGGAGTGCTGAAAGAGTATTCGGATGGTAATATAACTGTATTAGCAGATAATCAAAGTTTAGTTTTTTCAAAACAGGATGTAGCCCTAGTAAGGCTGCACGTGACATTTTAAGGAGAGAATAATGAACGCAGAGTTTTTTGAGGCAATTGAAGACATCGAGAAGGAAAAAGGAATCCCAAGAACTTATATGTATGAAAAAATCAGACAGGCAATGCTGGCTGCTTTTCGCCGGGATAATCCTGAATGTGAGGATAACGTCGAAATAGTTTTGGATGAAGATAAAAAACAGATTGAAATGCATGTCAGGAAACTTGTTGTTGAAGAAGTGGAAGATCCTTCTCATGAGATTCAGATTGAGGCGGCAAAAAAATTTTCAAAGAGAGCAAAAAACGGCGATATAATTGCTATTCCGGTTGAAACAAAGAAATTTGGAAGAATTGCTGCACAGGCTGCCAAGCAGGTCATCATTCAGGGAATTCGTGAAGCAGAGCGCGGGATTATTTACGAGGAGTTTACCTCCAAAGAGCATGAGATCCTGACAGGTATCGTGTCAAGAATTGATCCAAGGACAGGCGGAGCATCAATCCGGATTGCATCGAGCAGTGAATATACTGAAGCCAGTCTGGCACCGAATGAACGGATTAAGAACGAAGTACTGAAAGAAGGCGATCGCCTGAAGGTTTATGTTGTGGAAGTGAGAAACACAACACGCGGACCGCAGGTACTGATCAGCAGAACACACCCGGGACTGGTGAAACGGCTTTTCGAACTTGAAGTTCCTGAAATTGCGGACGGGACAGTGGAAATCATGTCTATTGCAAGAGAAGCAGGAAGCAGGACAAAAATGGCTGTCCGATCTGAAAATCCCGATGTCGATCCTATCGGTTCCTGCGTTGGACCGAAAGGTGGAAGAGTTGCCAACATTGTCAATGAACTTGGCGGCGAGAAAATTGATATTATCAAATATAGCGATGATCCGGAAACGTATATCAAGGCAGCATTGTCTCCATCTGAAGTTGTAAGTGTGACGATGTCTGAGGACGGAAAAGGGTGCAGAGTTATTGTCCCTGATGATCAGTTATCACTTGCAATTGGCAAAGAAGGACAGAATGCAAGGCTTGCAGCGAAACTCACAAATTACAAAATTGATATTAAACCTGTGAGTGAGTCGTAATCTTTCCCGGGAGAAAGTATATGGCAGAAAAAAAGACTCCGATGAGACAGTGTCTTGGATGCAGAGAAATGAAACCTAAATTTGAGCTATTCCGCGTTGTCAAAATGACAGACGGAAATGTTCAATTGGATCTGAAAGGCAAACTTCCCGGGAGAGGTGCTTATTTATGCAGTATACAATGCATGGAGAAAGCAATAAAAGCAAGATCGCTTGAGCGTATGCTTGGCGTTTCAGTTCCAAAGAGTATATATGAAAGCCTTCAGACAGAGTTGGAGGAAAATTCTTGACGGACCGGATTCTTGGGATAATCGGAATGATGAGGAAGGCTTCTGCATTAGTGATCGGAGAAGATCAGGTGTCAGAAGCGATTCAGAAGGGAAAGGTCAAAGTCCTGATTATACCTTCTGATGCAGGAGAGAGTGTTAGAAAATTTGCTGTTCGTGCTTCTGCAAACAGACATCTCGAAGTGATTGAAATTCCATATCAGACAGAGGTGCTTTCAGATGCAGTTGGCCTCACAAACTGCCGGATAGCAGCAGCTACAGATCTGGGGTTTGCAAAAGCGATGGTTAATATGCTTTCAAAACAAAATCCGGAAAGATATCAATCAGAAGAAGAACGAATCAACAGAAGATTTGAAAAACGGGAACGCAGAAAAAGAGAGAAACCCGGTTTGAAGACAAAGAAGAAGTCAGCAGGGAGGAGTTAAAATATGGCATTAGTTTTAAAGTATAGAATTGGAGAAGTGGCAAAAGATTTTGGGGTTGCCAATAAAGAAATCAGTACTATTATGGCTGAGTTTTTTACAGCACCCAAAAATCATATGCAAGTCTTGGCAAATGAAGAGCTGGATGTTATCTTTGAGGTTATGACACAGCGCAATCAGTATACTCTGGAAGAAATATTCAGTACTGCAAATAAGGAAACTGCTTCTAAGGAATCCGTGCCTACTGAAAATGAAGAAAGTAAAGAGAAACCTGCAAAGGGAAAGACTGAGCAAAAAGAGAAACAGCCTGTTTCCGCTAAAGGTGAAAAGCCTGCTGTTCAGCAAGGAGGAACATCAGCTTCTGCTTCCGGAGCTGGGAAAGCAGTTTCTCCGAAACCAAAACAAAATAAACCATTTACACCGCGACAGATTGCTGAGAAGCGAGTTGTAGATACCCGCGGTGGTTCAGCAGTCAATATTGACAAATATAATGAGAAATACGAGACGCTTGGAGACAATAAGGCAAACCCGTCAAATCTGCGCCGCGGTAATAAAGAGAAAATTCAGAGTAAGAATAAACAGCGTACCAATACTCAGGCTGCTGCTTCTGCCAAACGCCGGCAGGAGGAGCGCGATAAAATGAACCGCCTGCAGTTGGAGATTGCAAAAAAGCAGCCTGTCAAGGTTCAGATTCCGGACGAGATTGCAGTCGGGGAACTTGCTTCCAGAATGAAAAAAACAGCTTCGGAAGTCATTAAGTGTCTTATAAAAATGGGTACTTTCGCTTCTGTTTCAGATATTGTCGATTATGATACTGCAGCTTTGGTTGCTATGGAAATGGGCTGCAAAGTTGAAAAGGAAGTAATTGTTACAGTAGAAGAACAGCTGATTGATGTCAGTGAGGATAAGGCAGAAGATCTTATTCCGAGAGCGCCGGTCGTTGTTGTAATGGGTCATGTTGACCATGGAAAAACATCACTTCTGGATTATATCCGTCATGCGAATGTCGCATCCGGAGAGGCGGGTGGAATTACACAGGCAATAGGTGCTTATACTGTGGAAATAGGCGGAAAACCCATCACGTTTCTGGATACGCCTGGACACGAAGCTTTTACATCGATGCGTGCACGCGGGGCGATGGTAACAGATATAGCCATTTTGGTAGTGGCTGCAGACGATGGTATTATGCCGCAGACTGTGGAAAGCATTAATCATGCCAAGGCAGCCAATATTCCCGTTGTTGTGGCGATCAACAAGATGGATGTTACAGGAGCGAACCCTGAAAGAATTAAACAGCAACTGACAGAATATGATCTCGTCTCGGAAGAGTGGGGCGGAGATACAATTGTATGTCCGATTTCTGCCAAGACCGGTATGGGAATTGATAATCTTCTTGAAAATCTGGTTATACTTGCTGAGGTTCAGGAATTGAAAGCAAACCCGAACCGTGCTGCACGTGGTACAGTAATTGAAGCAAGGCTTGACAAAGGCAGAGGCCCGATTATGACGGTTCTTGTTCAGAACGGAACGCTGAAGCAGGGAGATATTATCATTGCCGGGACAGCAGTAGGCCGTGTACGTACCATGATTGACGACAAAGGCCGACATGTTACCAGTGCGGGGCCATCAACTCCGGTTGAAATTTCAGGTATCTCTGAAGTCCCAAGTGCCGGAGATGTATTTAATGCGGTTGCAGATGAACGAATGGCCAGGGAACTTGCTGAGGAGAGACGTATAGCGATTACCAACAATGTGCTGGGAGGAAATCGGAAAGTCAGCCTGGATGATCTGTTCAGCCAGATTCAGGCAGGTGAAATGAAAACACTGAACATCATTGTGAAAGCAGATGTCCAGGGCTCTGCGGAAGCAGTAAAATCCTCATTGGAGAAGATCTCCAATGAAGAAGTTCGTGTTAGAGTTATTCACAGTGCCGTCGGTGCAGTGAATGAAAGCGATGTTATGCTGGCAGCGACATCGGGGGCTATTATTGTGGGATTCAATGTCCGCCCGGATGCTGCTGCAAAGGACTATGCTACCAGAAATGATGTCGATATACGGCTATACCGTGTTATTTATGACTGCATCAATGAAATTGAAGCTGCTATGAAGGGTATGCTTGCCCCGAAGTTTAAGGAAAACATTATAGGTCACGCTGAAGTTCGAGAGACCTATAAAGTATCTAAAGTTGGTACGGTCTGCGGTTGCTATTGTACAGACGGAAAGATTCAAAGAGGCTGCAAAGTCCGTATTTTGCGGGATAATATTGTGGTGCATGAAGGAGAACTGGCATCACTTCGCCGTTTCAAAGATGATGTCAGAGAAGTCGCTTCAGGTTATGAATGTGGTATGCAGGTAGAAAAGTTCAATGATATTAAGGTTGGAGATATTATTGAGTGCTTTGTGATGGAGCAGATTGCTCAGTAAGAGGGGGAAAAATGGCGTCCAATAAATTGGCAAGAACGAATGATGACATACAGTTTGTTCTTTCTTCCCTGCTCAGAAATGTCAAGGATCCGCGGATATCCGGCAAAATGATTAGTGTTACACGGGTTGAAACTACTGGGGATCTGAGATATTCAAAGATCTGGCTTTCAGTAATGGGTTTGGAAGATGAGAAGGATTTCAAAAGAGGCCTTAAGTCTGCTGGTCCCTGGCTAAGACGGGAACTGGCAAGGAGTATGAACCTGCGATATACTCCGGAACTTGTTTTTGAAATTGATAAGAGTATTGCTTACAGTGCCCATATTAATGAGATCCTGGAAAAAATGAATATTTCTCATGACGAAAAAGAAAACGATTGATTATAACTATGCAAGCAAAGTCACAAATTATTTCCTTACTCATAACAATTTCCTGATTGTTACACATAAAAACCCCGATGGGGATACGATGGGAAGTGCTGCGGCACTTTGCAGTGCATTGCGTAGATCCGGAAAGACTGCATTCTTATACCCCAATAAGCAGATTACGGAAAAGCTCCGGAAATACACAGCAGCTTTTTTTGCTGTTGAGAATTATACTGCATCCAGTATAATATCTGTAGATGTAGCATCTCCGGATATGATAGCAGAAGGGTTTACGGGGACGATCGACTGTTGCATCGATCATCATCCGACGAATACAGGCCTGGGGCAAATAAATCTGATTTGTCCGGCAAAATCTGCCTGTGGCGAAATTGTCCTGACGATTATTGAAAATATGCGCGGTGGACTGACAAAGGAAGAAGCCGATCTGCTGTATATTGCAATTTCTACAGATACCGGATGCTTTCAGTATGCTAATACTAATGCATCAACCCACACAGCAGTTTCAAAACTGCTGCGTTATGGAGCAGATAATGCGGCGTTGAATTTAACCTTTTTCAGAAAGGTCAGGAAAGCGAGAATCCTTCTGGAAGGAAAGATTTTTTCTTCTCTTTTCTTTCATAGAGGTGGAAGCGTAGTGGTGGCCACCATAACAAAGAGTATGATGCAGGATTGCGGAGCTACAGAAGAAGATTGTGATGATCTTGCTTCTCTTCCGGGAAGAATCGAGGGCACATCGGTGGGAATTACGATAAGGGAAAAGGAAAATGGTTCCAGCAAGGTGTCTGTCAGGACGTCAGCTGAAGTTTCGGCAATTGAAATCTGCTCCTATTTTGGGGGGGGAGGTCATTCAATGGCCGCCGGATGTACAATAGAAGCAAATCCACAGAGGGCCAGGGAACTGATTTTGGCTGTAGTGGATGAGGTTTGTTCATGACGGGGATCATTCTGGTAGATAAAGAGCAGGATTGGACAAGCAATGACGTTGTTGCAAAACTCAGAGGGATACTAGGTGAGAGAAAAATTGGGCATGCCGGAACGCTCGATCCACTCGCAACTGGTTTGTTGGTCATAATGCTGGGACGCGCGACAAAAGCGTCTGATTATCTCATGAAGCATGATAAAAGGTATATTGCCCAACTACGTCCGGGAATTCAAACAGACACTCAAGATATAACTGGCAATGTTATCGGAGGTGTCCGGCATGATGTGACGCTGGAAGAAGTCCGGAAAGCAGCAGCATGCCTTACAGGAGTTATTCAGCAAACGCCGCCGATGTTTTCTGCTATTAAACGGCATGGACAGAAACTGTATGAGATTGCAAGACGCGGTGAAACAGTTGAACGCGAACCAAGAACAATTACCATTTCTTCACTTTCCGTTGTAGGGACGGAGGGCAAGGATTACATCCTCGATATCTCCTGCTCATCAGGGACTTATGTTAGAACGATATGTCACGACATTGGAATGCTGTTGGGATGCGGCGGATGCATGTCAAAGCTTCGTCGGATGGAATCAGGAGACTTCACGGTTGGGCAGGCTCATACTATCAGCGAACTGTCAGAAGCAAGTAAAGAGACTATCCGGAAATGGATCATTCCGGTGGAAAAGGCTTTTTTACAATTTGAAGCTGTTTCAATGAGTGAAAGAGAGTGCAGAAAACTCTTTTGCGGTGAAGCTGTTCCGGTAAATGCAGCAGACGGTAAATACCGTGTAGTTTCATCAGATAACACTTTTCTGATGCTCGGGCAGGTACAGAAAGGATTGTTGAGGAAGGAAATAGGCTTTTTTGAGGGAGACAGATGACAGACAACGGAAGAGTAGTGGCAGTCGGTTTCTTTGATGGTGTTCATATCGGGCATGCTGCATTGCTGAATAAAGCAAAGCAGAAAGCGCTGGAGACCGGCACCACTCCAGCTGTTCTGAGTTTTGATACCCATCCGGATGATCTCGTTTTTCATCAGGCTGTAAGGCTGATCGGAGATTCTGAAAACAGAGAGGATCTGATTAAGCGTTATTTCGGAATTGAGGAAGTTTTCTTCCTTCGCTTTGACAGAGATCTGATGAATATGCCGTGGGATCAGTTTATTACCTTCTCTTCAGCAAAATTCAATATTCGCTGTTATGTGGTAGGATATGACTTTACTTTTGGAAGGAACGGAGAAGGAACAGCTGAGAAGCTGAAATGTTACTGTCAGCAGCACGGATTGGGTTGCGAAATTATTGATCCTGTCAGGCTGGATGGGAGTATAGTTTCTTCTACAATGATTCGTTCTCTGATTGAACAGGGGGATATTCAGAAGGCAAACCGATTCCTCGGCCATCCCTATTGCCTTTCAGGAACTGTTCGTAATGGTTTTCATATCGGAAGACAAATGCATGCGCCTACGATCAATATGGGTTTACCTGCAGGCGTTGTTATTCCCAGATACGGAGTATATGCTACAAAGGTCGTTCTTCAGAATGGCGATGAGTATATGGCAGCTACCAATATCGGTGTCAGGCCGACTTTCAGTACAGATGAAAGAGTCAGTGTAGAGAGTTTTTTACTCCATTTCCATGATAATCTTTATGGGAAAAATGTCAGAGTGGATTTTCATGGTTTTATTCGACAGGAGAAAAAGTTCGAGGATATATCATCGTTATCTGCTCAGATCCAGAAAGATATCAATGAAGCAGAGACGTTTTTGCTCCGATACTGCTGATAACCTGTGGAGGTTTGAAATGCCAAAAAACAGAATCCCATTTATGAATACATTTCTGGATAATATTTCTGCAGCAGAGGCTTTGGATTATATTGATGACTGGATTGCTTCAAGAAAGCCGGGCAGTATTATTACACCAAACTGTGATCATATTGTTCAGATAGAAAAAAAGCCGTCACTTAAACCTGTTTGGGACAGTGCAGAACTCCTTTTGGCAGATGGTCATCCGCTTTTATGGTTTGCAAAATGGTATGGGACACCGCTGAAAGAAAAAATTAATGGCTCGTCTTTTACACCAGAGCTGTGCGGAAGAGCGGCTGAAAAGGGATATGGTGTTTTTCTTCTTGGAGCAGCTCCGGGTGTTGCCCAAAAAGCGGCTGAAAGACTGCAGAAGGATTACCCCGGACTTTGTATCTCCGGAACGTATTCACCTCCTTTCGGGTTTGAAAAAAAACCGGAAGAAATCAAAAAAATCAATTCAATGTTAAAAGAATCCAAGGCAGATATATTAATTCTTGGGCTAGGTTCCCCCAAACAGGAAGTCTTCAGCTACGAGAATATGGAGCAATATCAGATCCCCGTCACGATCAATGCAGGCGCAACGATTGATTTTCTCGCCGGTAACCAAAAACGTGCACCGAAATGGATGGTTGACAATGGGCTTGAATGGCTTTATAGGATGTTGAAGGAACCGAAGCGTGTTGGTAAACGAGTATTGACAGACCTGCGCATCTTTTATCTAGCGTGGAAATACAGACCGAAACGGATGAAAGGATAAAAAAGCTGAATGAGAAAATCCACCGGGAGAAAAATTAGATATGGACTCAGGTGGATAATTGTTTTCTTATCTGCTTTACTGCTCATAGTCGGAACGTTTGTAATTGTACTTGGTTCAACGGTATATAATAATAAAATTTTTCCTAATGTTTATGTTGATACTGTTCCTTTGGAGGGATTGACAAAGGAGGAAGCCCTTGAAGAACTAGAACGGAATGGATGGAATGAACATATAGAAAGAACCCTCCTGATTAAAAGCTATGGCAATACTTCTGTGGAGATTGAACCTGTTAATGCGGGTGTAATCATTGATGCAGAGAGTGCAGTACAAATTGCTTTACAATATGGAAGAGACAAAGATCCTATCAAACAGCTTGAAAACTATATGATCAGCCGCAGAAAGAAAGCAGATATCCATGAACTTGGTACAATGCTGAATACTTCTTATCTGGAAGAACAGATGGATTTGCTTCAGGAACGGTTAAACAGTATTCTTCCGACAGATAACTATGTATTCGACAGAGAAAGTGCTGAACTGAAGGTTTTTAAAGGACAGAATGATCTGAAGCTGAATCGTAATCCTTTATTTGTAGAAATTGTTAATGCTTTGGAATTGGAAAAAGAAGAGATTACGTTCACAGTTTTTGAAAATAGTTCTGATGTTCCGGATTTTCAGGCAATCTATGATGATGTATATGCAGAAATGCATAATGCCTATATGATGGAGGATGAATTTCATACAATTGTAGATGAAAACACGGGATACTGGTTCGATGTTGAACTTGCCTATGAACTGTGGGAAAAAGCTCCAACTGCCGGATGGGTCTCAATTCCTGTACAAAAAACGGATCCCGAAATAACAAGGGTTTCTATAGAGGAAAAGCTCTTTAGAGATCTGCTTGGTGCAGTAACGACCAAATATAATAATTCCGGAGAAAATCGGTGCAGCAATGTCCGTTTGGCAGCATCCAAGGTGAACGGAACTGTTCTGTGGCCGGGAGAAGAATTTTCATTTAATCAGGTTGTTGGAGAAAGAACAGCTGAAAAAGGATTCCTTCCTGCACCGGCTTATGCGGGTTATGAGGATATAAAGGATGAGCTTGGAGGAGGAGTATGTCAGGTTTCCACCGGTATTTATGCAGCTGCATTGTATGCTTTTCTGGAAATCAAATCCCATACCAGTCATCTTTATCCGCCAAACTATATCCAGCTTGGGACAGATGCAACAGTTACGATTCCGGAAGGCGGGGGAAGAACCATTGATTTCCGCTTCCGGAATAACAAAACGTATCCGATTAAAATTGTGGCTTACTGTGAGGAAACTGTACTTGCTAATAATCGGCCATTTAAAACAGTGACAGTTGAAATATGGGGTACCCTGGAGCCCGACGATTATATGCCGATTGAATTTGACAACAGCTATGCCGGTATTTACGATTATGACCGCGTGATTGACCCGGCTTATCCTGATCGAGAGGGATATAAAATCAAATTCACCCATGAAGAAACTGAATTTGAAGATGACTACGGCAGAGGGTTGCGTACGCTGACGCATCGAAAAGTTTACGATTCACATGGTATACTGGTAGAAGACAGTATAATAAACCCAACATATTACGAGGGTTATGCCATGGACACATATTACTACAGAAAATAAAAAATCCCCTCAGATTTGAATTAAATCTGAGGGGATTAATAATCTTTATCCAATGAAGATCTCCGGATCGGAAGTGTCCGGAACATCAATCTGCAGATACTCATTGACGATATCCATTACAGTATCGTCTTTAAGAGTAATCGAAATTTCAATTCGTCGGTTCTGAGCTCTTCCGTCTGGAGTGTTATTGGAGGCTATCGGCCGTGAAGAACCATATCCTGCCGCGCAGAAATAGGTGGAATACTCTGCAATATCAGGGTGATTCAGCAACATATATTTCAGCACAGTATTAGCCCGCGCTGTAGAAAGATCAAGGTTGATCTCATCAGTTCCGGTAGAATCTGTATGACCGGATATTGTAATACTGTCGATGTATTTTGCATTTTCCGGATCAGACAGGAAACGCGAAAAGACACGAACAAGCTGTTCAACAATTGCGTATCCTTCGGGCTTCAGATCAGCGGAATTGGTATCAAAGAAAACTGCGTTATCTAAAACAATATTGCCATTGTCGCCGATTGATGCTCGGGAAGAGCTACCAGCTGAATTGATGCTGTTGACAATTTGCTCCAGAATTTCACGTCGAACGCCAACGATGGTCTCCATCTGGCCGTGCATTTTTTCCAGTTCAACTTGTGCATCGGATACATATTGCGCCTGCGCATTAATTTTTTCCTGCTGTGTAGCGAGAATCAGCTTTTGACTTTCCAGAGCAGTATTGAGTTCATCCAGTTGGGCACTGAGAGTAGCGAGGGTTATTTCTTTTTCATTCAGTTCTGCTTCCTTATTGGTAAGCTCGTTCTGCGTTTCCATGAGATTGGCATTTGCTTCATCATATTCGGCCTGAGTAAGGGCAAGCTTGGAAAGCGTGTCTGACAGCCGTTCCTCAGTATTTCGAAGGTTATTCCCGGTTTGAATGTTTGAGAGATATGCCAGTAACATTAAAAAGAAAAGAATCAGTGCAAATGAGGACATCATATCTGCATATGACGGCCAGAAATTCTGCTCGTTATCAATTTTCCCGGATGCTGCATCTGTGCTCACTTTGGAGCGCCTCCTCATGAGCGGTCACTCCTCTCAACATGACTTGTTACACCCCGGACAGCACTGCCAAAGTCACGGATTGCAACATCCAGACGCTCAACAGTACCTTGAAGCGCATAATGAAATTCGGAAAAATCGCGTACACCTTCGTTAAATCCGGAAACAGTTTTGTTAAAGCCTATAAGAGAAGCTTTCAGGCTGGATGTGGCTTCGGCCAGACTGTTCTGCATGGCATCAGAAGCACTGTTAAGCCCATCAATCATCAGATTTAATGCATCTACATCGTTCTGTGCTGCACGGGTAGGCAGGGTGGGGGCAACACTTTGATCAAGCCAGATCTCCATCCTCGATTCCAAGAGCTCTCTTGCAGCAGCAGGGGAAAAGATAGCACGCAAAATCGTGAGAATAATAGAGCAGCCGACACCGACAAGAGATGTATAAAAGGCTACACCCATACCGCTCAAAGCAGAGAGAAGACCGCCGCCTACACTGTTCAGTATCGTCAGCCATTCATCCGCACTGCCGTCAGAGATCAGCTCCGTCAGAGAGCCAACTGAAAGACTGAGGCCGAGGAAGGTGCCGAACAGACCCAGTGTAACAAACAAAGAAGCTGCATTGTTCAGAAAACGCTCACACAAAAGAGCTCCACCGAGCTTGGTTCCAATAGCTTCCTCAATGATTGCTGGTGTGTTGGTTTCCTTACCATAGCGTTTATAGGAGTCTGCGAACTGGTTAACAGCGTAGCGGAGAAAACGGTTATCCTGGTCAAGGGTTCCGCTGATCTGATAGGAAATATGTTTGTAACGGGCATATACTCCGAAAAGAACGAATAAGGAAATGCCAAACAGAACCACGATCAGAACAATTACAAATACACCAACGGGCGGCATGTTGCTTAAACTGGCCAATAATAACACCTTCTTTTATTTTATGTAAACCAAGTATAACATATTGTATGATAATTATAAACTATTTATTTTACTATTTTGTAAACATAAGGTTAAATCGTCTGACGCCAGTATAGCAACATTTTTTCAATAGTCTTTTCCAACGGAATCTCAGCTTTCCAGCCGCAATCAGCCTCTATTTTACGAACATCAGCTACTACTGCCGGAGCGTCCATCGGCCGGAAACGACTCGCATCTGCTTCAATACTGACTTGTATACCGGATAATTTTTCCAGTATTTTTATTATATCCAGGAGTGATGTTTTCTTGCCTCTTGCGGCATTGTAAATCTCTCCGCTTTTTCCTTTTTCAGCTACGGCATCAAAGGCGCTGATGAGATCTTCAACATCTGTAAAATCCCGGATATTATTCAGATTTCCCGTTTTGATAACGGTTTCTTTTCGGCCTGCTTCCATTTCAGCAAACTGTTTGCAGAAACTGGAGACTGCATACCTGTCATCCTGAAGAACGGATGTCTCATAAAAAGTGCGGAGGACAATAATATCCAATCCAAAAGCCTGATGATACAGTTTGGCAAACATCGTCTGACAAGCTTTGGTTGCACCGTAGATGTTGTTTGGCTGCGGATTGATTTCTTCATGCAAAGGAATATCTGAGAAATCCATCCTCCCGTATTCTTCGCCGCTTCCGGCAATAATAAGGCGGGTATTAGGGCTGAAGTCTCTTACAGCATTCAGTACGTTAACTGTTCCTGATACATTAATATCAACTGTTTCTATTGGATTTTTCCAGGCATAGCCAACAGAATCCTGTGTAGCTAAATCGAAGATAACGTCTGCCTTTGCTGAGGAAACGATTCGGTTGACATCTGCTTCTGATCTGACATCGAGATTGTGCCAGTACAGTTTTTCGTATTTGCAAATATTGTGTTCTTCCGAGGGGAGCTTTGTTGCAAATACCAATTCAGTATCAGGCTTTGCTAATAATCTGACAGCCAGACCCTCTCCAAAGACACTTTTTCCACCGATGATAAGATAGCGCATAGTTCTTCCTCTTTATTGCAGAGTATGACCCCGCCAGTATTGTAGAGTATCTGTAATTGTCTGAGGCAGACTGATCGTCGGTTTCCACCCGGTGTCTTTATAGATTTTTGAGATGTCTGCTTCTATTATCGGAACATCAACCGGCCTCAGCCTGGCAGGATCGTTATCTATGATCACTTTTGCTGTTGTCTGACTTAAAATAATGTCGAGTATTTCCTGTATAGAAATAGCACGTCCGCTTCCAACATTATATGTTTCACCGGATTTCCCATACTGGATTAACCGGCAGTATGCTTTTACTACATCCCGGACATCTGTAAAATCTCTTTTAGCTGAAAGATTGCCTACACGGATGACGTGATCCCGTTTACCCTGTTCAATTTCCACTACCTGACTGCAGAAATCTGCAACCACAAACTGCCGTGACTGGCCGGGACCTATATGGTTAAAAGAGCGGGTCATCACAAGTGGCAGAGCATAGGCACGGGAATAAATCGATGCCATCATATTCTGGCAGGCTTTCGTAACAGCGTATACATTACCCGGAGAAAGAGCTGCGCTTTCTTTGATTGGAATGTCATTTTCTCTTACTCTGCCGTACTCCTCACCGCTGCCGGCAATCAATACCCTTGGAGTATAACCTGACTGCTGAACAGCATTGATCAGATTGATAGCTCCGATAATGTTGGTATCAACTGTGGATTTTGGATCTCTCCATGACAAAGCAACTGAACTCTGGGCCGCCAGATGAAAAATATAATCAGGCTTCTCTGAAAACAGAATCCTTGATATTTGTTCCTTATCGCGAATGTTAAGGTGTACAGTTTTATCTTCGCCGATTCCCAGTTTGCCTATTTTACGGGACGTAGTAGTAATGACTTCGCAGAAGAGACTGTTCCTGACTTCTTCAACCAAATATGGTCCAACAAAGCCTGAAGCCCCAATGATTAATGCTTTCATTAATAATCCCTAACTATGTTATGCCTGACCGGCTTCTTTCTTCGCCAGGAGAAGATCATGCTGCGCCATGATTCTGCACAGTTCTTCATAACTCGTTTTCTGCGGGTTCCATCCAAGCTGTGTTTTCGCTTTCGCGGGATCTCCCCAAAGATTTACAACATCAGTAGGTCTGTACCACTTCGGGTTGACACATACCAGCATTTTCCCGGTCTTTTTATCATAGCCTTTTTCTTCAAGGCCGCTTCCCCTCCACTCCAGTTCAATGCCGTCGTTGGCAAATGCCAGTGTGGTGAACTCACGGACCGTGTGCTGTACGCCTGTTGCAATTACATAGTCATCCGGTTTGTCCTGCTGCAGAATCAGCCACATGCATTCCACATAATCTTTGGCATATCCCCAGTCACGAAGAGAATCCAGATTGCCGAGCTCCAGATGATCCTGAAGTCCGCAGGCAATGCGTCCGGCGGCGAGAGTTATTTTTCTGGTGACAAAATTCTCCCCGCGGCGCTCAGACTCATGATTGAAGAGTATACCGTTGCAGGCAAAGATTCCGTATGCTTCACGGTACTGCCTGATCATCCAGTACCCGTATTGCTTGGCAACTGCGTAAGGGCTGTAGGGGTGGAACGGTGTGTTCTCGTTCTGGGGAACTTCTTCCACTTTTCCGTAGAGTTCGCTTGTACTTGCCTGATAGACACGGCAGGTTTTATTCAGCCCGGCAGTATGGACTGCTTCCAGGATACGGAGAACACCAAGCGCGTCTACATCTCCGGTGTATTCAGCAGCAGCAAAGGAAACCTGCACATGACTTTGCGCAGCAAGGTTATAAATCTCATCAGGTTTTACCTGCAGAACAATTCGGATGATGCTGGATGAATCGGAGAGATCACCCTCATGGATAATGAGCTTATCAAGAATATGATCGATACGGGCCGTAGTGGAAACAGAAGCACGACGAATAATTCCGTGCACTTCGTATCCTTTCTCCAGTAACAATTCCGCAAGATAAGATCCATCCTGTCCGGTAATGCCGGTGATCAAGGCTTTCTTCATAGTTATCATGCTCCTTCTAAACAACCTGATTTTTGATAATTGTAACACATACAGGTAAATATTTCCACCGCAAAATGAGAATGTTTTGCATTCAGTACCGGTATATGATATAATCTATATTATCATTTTATAAACGAGGTAAATGCTTATGGATCAGTATAAACAACTGAAGCTGACTGCTGCGCAATCCCGCCTGCTGGCTGTGGATGCTGTGCATGAAGCAAAAGCCGGACATCCCGGCGGTTCCCTGAGCTGCATGGATGCGCTCATATATCTTTACTTTAAGGAGATGAATATTGACCCAGCAAATCCACAATGGGAAGACAGAGACCGTTTTGTCCTTTCCAAGGGGCACTGCGCGCCGGCGTTATATGCGGTACTTGCCATGCGCGGTTATTATCCTAAAGAGGAACTGAAGCTGCTGCGTTCTATAAAAGGACATATGTCCGGACATCCGGATATGGTACATGTACCTGGTGTAGATATGTCTACCGGTTCCCTCGGACAGGGGTTGAGCTGCGCAGTCGGAATGGCTCTTGCCGCAAAAACAACCGGAAAAACATTCCGTACATATGCTATGTGCGGAGACGGTGAAATTGAGGAAGGACAGATCTGGGAGGCTGCCATGGCCGCTGCCAAATGGGATCTTGACAATCTCTGTGTTTTCCTTGATAACAACGGCCTGCAGATTGACGGAACAAACGATGAAGTAATGCCTTCGGCACCGTTGGATAAGAAATTTGAAGCCTTCAACTGGAATGTTCTCAGCATTGACGGTCATGATTTTGCTCAGATTGAAAAAGCATTAAATGCTGCCAGAGCGTGCAAGGGAAAACCGACTATGATCATTATGAAGACAGTGAAGGGAAAAGATGTCTCATTCATGGAGAACAATGCTGGATGGCATGGAAAAGCCCCGAATGATGAACAGTTTGCCGTCGCAAAGGCGGAACTGGAAGCCATCATCAATACACTGAAAGAGGAGGAGTAATTATGGCAGGGAAAATTGCAACACGAAATGCATACGGTGAAGCTCTTGTTGAGCTTGCCGAAAAATATCCTCAGCTAGTTGTATTGGATGCTGACCTGGCAAGTGCAACTATGACTAAGTTCTTTGCAGCAGCACATCCTGAACGCTTCTTTGACTGCGGCATTGCTGAAGCAAACATGACAGACATAGCGGCAGGAATGGCAACTGTCGGCCTGAAACCGTTTACAAATACTTTTGCCATTTTTGCTTCAGGCAGAGCTTATGAGCAGGTGCGCAACTCCATCGCTTATCCGGGATTGAATGTGACGGTGGTCGGGTCTCATGGTGGCGTTTCTGTAGGTGAAGACGGTGCAACCCACCAGTGCATCGAAGATTTTGCCCTGATGCGGGCTGTTCCCGGAATGCTGGTATGCTGCCCTTGCGACGGGTATGAAATGAAGCTGGCAGTTGAAGCTCTGATTAATTACAAAGGGCCGGCTTATCTGAGGCTGGAACGCCCGGCAACGGAAATCATAACGGATGAAATTGACGGGTATCATTTTGAACTTGGAAAAGGAGTACAGCTCAGAGACGGCAGGGATGTGACGATTATTGCAGTCGGCATCAATGTCCCAATGGCAATGAAAGCAGCGGAACTCCTGGAATCTGAAGGAATCTCTGCCCGTGTCATTGATATGCACACGATCAAACCTCTGGATGAAGAACTTGTCCTGAAAGCTGCCAGAGAAACAGGCTGTATCGTAACTTCTGAAGAACATTCCGTGATCGGTGGACTTGGAGGAGCGGTCTGCGAACTGTTGAGCGGAAAATATCCAGTACCGGTTGTCCGTCACGGTGTAAATGATGAGTTCGGCCGCAGCGGAACTTACAGCGCGGTGCTTGAGTACTTCGGTATTACGCCGGAAGGAATTGCCGAAAAAGCAAGACAGGCAGTTGCCCTGAAAAAGTGAGGAGAAGGACATGATCAGAAAAGAACTGTTTGGAAATTATGATCAGTATGTCCTTTTCAATGATGAGCTTGAAGTGGCAGTTACAACGTTCGGTGCTATGGTCACCAGACTGAAATATAAAGGGACAGAACGGGCCGTCTGCTATTCCACACCTGAAGAAGAGAATCAGGCTGCAAATGCATTTCTGTGCAAAACAATCGGTCGCTATGCCAACCGTATCGGTAGCGCTTCCTTTACACTAGACGGCGTGAAGTATGATCTGCCTGCCAATGAGGGAGTAAATCAGCTGCACGGCGGACCGGAAGCTTTTGACAGGCGTATCTGGAATGCGGAAGTACAGGGAGACAGCGTGCAGTTCAGCCTGTTTTCGCCGGACGGGGATAATGGATTCCCGGGGAATTTCATTATGACTGTACGCTATTCTCTCCGCGGCAGTGCTGTGAGAATTGACTTTGGCGGGGCAACGGACAAAGCAACTGTTTACGCACCGACAGTTCACCATTATTTCAATCTGAATGATGCGGAGAGTGTACTGAATGCGAAACTGCAGGTAAATGCAACCGGGCATCTTGATGTGGACGGTGGCCTGATACCAACTGGGAAAGTTCTCCCGTGTGAGGGAAAGTTTGCACTGAATGAGCTGCGCATACTCGGGGAAGATCTGGATGACTGTTTCCTGACACCGGAAGAGCTGCTATGTGTACTGGAGATGGGCAACTGTCGCCTGGAAACCTGGTCAGATATGCCGGCGGTACAGATTTATACCGGAGCATCTCTTCCTGCTCCATTCCGGAAAAATCAGGGGATCGCTATTGAACCGGAATTTTATCCAGACAGTCCGAATCA